>Ga0123355_10009989_pt1 | contig 14493 bp, 16 predicted proteins | sample TergutEmb28metaG_3_FD_89872 | JGI IMG/M metagenome (GOLD analysis project Ga0123355, IMG submission 89872) | Embiratermes neotenicus P1 segment gut microbial communities from Petit-Saut dam, French Guiana - Emb289 P1 | ecosystem: Host-associated > Arthropoda: Insects > Digestive system > Gut ...
AATCCCCTGCGAATGAATTACGATATTTTAGGTAATTCTGACAACTATCTTCATGCACATATTTTCCCTAGGTACGAATGGGAGGAAGAGCGGCTTCGTAAAGGCCCTGTGTTTTGGTATCCGCTAGAAAATTGGAGTAATCCTGATTACGATTATAGTAAGTTTTTAGATGTTAAGGAGAAATTACAGGAAAAGTTAAGGGGGTATGCACTATGAATAAAAACAATCTAAGTTATACAACACCAGAAAGCTTAGGAATACCATCCGGCGCTATAGAATCATTTTTAGAGGTTTTAAAAGCAAAAAATCTTAGTATGCACAGCTTTATGTTGATCCGCCATGGAAAGATAGCTGCCGAGGGATATTGGCCTCCTTTTGATGAACACAGAAAGCAACGCATGTATTCTATAAGCAAGAGTTTTACTTCAGTAGCCGTTGGTATGATGATAGGTGAGGGCAAGCTATCCCTTGATAGCAAGGTAGCAGAATTTTTTCCGGAGTATCTTCCCGAAAAGCCTCATCGATATGTGCTTGAAGCCACAGTGAGGGATCTGTTAATGATGGCGACGTTTAATGAGAGTACAAGTGCTTCACAGACAAATTTTACTGAGGCTTTTTTTATGGATCAGAGGCCTAAACACAAGCCGGGGCAGGTTTTTAGCTACGATACTTCAGCCACAAACGTACTTTGTGCTATCGTAGAAAAATTATCAGGAAAACCGCTGCTTGAATATATGCGGCCTGTATTAGACGAGATTGGTTTCTCTAAAGATGCATGGTGCGTTCAAACACCGGAAGGACGCTCGTGGACAGGCTCTGGTGTCATATGCACTACGAGGGATTTGGCACGTTTTGCGCTATTATGTATGAACATGGGGCAGTGGAATAGCAAGCAATTGGTAAACCAAGAATATATGCAAGCCGCAATATCTCGGCAGATTGATAACTCTGTAACCGGCGATTGGGCAGACGCTTGTTTCGGATATGGCTATCAGTTTTGGTGTATGCGAGATGGCGGGTTTGCCATGTATGGGATGGGCGGCCAGTTTGCCTTGTGTATGCCGAAATACGATACTATCCTTATTACCACTGCTGATACACAAGGCCTGTCTGATGGGCTTGAAATTATCTTTAATGCATATGCTAATTTGCTGAAAACCTTCTCTTCCGAAACTTTGCCAGAGAATAGTTTAGCCTACGACAGTTTGAAGGAGCGGATTGCTGGACTATCACTACCACTTCCAAAAGGAAAAACAGATACACCACAAGCAGAAAAAATCTTTGGGCGGACATATATCTTAGAAGAGAACCAAGCAGGGATAAAGTGGTTACGTTTGCTTGCAGAGCCAGACAAATACCGGCTACAATACGAAAACAATTGCGGCGAACGAGAGCTACTCTTCGGTATAGGAAAGTTTGAGCCGCAGTTGTTTCCAGAAAAATATTACGGCCGCCGTATCGGAGTAAAAGATACCAATTACCAATGCATTGGCGCAGCCGCATGGGCGGATGATAAAACATTGCTAGCCACTATATATTCTGTGGATGTTTACATGGGTTCAATAAAGATTCAGCTATGTTTTGAAGATGATGAAGTATGTGGCTGCATGGTAAAAGCGGCAGAATGGTTTTTTGATGAATATCAAGGGTTTATTTCGGGGAAAGCATAATGGGGAAGCTACTTTTTCGTATTGCGCGGCTAAAAATGCTGGGCACTTTTGTTGGCCTGGCTTTTACTTATTTTCCGTTTTTGATACCAATAAAGAAGATAAGCCAAAATGCTAAGGCTGTTTCATTTCGGCATCCTGCGCCTTCATATGCAAATCATATATTGATCATCCCGAGAAAGGTTGCGCAAACTGCGTTTCATCTTTCATCAGATGATTTTGTTGAAGTGATTAAAATGGCAGAGGAAATCAGAGGTGAAAATAATGCCTTGCTAATCAACGGAGGAAGCCGACAAGATGTTATGCAGGCGCATTTTCATTTGTTTGTTACAGATAAAGAGTTTGAAAATAGGAAAGAAGAATTAAACTTTTGGGAGCCATTTGACATCAGCGAACTAAAATCTAAGGAAGCCTTCTCAATCCTTATCCTATTTGATAAAAACAACTCGCATGTTGTCTATTTTATTTAGGCAAGTGCTAGTTGCGTACTATGCAAGTAAAGATTGCTTGATTTTGGGTATACTATAGGTCTACAATGAAGCGTTAGGAGGGGTTAAAAATGACTTTAGGAGAAAAAATTGCAATTTTACGCAAGCAAAGAGGCTTAAGCCAAGAGGATTTAGCGGCAAAGATGTCCATCAGCCGCCAAGCTGTATCTCGTTGGGAGCAAGACGAAAGTATGCCAGATATAGATAATATGGTGCTGCTAAGTAGCATTTTTAAAGTTTCCACAGATTATTTGCTAAAAGGTGAGAATTTCACATTTGACGAGACGCCTATAGTAACTATGAATGTTGAAACAATTCCCACAAAAGAGGAAAAACAAGTGCCTTGGATATATAAAAAATTTTTTGCCAACCATTTTATTTACATCGTCATTATAGGCATTTATATTGTTTTGGGTTTTGCCTTTAATTCCTGGCGTTTTGCTTGGCCAATACTCGTTTTTGCATGGGTAGTACATTGGGGAATAGAGGCATGGTACGGAATTGAAGATGATGATTAAACCTTAGCGTACGTTTACTTTACACCGCACTACGGGAACTATCTTCATCTCCCTAAAACTATGCTCCCAATCCTGTGCATAATAATTATACAAAGTGCGCTGCTTCTTCTGCAATGCGTGCTTCAATTTTAAAGCGTCAACTTCCAACTCTTCTTGGATTGTTTGTACGCTTTTTTTGATTTCTTCAACAATTAACTGTTCGTATTCCAAAGAAGCCGGGGCTTTACCCCAAAAGCGAGAGACTTCGCCTTTTACTCGTACATCTATGACACATTGCAAATTGCCATCCTTCTCGCTAAAGCGAAAGCTGCTGCGGTGACGGCGTATAGATATAGGGATATTTTCACCTATAATTGCTCCTTCGCAGGCATGGCTTTTTGCCCATAACAGCCCGCGGAGTTCTTCGCCGTCTAATTGACCTGCCAGTTCAAAATCTTTGATAACAGCTGCTCCTGCAGCCTTGCCTTCATCCTTTATTAATGGGATCAGTGTATTGCCCGTTAAGCGCAAATCTGCCATCATAGATTCTAAAGTTTGGTGAAAAGAAAGACCGCCGCTTTTTGGCGCCAAGCGATAAAAATTAACTACGAAGTACCCCGATTTGGTTTCTTCTGTTGGGCTTGCATTTAAAATTTCTGAGATATCTTCATTTGTGGCGAGCATGGTAATCATGCGGTCAACTTCTGCATGGCTTTCCAATAATCCAAGGGATTGGTGGAATTTTTGCTCGTCCTCTAGCAAATCTATACTAAAAATTGCCGCTTTGGCTTGCCCTAAAAACAGCTCTTGGCTAGAGCGGGCGTTTAGTCTGTGCATCGCTTCTAATAGAGTGCGTCCATCTGCCGAAATGTTTTGACCATCTTCGCTTTCTTCGTCGTTAGTTTGAGCGTTTATCACAGAAAAGGTGAATTCATCATCTGAACTGTCTACACCCATGGCCATGACAAAGGCGCGCGATTCTATTTCAACTCTATCCCAACATCCCGCCATTACCATTATGATGATTGCTGCTAAAATAGTTATGATAAGCTCGTGTATGCAAAAGTTCATGCTGTACCTCCTCGTAACTTTCGGGCAATTGTCAAAATTATTGGGAGAGCAACCCAAAACCCTAAGCCAAAACTTAGAAATATCCAGTGCAACAGCTGATAAACTTGTTCTCTTCCTATTGGTAGTATCGCTATGACACATACTATTATGGCACTGATTAAAACCCAGTGAGAATGTTGGCCCCGGCCTACTTTATCGCGGCCTAGCACTGCTCCGTAAAACAGGGAGGCCGCAGAGAAGGCAAATACTGATAGCATCCAAAAACTTAATATTAGTGCCTCTTGCCTAGCGATTAGAGAGCCGGGGATGTTTATCATATCCATCATTTTTAAAACAGGCCATTGTAATACCTGGGTATTTAGTGGGCCAAATTTTGCCAGTGTAAATGCCGTTATTATTGCCATTAGAATAATCGCAAAGCTGATGGCGCGGGTAGCGGCCTTGTGGCCTTCGCGCGGATTATTTAAGTAAGGGAAGGCAAGCCACATAAACTCTATACCTGTAAAGACAAAACCTAAGCTGATTACCCCGCGGGCGAGATTTTGCGGCGGGGCAACTAACGTAGGCATTAAATTACTTACATCTATACTAAATAGGGCGATTATCCCTAGAATTGTCAAGGGAACGGCTATTAGTACAATAAGAATTTCTGCCAGGCGCGCGCGTGCTTCTATGCCCAGGGCGGCTATATAGGCGGCTACGGCTAGTATGACGATATACACAGCTATAAATGGTGTTTCATTAAGCAGCAGTGCACGTACAATTTCCCCAAACAGACGAAGTTCTAAGCCAGCGCAAAATAGAATCTTTGCCCACAAAAGAAAGCATAGTATCGCAGATATCGGAGTGCTTAACAGGCGTTTTGTGTAAGAGGCAAAATGCTCTCCGGCAAAATGTCTTGCTGTGCCTGATACCATCCAAACGAAAAAAATCCCAGGGATTAGCAGCAACAGAGCTACTAACCAAGCATCTTGCCTGGCATGGTTGGCGGCTAGGCGGGGTAGCACTACAAAACCTGTGCCAAAGGCCTCTAGGATGAAAAGGATTTGGAATTGTCTGAGGGTTATTTTTTGGTTGGAGGATAGCATAGGAAATCCTTTCTACTTCATTCGCTTTAAATTCTGCGGATTGGCATAAAACGGACGTTTCTTCAGTTTAAACAAAGGCAACCTAAAGAAGCTATCCTTAGTATCGCTGTAATTATTCATCTCTGCTGATGTGAAGGGGAACAAATATGGTATACCAAAACTCTTTAATCCAGCCATGTGTGCTAATATGATGATTAGTCCTGCCCAAAACCCTAGCAAGCCAAATGCGCCTGCCAAAAACAATACCAGATACTTTGCAAGTCTAAAGCCGGATACCAGCGATACATGAGGTATCGCGAAATTGGATACATTAGCTAAAGCCACCACTATCACAACAATGGGGCTTACAAGCCCAGCTTCTACTGCGGCTTGGCCTATGATTAAGCCACCGACTATTCCTAGTGCGCCGCCTGCGGCTCTTGGCAGACGTATTCCGGCTTCTCTCAGTAGCTCGAAAGCGATATCCATGAAGAAGATTTCTAGCACAGCAGGGAAGGGGACGGCCTGTCTGGCTTCTGCCATTTTTAAACTTAACTGCATGGGTATCATAGATGGATGATAAACAGCGGCGGCTAGGTAAAACCCCGGGAGCGCTACTGCAAAAAACGCAGCTATATATCTGATAACACGTACAAAGGATGCAATCTGCCAGCGGTCATAGTAATCTTCTGAGGCTTGAAAGAAAGAGTTTAAAGTGACAGGCACAATCAATACGAAGGGCGAGTTATCAACAATAATGACGATACGCCCTTCCAAAATGGCGGAGGCGGCTTTATCTGGCCTCTCCGTCATTTGTACCTGAGGGAAAGGGGAACGCCAGCTATCTTCTATCAGCTGCTCTACGTAGCCGCTGTCTAAGATTGCATCGATGTCAATTTTTTCGAGACGTCGTTCCACTTCTTTTAGAATTTCCGGCCGTACTAAATCATCTAAATACATTATGGCAATATCAGTTTCGCTACGTAGGCCTAGGCGGGATTGCTTTACTTTTAGCTTATAATCGCGAATGCGCCGACGCACCAAGGCTGTATTAAAACGCATTACCTCGTTAAAAGCCTCGCGAGAGCCGTGGACAACAACTTCGGTATCAGCAGCGTTAATCCCACGGTTTGGAAAGCCACGCGATGCGATGACAAGAGCTTTGTCGAAACCATCGATGAAAAAGATAGTTTCCCCCGCCATGATGAAATACATCAACAAATCGAAATCGTCCACTTCGTTAAAATCTGATGTATCTATACCAAAATCACGTAGAAGCTCGTAAGCATTTTCATATTTACCAGGAGAATGCTTGGCACCATAGCGGAGTAAGGGAGCAACCACAGTAAGCTCCACTGTTGCACGATCTGTTAAGGCATCTAAATAAGCCATGTAAATCCACACAGGATTTTCCTGACCTACTGGAAACTTTCGATTGATGTAATCTTCGCAATCGGTAAAAATTTCTTCTAAGGTGTTGATGTTTTCTTCCAGTCGTTTGCTGATCATGATGTCACCTCTAGATACTAATCCTAGTTAAATACACTGAAAGCGAGTTGAAAAATACGCGGCATTTTGCGTTTTTTCAACGAAGCTTGAGGTGATTTTTAACTTGATTAGTATTAATATTTGAAAATTTCGGAAATTTATGCAAGAATAGTTTTGGTGATTAAACATGATTTACGCAACTTTTGTAACAGGGCTGCAAAAACCTATTGCCAAATGGTTAGAGGAAGAACGCCATAAAGTACGCCGAGTACTAGATGGAGCTGTTTTATTTGAGGAAAAGGCTAAGTCTCCACCGTGCTTTTTTAATACTTTTGATGTACTGCATCAAGAAAAAGCGCCTATAGAGCAGCTGATGAGAAAAGTTTTAAAAATGCCTATTAGATTTAGCCGAAGCAAAGGAAAAACATTTAGAATAGTGACTTCAAAAGAGAATCAATTGATAGCCGTGGATAAAAAACTGAGAGGTGATGTAGAAAAGCTTATATCCACTCGCACAGGGCTAGTGCCAGAAAGACGAGGCGGAGGACGAGAATTTTGGTTCTTATCAAGAAGCGAAGGCACCACCCTATTTATGGAGCGACGGCCAAGTCGCCCAGAACCAAAACTAAAAAAAGGTGAGCTACGTCCTCAGCTTGCTTACTGCTTAAACAGACTTGCACGTCCTACACCAAAGGATATAATGCTAGACCCATTTAGCGGCCACGGAGCTATCCCCCGAGCTAGGGCAAAATACTTTCCATGCAAGAAAATTCACAGTTTAGATAAAGATCCCGGCATTAGCCGAATTCCAGCTATATTTGCACCACAGTCAGTAGATGTAATAGTGACAGACCCTCCCTGGGGAGCGTACGATAAAAGCGACGATATCCCCGCACTATACGCAGATTTAGCAAAAGTTGCCAAGCGTGTTATGCGCCCAGGAGGCCGAGTGATAATCTTAAGCGCACAAAAAGAGCTGATACATAATCAGCTGGCAACAGGCATATGGGATGGCGCAAAATTAGAGGAAAACTACGATATTTTAGTATCAGGTCAAAAGGCTGGGGTATTTTTAATAAAATTTGAGGAGGAGTTAAGATGAAAGATGTAGTTTTAAAACTAGCTGCCGAGGTAGAACAAGAAGTTATAGCACATAGGCGACACTTGCACACATATCCAGAGGTTTCGTTTAAGGAAGTGGAAACATCCAAATATATCCAAAAAGTCTTAGGTGAATACGGAGTCGATTATACTACAATCAATAACAGCGTAATAGGCCGAATAAAAGGCGAAAAGCCTGGCAAAACAATCGCGTTTCGTGCAGATATAGATGCCTTGCCGATACAAGAGGAAAATGACGCGCCATATCGCTCAAAAAACGCCGGAATAATGCATGCCTGTGGCCATGATGCACATACGGCAGCTTTACTAGGGCTTGCACGTATTTTTTCTGAAAATCCTCAGTTGATAGAGGGAGAAGTAGTATTTGTCTTCCAACATGCAGAAGAACTACTGCCAGGCGGCGCAATCACTTTGGTAGAAAAGGGCCTAATGAATGACATAGACACGATTTTTGGATTCCATGTATGGCCTGATATAAAAACAGGTGTAATAGGCTACTCCAGAGGTGCGTTGATGGCTTGTACAGACAGGTTTCACATATCTTTGCGAGGGCAGGGTGGACATGGCTCTACACCTCACCGTACTAGGGATTCTCTGTTGGCTGGTACAGCTTTGGTGCAGCAGCTTCAAAGTGTTATTAGCCGCAATGTGTCGCCGCAAATTTCAGCTGTACTTAGCGTCTGCTACTTTAACGCAGGTTCAGCCTTTAACATAATCCCAGAAAACTGCGAGCTTGGCGGAACTATACGTACAACTGACGAAGAAACTCGCGGTTTAATCAAACAACGTATGAAGGATATTTGTGAAGGAATAGCAGCATCTCACGGGCTTGAAGTGGATATCAGCTACGAGATGGGCTATCCAGTACTAATGAACGATGCGGAGACAGTTGATAAAGCAGTTGAAGGGATATTGCAATTGACTGATCATAAAGCAGAGGTAGTAGCCCCAGTTATGGGCGGCGAGGACTTTGCTTATTTTACTCAGAAAAAACCGGGGGCATATTTTTTTGTTGGTTGTAAAGATAAGGAAGCAGCACTGCATACACCGCTATTTGATATAGATGAAAAAGCAATTAAGGTTGGGATTGAGGTGTTTTTAGCGGCTTATACGTCTCAGTTGTAGCCTTTGTGACGTAATTACTCCCAATGCAACTAAAAACATCAGCATAGCCGTCAACTGGCTAACAGGAATTGCACCAGCAAGCAACTGATCTGTCCGCAGCATTTCTAAGAAAAAGCGAACAAAACCATAGCTTAAAAGAAACAACCAAAAAACTTCCCCGGCAAATTTTTTGCGTGGGCGATACAGTGTAAGTAGGGCAAAGGCGGTTAAACTCCACATAGATTCATACAAAAATGTAGGATGTACCTGTATAAACTCTACGCCTCTATCCATGAAGGTATTTGCTAAAATTTCTGGTGTAACAGGGGCAGTTACTTGATGTGCCGCAAGGCGCATAGCAAAAATATTATCTGTAAATGTACCAAAGGCTTCCCGATTAAAAAAATTACCCCAACGCCCTATGGCTTGGCCTAGCGCAAAGCTTGGTGCACAGGTGTCTAAAATGAGCCAAGGGTCAATCTTTCTTACCCGGCCAAAAACATACAGGCATATGATAGCGGCAATAAGGCCGCCAAAGATGGCAAGGCCACCGCTGCGTATGCCTGTTATTATTGTGATAGGATTATGTCTGTAAAGCTCCCAATTAAAGGCCACGTAAAATAGACGCAAGCCCACAAAGGCTGATATTACGGAATAGATAAGTAGATCAGAATAATCGTTTGCCTTTTGCCCGCTGCGCTTAGCTTCGATTTGGGCTGTTAAGTATCCTGCAAATATTCCCGCTGTTATCAGTATGCCGTACCAGTAGATGTTGAAACCGAACAATGAAACCATTATGCGGCTTATGCTGCTAAATTCTATCCCTATGTGGGGGAAATAAATATCCGGTGCCATAAATTTTCTCCTTTGTTTTGTGTTGTTGATCCTTTGGTAAAAAGCGTTCAAAGCCAGATAAATCAAAGTGTGTAGCGATTCACCAAATTTCGACTGTTATCCCTAAGCGTTGTTCAATCTCTTCCCGCGTCATGTCATCCAGTGTGCATTCTGTCCCAGATCTAAACATATTACTTGGTAAAATTAAAGTGTGACATCCATCTTGCAAGGCTTTATTTCCTATCTGTGCTACTATATCTTGCCCAGTAAGCAGACCGCTTACCGTCACTTGATGGCCAAAAAAATCATTTTTTATCACGTACACTTTAGAATCCGGTGCCAGCTTTTTAATCAAATCTTGAGCCGCTACGCCTGTTACTATTCCGGCAGATTTAGGAAATGGATTGTATTCCTGTTCAAACAAAGCCCACATGCCTACACCGTTCTCTAACTGAGGGAAATCGCTGTAATATTCATAGCTTGGCATAGATTTACCTGCCTTAATATACCACTCATCAGAGCAATATGCAAAACTTTTCCATTTTGATATCTGCTGAATTATAGCAGCTGCATCTTCTTTAGAAAATGGCTCAATTGGATAAAGCCCATCGCGATATTTTGTTAGTCCAACAGGCACTACAGATAAACTTGCGCCTAACTTAGCCAGGGCAGCTATGGTATTATCCAAAGCTAAGCCATCGTTTACGCCTTTAACCAAAACTATCTGAAAATGCATGACTATCCCAGCATCGTAGAATAGTTGTAGATATTGAAAAAGCCTATCTGCTTTAGGGTTTCCCATCATTTTACAACGCAAATTAGGATCAGCTGCGTGTACTGAAATATGCAAAGGCGATAGGTGATATTTAGCAATACGCTTGGCCTCGGCTGCGCTTAAATTTGTTAGGGTTACGTAATTTCCAGATAAAAACGAAAGCCTGGGATCGTCGTCTTTAAAATATAAAGAAGGCCGTAATCCCTTTGGCATTTGATCCACAAAACAGAAGATGCAACGATTGTTGCAATCTCTCTCCGTGTCCATCAAGCCTGATTCAAATATCATCCCCAAATCTTCGGCTTCGTCTTTTTCAATTTCAATTTCCCAAATCTCTCCATTGGGCTTTTGAATTTCTAATGTAAGCTCCTCGTCTTGGATTAGGAATCGATAATCCAATACATCGGCTATTTTTTGCCCATTTATACTTAGTAAACTGTCGCCAGCCTCTATTTCTAGCTCTGCTGCTATGCTGTCTTGCTCTACATCGCTTATTTTATGCATTATTCTCACCAAAAAGCATTTTCTATATGATTAATTTGTAGGTCTTTGTTTGTTTCTATAATTTCTACGACATCAAAACGATAATCTTGTTCTGCATTACTGCGGGATGCGTAATATTTTGCAGCATGTAGTATCTTTTTTTGCTTGCTTGTACTAATCGCTTCCCTCGGTAGACCGTATTTTAGGCTGCGTCTGTACTTCACCTCTATAAAAACAATGTATTCACCATCTTGCATGATCAGGTCAATTTCACTCTGTCTTGTTCTGAAATTGGCCTCCAAAAGCTTCATGCCTTTATTCAGCAAATATTCTTCTGCGATATCTTGGCCATAAAATCCGGTTTCAACTTTATTGCTCATTGGTAAAGCCTCCAATCTTTTTTAGGAAGCTGTACCTATGTAGTGGGGAAATGCCTATGTTTTGTATGGCCTCTCGGTGTTTTGCAGTACCGTAACCCTTATTGGAGTAAAAGCCGTATTCAGGATATTTTACATGCCATTCTTGCATATAATTATCTCGTGCAACTTTTGCCAAAATGCTTGCTGCTGCAATAGAGTGGCTTGCCCTATCACCGCTTTTAATAAATTGGGCTGGGACATTGGGAGTCCACGTACCTTTCAATCCGTCGATTAACAGTGCATCCGGTGTAATCTTAAGATTTTCCAAGGCACGAGCCATGGCAATATAGGTGGCTTGCAAAATATTGATTTCATCTATAAGCCGCTCGTCTACCCATCCAAGAGCCCAAGCTATAGCAGAGGATTTAATGCTTTCCGCTAATTCTATTCGCTTTTTCTCTTTAATTGCCTTAGAATCATAAACACCCGCTATTTGCAAGCCCTTTGGTAAAATAACGGCACAGGCCACCACCGGCCCGGCAAGAGGCCCGCGGCCAACTTCATCTATACCGCCCACAAGTTGATATCCTTGTTCGTATAATTTATTTTCATAATCTAAACTAGCTGTTTTTATATTTTTCATAATTACCATTGTAACCTCTTCGTATCATTTTGCAAATATATTTGGAAAATTTCTTTATACGGCTTTGCTTGCATTTTGTCAAAATCAGTAATATAATTGCGGCATTAATAGAATCTTGGGGGGAAGGTCATGGCAGTTATTGATGCTATTGTAACTAACTTTTTTGGATACGACCTTATAATAATAATTCTCGCTTTAGTTAATGGGCTTTTCTTTGCATTTACTAAAAGCGGCCTTAACCGCTTTAGCAAGGCTTTATATTATAGACCAAATGATTTGGCTTTACGGAGAAAAAATGAAGAATTAATTGATAGAATTACAGATGAGGATTTGAAAGAGATAAAGAAGACTCGCAGTTCGGCTAACCGCTGGTATACACTGTTTGGGAATATGATAACTATATTTCCATTGCTAGGGCTGCTTGGTACGGTCATTGCATTAATGAACGTGGCTAGTGGTACAGGTTTTGACAATATTCAGTACAGCTTTATGATTTCATTGACATCTACCTTTTGGGGCATGATTTTTGCCATTATTTTTAAACTTTGCGATTCACTTATTTCGGCAGACATGGAGCTGTGCAACAGCGATGCAACAAGAGTTTTAACCATACAAGAAGATTAGGTGAGGTTATGAAAAAAAGAGATATTATAATCGACCTCACTGCTTTTCTTGATGTAATTCTTATTATGATGTTTCTTGTACTAACACTAAACGCAGGAGAGATGGTTGACTACCGATCTCGGGTTAGTGAGTTGGAAGTTCAACACTTCAGTATAGGACAAGAGCTAGAAGATGCAGAAGAAGCCCTTGCCAACGCTAACGAACGGCTAATAGCCTTAAGCGAATGGGATAATGAAAAAATCGCGCTAACAAGCGAGTTGGACATCTTAAGCAGTTGGATATCTGTCGTTGAGGATGCAATTTATTTTATTTCAATTAATATGGAAATTGAGCAAGATAGTCGCACAATAAATGTGGATGAGTTTAGTGAAATTGAAGTGATATGGGCTGACGGAAAAAATGTTATATACAATGAAGATCATATTTTGGATGAGCTATATGCAGCCTTATCAATCATTATTAACCCAATAGCAGATGGACATCCTGTAATGATAATGTTTAACTACAAGGGAATTGCAAGACAGGAACACGCTTTAATTATCAGAGGCATTAGGCTATTTGTAGGAAGTGCTGAGGATTTTAATATTTATTATTCATCTTATGCAAGATAATTTTGAGAGGGGAAATTAAATTTGATTAAGAAATTTTTTGTTACTTGTATTGTAGGAGCTATAGTTGCTGCTGTAGGTTATGGTGCCTTCGCCTTCCTTAATGAAATGTGGCCGTTTTATGGCGGAGATGGTGGCGCGATTCCTGTTTTAGGGCCACTGCTTGTAGATGAGCAGATAGAGGTTGAGCAGCCCCCGTCTCTAGTGATAGAAATTCACGAAGATAGGATAGTATACGATGGTGATGAGATATCTTTGGATGAATTGGAAGCAATTTTGGTACAGTTCCAGGATATTGAGCATGTATGGATTTTGCAGGATGTTTTTATGGCAGAACAAGCTACTTGGACCAGTGTAACAGAGTTACTTAGGGCACGTAATGCGGTTTTTGCAGAGCAGTAAAAAATGGGCTAAATGCCCATTTTATATCTTCGGCAGGCTATCATCAAAATCACTGTTACCTTTTCCAAATTTCTTATTTTCATAATACACAATAATACTATCAAAAATATCCTTCACAACAGCAACAATAGGTATGGCCACCAACATCCCTAAAATACCAGCAATAGCCCCGCCTATGGTTATGCTTATAATCACAAGCAACGGACTAAGTGAGAATGACCCTCCCATTAACCGCGGCTGAATAAAGTTGGCATCTATCTGTTGGATAATCAATAGCGAAACTGCCGCCACCACTCCCATTGTAGCACCTTGGGTAAAAATAACTACGATTATGGCTATAAGAGAGCCAAATATTGAGCCAAAATACGGAATATAATTTACGACCCCAAGCATAATGCCAAGCACCAATGCAAAGGGAGAACCTATCAAAAATAGCAGTATCGTTGCCATAGAGCCAAGGATGATTCCGTCAATGGTTTGGGTGCGGATATATTGTCTAAAATACTTATTTAATCTACTAAATATTTCTAAAAATGCAATTCCTGCTGTTGGTGTTGCAAATATTCTCACTAATCTACGGATTACTGCTTTAAATTTATCTTTCTCAACTATAATATAAATTGATGAGAAAAATACGATTACGCCGTTTACTAAAGTTGTACCTAAGCCCATTATTGCAGCTATTGGGTTTAGAAGATTTTCTATTCTGATTACTCCCAAAGCATTTGCTAATTGAGCATAAATAAACTCGTCACTGATGTATAAGCCAAATAAATCTAAGCTGTTTATGTGATGAATAAGCTGCACAGCACCTTCCCAATAGACAGGGATGTTTATTATAAAGAATGTAATACTGTCAACAATTGCAGGGATGACTAGGTTCAAAATTACAATTACGATTATGATTAAAATCACAAATACTACAAATATACTTAGTAAGTTTCGATATTTATTAATAAATTTGTTTTTTGATTTTCCTAGTAGCTTCCGTAGGCCACTGCTTGGGATGTTTACTAGGTAGGCAAGTATAAATCCGTAAAAGAACGGCAGAATAACCCCCCAGGCGGTTCTGATAAAATCTGCAAAAAAGCTAAGCTCGCTAGAAATTCTGTAGGCTATGATTACTGCTAAGGCAAACAAAAAATACGGAATAAGGGATATCAATTTTTCCAATATGGATGATTTATTCATAGGCACCTCCCAAGTTCCACTATTTTTTCTAATCAACAAAAATCTTAATAATAATCAAATGAAGCTGTAT
>Ga0123355_10009991_pt1 | contig 14491 bp, 15 predicted proteins | sample TergutEmb28metaG_3_FD_89872 | JGI IMG/M metagenome (GOLD analysis project Ga0123355, IMG submission 89872) | Embiratermes neotenicus P1 segment gut microbial communities from Petit-Saut dam, French Guiana - Emb289 P1 | ecosystem: Host-associated > Arthropoda: Insects > Digestive system > Gut ...
GGAGACTAACATTCCAACTTGCATCTGCATGCCGTATCTCGATGTTTATGCTTGCATCATGCTTACACACGTGCAGGCATGCTTACTGAGTGATGTCATCACCTCAGTGAACAGAGACGTCCTTTTTCGATCACACAACGCAATAAAATCAGGAAAAGGGCAGGAAGAGCGCTTTAGAGCGTTTAGAGGGGGAGGGGACATTTAAATCCCGAGCGCTTTGGAGCGTTAGGGAGGGGAAAGGGTTATGTGATATTTGTTTAGTAACCATGACAAAGGCACATCCAGCAGAGGCAAGGATAACACTACACAGACCTGCTATAGGGACCAACCAATTGCCTGTCCAGTGGATGCTGGAGGTTGTCTCTATGGAGGTAAACACCCTGTTTGAATCTATTCCTTTGGCTCCATCTAATACTGATGTACTCTTGAATGTGTGGAGGTGAAACTCCATGAATCCCAACACCATCTTGGCATTATCAGATTGGTCACTCCAGCAGCTGCATAGGTGCCAACATTTCAGTTGAACTTACTGCCTTCATCTTAAAGGTAAAGTATGGGGCAGCAGAATTGTTTAAACTGTATGGCAACATAATTTTGTTCTTCACTTTACTGTGCATTCTTATGTCAGAAATGAGCAGTACAAATTCCTAATGTTGATACAAACTGTCCTATCTATGCAGAATGAGAATTGAATGTGTAGGGGTTATGATGTAAGAAGAGGTAAATAATGTTCTTTATTCTATCCAATTGTGTAATCAGGATGTAATCTGAACCTGCAGTTTTTTGGAACCCTTTCAGAATATCATGGTAAATGAGGCAAAGAACTTTGCTATATTAGCAGAAAGCAACAATGAGAAAGGACCCACACTGCAAGCAGGCAGACACCACAGCATTACAGGTTCTTAAATAAAATTATGTTAAAATTAACAGCTTGTGAAGGCAGTACATACACTGTCTTCTTTAAGTAGTTATTTACAGCTCCAATCATTTGTCCACTAGCATAAAACTTCCTCGTCATTAAGAACATATGAAAATGACTGTGCTCCTTATTATGCAGCGAACATCACTTGTACTCTGCACTCACCATTTGCATGTTTGTAGATGTGGAAATTAACACTAGAGAGCTCACCACACTTGACATTTGTAAATGGGGTTCATAGGTGAACCAAGTGGACAGTTGAAATCCTTAGAAAACTCCCGCATGTTTGATAGCGGTCCTAGGACACGGAACTGTCCGAGAGAATGCACACCAGTTGTGATTCGTTGGCGCATAGCCTGGATTCGATATTTGGTGCACCAGGTCTGTGCTGCCGACATCCAGAACATCTGGCGCGGTGAGTAGTCAAGACCAGGCAGGCGAGGCTCCACGTAATTACGTTCAGTCCACTTCAGATAGGCATAGTATGCTTCCTTGATTCCTCCGTTGTCAGCAATGTTCTCACCCTGGGTGTTGATACCATTCAGCTGTGGGCAGATATTACCCTAATTTGAATGGAAACCATTGACAGCTGCCTGGATGTTTTGAATGATAAGTGTCATTGCTTTTTAAGGAAGATGTCAGTCCATCTCCTAGATCAGGGGTATTTTCAGGGAAGATATTTTGAATAAATTTATTTTTTTCACTAATTAATTCCAAAATAATTCCTACCTGCTACAATTATGACCTTACCAAAGGAATGGTGTAAGGTTTCCTACATTACATGCTCATTACATTCAAAATATTTTACTCTGAGACAAGAAGATGTGTTTGATTTTTGCCTGCGATGTGGTTGCTCTCCTTTTCAGTATCACAATATGTAGCAGCTAAAACCTAAAGAGAAATAGCACTCAAATTAAGAAATTAAATTCTATTCATGTATTTTAAGTTTTGGAATGAACTAGATCCAGAGATTCAATCTGGATACTTCGTAACAGTCATGGCTGTGATACATGTAGGCAAGAGAACAGAGTAAATTTCAGAATATTTTTAGCTCTTTTCTGTTTTGCTTGTTAATTTGAACTGTTTGCTAGTTGCTTACAGTAGTTGCCAGGAAGTGTTTATTTGTAATGTACTCAATGATGCTATGAGTAACCAGGCTGTATACCACCCAGTGATTGGATGACGGTAAGTAATGAACTGGAATGGCTGTCAGAGGAAGTGGGTGTGGCCTAATTTATGGTACTTTGCCAGCATTTTTATGGAGGAACTGAGGAAAACAAAAATCTAAGGCAGTATAATCAAGCATCTCAGCTGGGATTAGAATTGGGCATCTCCCATTATAAATCAGAAATGTTACTGTTTGACCTAACCTTTATGAGTTCTACCCAATATTTGTCTGTTACCTAGCAGAAGGAAAGAATTTTCTTTTGCCACCACAGGTAGACCATCTGGCACCCATCCAATCTCTCCAGTGAGTGCCAGGAAGTCCATCTTGGGCCGAAGTAATTGCGTGAGTTTTACGTACACTGCATCATACATTTTCATAAATAAAATGGGTATTTGCAAGCTTACAGAAGTGGACTGGTTCGTAGAGCTATTTGAACAGACTTTTCTACAGCATCATTTAATAATGCTGGATGGTAGGATGGCTGTGACTAAAGAACTGGAAAGAATGTGGAAGTGGTCATGGTCCATTTTTAGGCACTTTCCCAGCACTCACGTTGACTGATTGGGAGAAAAGATGAAAATCCTGTGTTCCTGGTCAATGATCCAAGATTTGAAATCCTTACCCCCCAGATATGAAACAACATGCCTACCATTCATCCATCTTGTAAAAGTAAAGTCCTTGTGCTTCATTAAGCACCACACCATGACATACTATGAGCTTCATGCTTTTTTCACCTCTCTACTAGATTGATGGGTGGGCCGGGTAGCTCAGTCAGTATAGCGACTGACTACGGGCTTGACGGTCCAGGATCGAATCCCGGTGGGGACGAGATTTTCCGCCCATCCAGACCGACCGGGGGGTAAAGTGCGGCCAGGGCGTGCTGCTGACCACTCACCCCCTTCTAGTGCCGCGGTCATGGAAGAGTAGAGCTATACCTCTACCCACCCTCTGGGTGTAATGGGATCACTTTACCTTACTAGGTTGATGGAGAAGTTATTATTCTGTAAATCAGGCAGTATATAACGAGCCAATATAGTAGCTGGGGATCTGCATGTTCTGGTATGTTCAGTCTTTGGGACCTCGTGTCCATCATCCCATGTTTAATATGAAACTAAAATGCATCATTACTGGGACAGGATTGGTCCCTGTCACCAGGCAAAAGAGTAAAGGAAATGTTTACTTAGTTGGGACAGATAGGAAAAGGTATTCTAAACCTTTGATCCAAGAGGCTTTCAATAAATAACTTGGGCCCAAAAACAAGGACCAATCCTGTGTGACAAACCTTGTGTTTTTATTTTATTTTCAACATGGGATAATAGACAAGTCTAAAGATCAAATTATGCCAAACGTGGTGTACCATTGTCAGAATAATGTAGAAAGACAAACAATCAGAATTTGATTCCTGGCAGTGAGTTTTCTTTTTGCTACGACTGATCTCAGACTGGCTGCCATAGTGCCTACTCAGCCTCCTGTCCATTACGTACTGGGGTCTTCTGCCCCGGAGTAATGCAACCAGAATGTGAAGCTGCCCACTCTCCATCCAGTTCTAAGTTTAAAAATGTGTGATGCTGTACCCCCACTTCTATGTACATCTTCATGGTGTAGTTCTTACAGAGATAATTTGTCAACTTAACAGTGCATCTGTGAGGGTTGGAACTCACGTGCATTCCCGTCTCCTCTTCTGTGTAATTCCCGTACTGTTCTATGATACACTTTGCCTTCTCTAGGTATTTCTTCTTAGTGTCTGGCTCCCACCATTCTACCAAATTGCCATCCTTGTCAAACTGTCGGCCCTATATGAAAGTTAAACTTGTTTTATGTCACTGGTAGTTTCATCAGAAGAGGTAAAAACAACAACTGCATGCTTGAAATTCTAAACAATATAAATTAATGTATATGGTTTCTATGGAGACCAGGACTGCAGATGAGCTTTAGTGCTAAATATGATGATGATGATGATGATGGTGATTTGATTTCTGCCTCATACTAATGAGTTAATGCTGTGTAAGGAAATAAACCCTGTTAATTGTGAAAATCATGAAACACAAATACACTGTGGTTAAAATTCAGAATTTTTAAACATTACTGCTGTTAGTACAGTCATCACATGTTGCTGTGAATAGCTAGTAGTAGCATGTTTTTCCAAACCTGATCATCAAATCCATGTGTTATCTCATGACCAATAACAAATCCAATTGCTCCATAGTTCATATAGCGTGGTCGTTCACTGTTGAAGAATGCACCTTGAAGGATGCCAGCAGGGAACTCTGAAACAGAATGGGACCACTGTGTAGGTGACTTCTGTTCCACTTTGTTAGGGCGTAGATTTCTGACATTTTGAAGCTTCACTTACGAATGCTGTTTTCAATTGAACTGTAAAAAGCATTGACAACAGCTGGACGCCCGTGAGTAATCCATTCAGTCTTGTTGACTTTGGCGCGAAGTCGTCCAAATGAATAGTTCATTCCAAACTTGGTGACATTGAGGATGCTCTCCAGATAAAGGTTATGGTCAACTTCAAGCTGTGGATTAAACACATTCATATCATTTTCCCATACTGGAATTGACATCACACCACACTTAAAAGATTGCTTAAATCTATCATCTTCTCACGCTTCACACTCACTTTAACACACATGCACACTTTTATTAGGCTCAGCTGAATCTGGGATACAGTTTTATGAAACAGCACCCAAACCAAATAAATCTTGCTAGCACCATGGTGCAAGTCCCTTTTGAAAGCAAATGGTTGCCCACGTGGTTTTTATTTTATAGACTTTGAAGGTTAATTACTTTGCTAACAAACATGTCCTGCATCTATTTATCTTTAACAACAAACCTTAATTTAATATTTAGAATCATAAAACTAATATGGCTACTTACAGACCCAAGTTTAGGCTGCAGGGAAATGAAAGAAATTCATCTTAATCACTACAGATATTACACATATGACTTGAAGATACTCTGGGTGCTCAACTTGGGGGAGGGTGGGGAAGATACCAACTCCCTCTGACCTGGAAACAAAGACTTCAGAACTTCTTGTAGCACCCAAGATATTATTGGACTCCCCACACATAACATGCCAAATTTGTCTCCCTTAATGAAGGTAAAGGTAACCCCCAAGACATGCATATGCAGGTATAGAGTGGAGGTGGAGGTGTAGGTCCAACCCATTTGCAGCCTCGACACTAGAACAGCACCATGCCCTGGCCGCACCATCCACTGGAAAGACATGGTACCCATTGTACATAAGGCTGGGTGGGTCTTAGCACCAGTCTGGACAGGCAAAGAAAATTTTACCCCCACCAGGATTCAAACCCCAGACCATCCAGCCCATAGCAAGTTGCTATATTGACTACACTATCTCAGCCACTGTCTCCCCTAGTACTTAAGTCTTTTTACTTTTCATATTTAACACACTTTTCAAACAAAAGACATCAGTTAACATTAAACCATCTATCATACATAAAAGTGTAACTTTCATGTTTGCCACCATGGACCTAACTAAGAATACCCAGAAATGTGGAGCTTCCTCCTTACTTTTGCCAGTATGTAGAACAGCCACAGTTGTTCAAGCAATGCACAAGTGTTATGTTAATGTTTCTAAATGTAGTTACAATCCTCATAGCTTGTTTTTTTTATTTACATTAGTAAACTTTAATTTTGTAATGTGAGTGTTATGTCTGTCACAAGTTAGCCACTACATGCTGATTTTGTCAAGGAAAACAGTCGTATCCCACATGAAGAACAGATACGTCATCTAGCACTTCCTAAAGTACATATGCTCAAATGTTTCTCTCTTTGAAGAAGAGTGTGCGTGTCATTGATCTCCATTACAAACTTTAACATCAGCAGAATATTTGGTTTGTGAGGTTACATACCTTCTCATAAAAGTCCTCCAGCTTCTTGTCATCAAGCAGTTCGTCAGGGTAGGCAATATGGACAGCCATTGCTTTTGCTTTCTCTAGCCCCTTCTGCCTGTTTCAACATACCACATTGCCCATAATCTTACAGTGCTGTAGGTTTGAGGCTTTCATGGTAGTGAAAGGGAGAATTCTCTTCTCTTCTGAAGTTAGACATAATCTTCTGATACATATCTACAAAACTACGTGGCATCACATCCCACAAGATTGTAATCTTAATCAAACTACTTTAAAAGCATCAGATGTCATGTACCTAGTCAGTTTACTTTTGGGGTTATACTTACTTGGTTTTCTCATCCATCCAGTCAACATTCATGAGGATATTGATGAACTCTTTGCGGATGTCATCCACCATCTCCATAGCTGTGGTCTTGGCCTCCTCCTTGAAGAACTTTCGCACATAGAGAGACCCCACTGGAATGGACAAGCTGCAATAGGTCCCATTGCTGTTACTGTTGTGTTTATGAGTACAAGCTGCATTGCATCAACTACAAATAACATGTAAAAATTTGGTTGCTGCCTCACAGGAAACACACTGGATCTGCATTATAAAAACCAACTAGTTAACAGTCCCTGGGGAAGCAATCACCATTTATTATGAACACCATGCAAAACACATATCTGCACTGTGTAGGCACATTGCACAGTGCTTGAATGTTCAGCTGATGTTAAATGTGGCTGCCACCGTGCTTTAAGGCGGTAATGTGTGTTGTAGGAAAAATTAACTGCATGACACAGCAAATTCTTGGGTAGATTGGTGCACACTATCTCGTGAAACAGGTAACGAATGGAACCCAGAGGTTCGTAGAAGATAAGCACTGTGCCCTGTCCCAATTTATAATTTTAGTATCACCCTCCCATGTTAAGGTGAGCACAGAGGGCTCATTCAGTAACCTGTGTGTGGGGTGGATGGCCAGAGTTTGATCAGAGGCAGGGGTTTTTCTTTTTATTACAACTGTGTCTAGGCCAGATCTCTGGGGCTCTTCCAACTTCCTGTCCAATTGGCAAGTACCTGAAGCTGCTAGGAAATGAATCGGACCATTCGTCTCCATTTGTTCCTACAGTTGAGGATGCATTACTTCCATACTTTCTTGCATCAGCAAGGTGTGGTGCTGATACACATGGAAAACTTTCACACTATATTGATCTTGATCAAGGGTTCCAAGTGATGTCTTTACATAAATCTGTTACTTACAACTTCATATACAGTTATTAATGCTAGGTATCTCATCTTTCTTGATATTTTAACAATATTTTGTCAAATCTACAATGATGAATCTCCTGTTGTGCAGTTTCTTCCATCCTTATATTACTGACTGTCCCTTGGGTCCAAATATTTTTCCTACTTGTTTCGACTTCATTTATGAACATCTCATACAATATTCAATTCTTTTACACTTCCATTTCCCTAGACACAGTATGATCCATTAATAAGTGCTTGATTACTGAGTCACTTACCCTCCACTGACAATGTCTATGCACTCCTTCCAACGTGCTTCCCGCTCTGTCTTTCCTGACAACACTGTTGAGAACTGTAGCTGTCGATTTCGCAGTTCTTCATTTAGGTAGTTAACACTAGCACCTGCTACCCGGCTCATCACATAGTTTGCAATAACCCTATAAGACAAAGACAGGGAATCAGTTTGTGCACTATACACAGTGATAGCCAGTGACCATTCCTTTCAGTGCTACACACCTCTTGGGAGTCTGTGCTATGAGCTTCTCCAGCCCTTTGATGAAGCTAGGTACTGCCACTATTATGACTTCATCTCTTGTAATGTGTACATTTTCTGGCAGGATGTTGTTGAAGTAGGTCAGCCATGGGATTGTGGGAAATGTGCTGTCCATCTCGTGCACTGTCATGGCATTGTATAGCTTGGTTACATTGCGACGTTCCTCACTTGGCAATGATAGCTGCAAATATTTATACGCTCTAAGCTTTAAAGCCACATTAGATTATTTTAAAGTCCAAGAAACACGCACTATTGTTTTGAACTTTCTTAACCTTTTGGCGCCGGAATTATTTTTTTAATTTTAGCACACACTGTATATAAAATGTGAATAATACAGGAACCAAATAGGTTAGAATTATGAAACAACCTGCATTTTGAAGAGGAAAAAACGGAGAGTATATACCATGTTTAAAATATTCAGTACCTATATTTGTTGAATAAATACATAAAATGCAACATTTAGAGGTTAGCGGTGCGGTACGACCACTAAAGTCGTCGTTAGGCGTCAAAAGGTTAACAATATAACCATTCCCCTCCCTCCTTGCCCCCACATATCAACCATAGTATGCATTGTATGCTGACAGTATTTACTCCCTCTAATGTCCACTTGTTGGTTTGTACTTCATGTGCTGACTCCATAGAACAGAATCCTTGCTGAGAAACTAAACTCAAGAAAGTGTCCCTTCTTGTAGCACCTAAAGTTTCATTTCTGTGTCCACAAGAACCTGCCATTGGCCTCTGTCCTGAGGCAAATGAATGATGTCCACAACCTGAAAGCCATGCTTTTTTAATCTGAAGTTTTTTATGTAGTTCTTATATCCCAATTTGCATCCCACCCATCTCAAGCTGGATTTGTTCATCATAATATTTGGTGACAGGTGCAAATTATGAAGCTCTTCATTTTTCACTTTTCTCTACTGTCTTTCTCCAGCTCCAAGTGTTCCCTTCAGGACTCTGTTCTGCAACACCATCAAAGACACACAAATCATGTGCCTGTGATGTTCATATTTTATTGATTCATATCAGCACTCAGAAAATCAAATACAGTTAAAATCGTGAGTCTGTGACAGATTATGTAAATTTTTAAGTATCTGAGTGGGAGATGAAGGTAAGGGTGAACAAGCCACAAGAACATGGACACTCACATTGGCCAACTTCATTTCAAACTCAATGCTCTCACGTATCTCCTTGGCAGCACGATCCCTTGTTGCCCCTAGAATCACTGCAATGTCCACTAGATACTTGTAGTATGCATCCACCAATTTCTCACTGAAGCCCTTGGTCAGGTACTCGCGGCTTAAACCCAGGGATGCCTGGTCCAGCTGCAATCATAATTGAGGAATTTAAATCGATAATGAAAACTCCACAGCCCTTAAAGAATAGAGTCATCAGCCAAGCCATACTTAAAAAGTTTATAGGAAGAAATATTTTGCTAAACAGGCAAGCTTAATTATTTTTGAGATTACAATCTTTTGGAATGTGATGCCATGTGCTTTGATACATAGGCACCAACTATCTTTATCATTGCACCATGCATTCTGTAGTTTATTTAATTAATACACCAACACCACGACGTATAGCATGAGACTCACACTGTACATCGCACAACGAACATCCATATTCAGGCTCATTCTGAACAGTATATGACTCACACAATACACAAGACATGCTGCCACAGCACCAACTCAACGGAATGATGTAAATCACTGAGTGTTTTTGAACTATAACTTTAACAAGGAACAATTTATGCTCCCTGTGGATGATCATATGATTGAAACATGTAGGAGCATTTTAAGTGTTTTAATGTGCATTTTAGATCATTAAATGAATATATGTGCATTTGTTGGTGTATTAATTAAGTAGGCACCAACATTTTGTAACAATTTTCCGCCTACATCTCTAGGGCTCATAACCACTGTGAGAGCCTCAGTAACACACATTTGTCATTTGAGTTTCTCAATATGGTATTACAGTTATCTTCTGAGATGTTGTGCCATGTAATTTGGTAGAGAAATGTTGACACCAAAGGAATTTGCTGCTTACATCATCAGGATCAACTCTGAAAATGGATGTAGCAGTTTCCCCCTAAACATATTATCATATTCCAAAGGCCATAAACTTAAAGAACAGATTATAGTGGTATGACGCTCAGGCATTCCTGGTATGCTTTTTCCTTGTCCAGACTGGCTGTGAGACTCATTCACTGCCATGCCCTGCCTTGCATGTGCCTTGGAATGGCGTTTGGTGCCCAGATCATTAAGTCAGTATGTGTTTTGCATTAGTTGTTGTGGTCAAGGTTGTGTTTTGCAGTATATGCTCTCTTTAGACCTATATGTGTGTAGATGATATGGTATCAGTGGCATACCGTTCCGAAGGCCCTCCAAAATCATGCCAAACTCAACCCAATTTCAAAACTGTTAAAAATTGCTTTATTTAGGACACCAACACACCAAGATAGAAGGCAGTAACATTCTAAAACTACCTAGGTTCTCAATTGTTTTACATTAGCAATGATAAATAAATTGATTGTCATCATAAATAGTCTTAAAGTACTAAAAATTAAGAAAATTTTACTGTATGAAATGAAATTTCTTGTACCAAATTACAGCTGCCTCCAGAACCCCTGACTAGGGGCTACTACCCCCAGATCCCCGTTCCCCCTGTCCTCTGTCCGCAACTGAATTTGTTGAACCCCCCCGAACAAAATTCCTGGGTGCGACGCTTAATGGTATCATTATTTCTGCAAATAACCCCAAGTAATTTAAATTGACGAGGTCCTGCTAATACAAGATAATAACCTCTGTACCTCACAGAAGTAATAACAAATGTAGATATAATCTTTAGGTGCATCATCCCCTTTGTGTTATAAGCAATTTGGGAGGGGTGGGGTACGTCAAAACACAACTGTCTTGTATTCTATTTATTATGCTGACGGCGACATGTTTCGGCCACTGTGGGCCATCTTCAGGTCACAAAAATTTATATAGAGGAAAACTACACAGAGTGTGATCATAGTATAGGAGCATATTCGAAACTTTCAACGATATCTCGTCAGTTGGATTATACACATTGAGCTAAAAGTACCTCTTCTAAGTAGAGTATAAGAATGTGTAATTTAGTAATATCTAGGTATTAATTATATATCCATTCTTATACATTGCTTAGAAGAGGTACTTTTAGCTCAATATGTCTAATCCAACCGACAACGATATCTCGTTGAAAGTTTAGAATATGCACCTATACTATGATCATATTCTGTATAGTTTTACTCTGTATACATTTTTGTGACCTGAAGATGGCCCACAGTGGCCGAAACATGTCGTCATATTAATAAATAGGATACAAGACAGTTGTGTTTTTACGTACCCCACCCCTCCCTAAATGTAGATATAATTCACCTTTTGTTCCCGTTAGTAGAAGGGGTTTTTTAATGCAGTTTATGATTGCACCAATTGTATCTTGCGCAGACTTCATCACAGTATGTACTTCATGTAAATTATTGTGTTAAACTTACGTTGATAGAGCGATAGGAGGAGTTTTTGGCGTCGGTGGACACTGAGAAGTCCATGAAGTAGTCAACACTGTAACCCATGGCCCTGAAGTCGAACACCGACTGACGCCAGTCGAAATTGCCGTCGTTCCAGGCGTCACCGTCCAGCACGGGCCAGCCACCAAGGTGGCGCAGAATGTCCAACAGGGGCGTAATGCCGCGTTTTTCAATGTGTGCTGAAACAGCCCACACGGTCAGAACCTCTCCCAAAAAAGAACTCCCCCCCCCCAAAAAAAAAACTAAGTGTGTAGACTCGCGCATGACTGCGTTATTGTACGGACATCTCATAACCTTATCGGGGATTGCGCTTACACTAACGGATTTTCCGTCTTCACTGAGGGCCTTGATGTCTAGAAAGGACCTGCGCAACGAATGACAGTATGTTCATATTGGGGGGGAGGCGGATTTTTATTGTATGGATGTCTTGGGTTTTGAACCCAGAGCAGCTTGGTAGCGTAAGCTGTAGGCCTCTGCGACATGGGGGAGGTAGGCCGCGCTCCTCTTTGCATTATACACTAGCATTTGCCATACGGCTGAGGAAAATCGTAGAAAAACTCGATCAAAATGGACGGAAAATGCTGACCACGGTTCGTTTTGCTGTGATCTGACCTTGTTACGGATAAGCTGGAACGGCCTATTGCTTTCGGTTAAGGCCTCCGGCAACTTTGGTTAGCCTAAGGTGGACATAAGTGCCTTCCCAGTTACCGAACTAGGGTGTTCTGATGTGGCCGGCCTAAAATGGAACCTACAAGTCGTGAATTTGCCTGTTACCAGCATACCAAGGTGCTTTATTCACGGTACAAAAGCCTTGCATTTTAAAACATGCAGCTTCCGGACTTGCGCGCGTGCAACGGACTCCCCAGATGCGTACGACTAGATTTATCTTTGAACGAATGATTTATGTTGTGATGACAATCAAGCCGAGTTGTCAGACTTGTATGCTTCGTGTAATGAAGGCTAAGTTGGTTAATAAATATTTGTGAATGTTATACTAGAGGCACGCGGAATGCACAATTGCAAGATTACGGTAGAGCTGCTTATAAAGCAGAAGTGGTTAAGAGCTGTTTTATTGGCAGTTCAAACCGACCTCTTTTACAGATAACTGTAGTACAGTGTTTCTCAACCGCCGGGCCGCGGCATCAATTATACCGGGCCGCGAGAGGTTCTCCTGGAATTTGCCATTTTAATTTTCTAAGCAGTTTTCATGAATAAATGTTTTATAGTGGAAATATTCTGAGGAGAAAAATGTTCGTGAATGTGTCGAAAAACTCGGACCCAGATTTTTGTCTGAGGAAACTACAATATGCTACAAGATTCCATTAGTCCAGTGATTGATAACTAATTTAAGTGTAATTTTATATTTGTCAACATGCCACACCGTATACATAATTGTACTAATACTCTTTATGATTATGCCATAATTAATTATTAATACTTATGTTAGTTTAATGTATGAACTTAAAAAAATGGAAAGGTATTTACGAGTAAATTTGTTGGGACCGGGACCTCGTCGTATGAAAAAAGAATTTACCGGGCCGCGGTCTCACAAATGTTGAGAAACACTGTTGTAATAGACCCGTGGCTCTGAATGCCACAAAATTAAACAATTTGTTATTATATCAAAACTCCGCGGCCACTACCGCTTTTAGTGGAGGCTTTCTCTTACAAACTTTCACACACTTAAGATCCAACGTGAACCAACAGATATTTTCCGTGAACGCTCAATGGTAGATTTGGCATGTCCCCAGTGATCCCAACGAATATGGTAGAGCTTCAGATTATATTACTCACTCTTGTTCATGCACGCCTTGAAGAGGTTCTTCACGAGGCGGAAGGGCTTCCTGTCCTGTGGACTGATAGGCTCTTCGATGACGGTACGCAACTGTTCTTGCAGCTCGTCATTGACAATGCTGAAGCGGTTTACCGTCGACTTCTCGTCAGGAATCAGCGTATTCTTCACGAACTTGCCGCATGCGAACTTGTAGAAATCGTCGCACGGCTCTACGGCTGGATCCATGCTGTGCAGGATGCTGGAGGCTGCAACACACACTTCGGCTAAGCTAGCCATTTAAACCACTGTGTAGCTAGTAACACTTCAGTTAGCCGTATATGTATCATGCAATAAGTCGTCGATTTCTCACCGCGGATGCCAGGATTCGATTGCAGGGCAGTCCGTATGGGATGTGAAGTGAACAAAGTGGCACTGGCCAGGATTTTCTCCGATCACTTCTGTTTTCCCCTGCCAGTTATCATTCCACCAGTTTAGTCTGTTATCAAGGGCTGGTATCGTAGGCAGTACCAAGGAACTCAGTCGCTCCCCACCCCAACTATAAAGAGCTAGTTATATTGTGTCACCACTTATTAGGCACATACCTGAGTGGATACAGCCCGCTGTCAGGCATATGTCGCTGTTATTCTTGATAGGTTTTCTCCCAGGAAGTTGCCAACTGGAACCTGAAAGAGCAGCCGGTAAGGAGGGAAAGGTTTCTGATAGGGCGGGCGGTAGAGTGCACTAATTAGTTTCACAGTTTGCATTCCAAGTAAAATTCATTGCTTAATAATTTTTGTCTGATTTTAATTCATAAACGAACGCTTTCATTTCTTTCAGTGTTGGTGGTGAGATGTAGTTTGAACTGGTGAAATCTACTACGGCGCAGCTAGTGTCAAGTGCCAAGACATGCAAGGAACATAGCACTGCCATTAAGAACGTCAGAGGTATTGATAGCCAAATTAATTGACGTTACTAAGCGAGCAGTATCGCTTGTAGGATGCCAAGGGATAATTAAACAGCGGTGTAGCCAGACTCTTCGCTGTCAGACATACACGCAGGGCCGATTGCCCCCTCTTCCCACTTGTTCAACGTCATCTATGGATAAATGCTTACAACGTAAAACAAGATGGCAGATAGTGTACTCCGCTACGTGCAAAGACTTTACCGTGCGTTCTTTACTTTCAAACTGTACGGTGTTACGGTACACGTGTAGGCCTAACTGTAATTTATTTTACTCTCGCAAAAAAGTGCAGCCTTCTCGACACCGGCGTTCGCGACACTTACCAGTGCTTACAAGCACTGTGTACTATCTCTTACACTGAATTTCATGCCAATCGGAAAATAAATGTGGAAAGTTTGTTTGTTTTTGGCGCTACAGCCCCCCCCCCCCCCCCCCCCCCCCCCCCCCCCCCCCCCTCCTCCCCGCC
>Ga0123355_10009992_pt1 | contig 14491 bp, 10 predicted proteins | sample TergutEmb28metaG_3_FD_89872 | JGI IMG/M metagenome (GOLD analysis project Ga0123355, IMG submission 89872) | Embiratermes neotenicus P1 segment gut microbial communities from Petit-Saut dam, French Guiana - Emb289 P1 | ecosystem: Host-associated > Arthropoda: Insects > Digestive system > Gut ...
CCACTGACGGCGCGTTCGCCGCGATGGACGTTAGCCTACTCGGAAAGCTGCCCATCAAGCAGGCGGGGGGCAACATTGCCGCCTTCCCGCTTTTGGGAGTCGGGTTCAGCGTCATTCTTTCGTCCGAGGAAGTGATGCGGTTTGACGGCGCGACAAGGCCAGCGTCCCACTTGAACACTTTCAGAATCCAGCTCGGCGGCGGCGCTGACTTTGGTATCACCAGCAGATTGTTTGTCAGGGGCTCGGTCCTGGGGTATTACCGCTTCCCGACCAGGTTTTTCAGGGACATAGGGAACGACGTCAACGAATGGGCGAACGGCATCGTGGGAAACATTCCCGGCGTCAGCTCAGACACCCGCGCCCGCGGCGGCTTCGGCGGCACCGCGAAACTCGCCGTCGGGTACAGGTTTTAGGGAGCCTCCCGGAAATCAACAACCCCGCCATTCATGGCGGGGTTGTTGATTAATTAGCGGAAGCAGCGGTTCCCTTTGGTTTCTGCTCACGCAGACTTACAGTCTGACGTTGCGCAGGCGAACCTGCGGTTCGACGGTTAAGAAGCACTGGTTTCCGCATCGCAGATGCGGCATCCCCATTGGATTTAATCAGTGCTTCCCTATCTCGACCCTCAAAATCCAGTCTTTGGCCAGCGCCTGAAAAAGAGGCTCGTTTTCGGCTTGCGCGATATGCCCCGCGCAATCCAGCGCGGCGAATGTCGCCCGCGGAAACCTTGCGGCAAGCTCGTAGGCGCTGGCATAGCCGCAGCTATGATCTTGCCGCCCCGCGAGAATGCAAGAAGGCTTGTCGAATGTCAGCGTTTCTATGGCCTTGTCCAAATCAGGCGAGGCCAGCGCCGAATAGTCGTAAAATTTTTCAATGTCCAGCGCTGGCTGTATGTCTGTTAGCCATTTTTCATAAATTTCGGGGGTGGCGACAACGGCCATGCTCATGTAGCTCTGCAGCGCGGGGCAATCCTCCGTTGCGGCGAGCTGTTCCGATTGCCGCAGAACCTGCCGCTCGGGAAGGTTTTTCTCCTCGCCCGAAGTTGTCGCGGTAACAAGGAGAAACACGCCGTCGATCCTTTCGCGCATTTTGTAAATCAGCCCTAGCGACAAGTACCCGCCGTGGGAGCAGCCCGCAAGCAAAAAGTTTTCGCGGCCGATGACGGCGGCTATGAATTCGCGGAGAATGTCAAGCGTGTCGTCATGCGTGCGCACCCACTTGGCCGGCGGGGTTTTGCCAAAGCCGGGCAAGTCCGGATAGATTCTGCGGTAACCCGGCTTTTGCCCAAAAACCGGCTCAAAGCAGCTAATCATCATGCGGCTATCGACGCCCCACCCGTGAATGTTAAACACGGGCTTTCCCTCTCCGAACTCCTCGTAATGCACGGGAATGTCGCGTATCAAACAGACCATAAAACGCTCCTTTGCGCCGTGTTTACCGCGCCTACACTGGCGGGCGCGCCACCCGCACGATGTCCGCGAAAATACCACCCGCGGTTACCTGCGCGCCGGCCCCTGGCCCCTTCACCACCATCGGCAGCTTCGCGTAGCGGTCGGTGGTCATGACAACGATGTTGTCGCTGTCCACGAGCGAGCGGAAAGGGCTGTCCGCGGGCTCGTCGCGAATCGAGAGCCTCGCCGCGCCGTCCTCGATGACCGCAACGTAGCGAAGCGCGTTGCCGCTCAGGGCCGCCTCGGCGCGGCGCTTCTCGAAATCGGCGTCGCTCTTTTCAAGCTCGGCGAAGAACGCATCCACGCCTTTCGCGCCGAAGCACGCCGGCGGCAGAATCGGCTCTATCTCCACGTCGCCCAGCTCGAGGGAAAGACCGCACTCGCGCGCCAGGATCAGCGCCTTTCGCGCCGCGTCCATCGCGCTTAGGTCGTCGCGGGGGTCGGGCTCGGTGTAGCCTTTTTCCCTGGCCTCGCGCACCAGCGCGGAGAAGGGCTTGCCGCCGTCAAAGTTGTTAAAGATGAAACTAAGCGTGCCGGAAAAAACGGCCTCGATGCGGCGCACCGTGTCGCCGGAAAGGCGGAGGTCCCGCAGCGTCGAGATGATCGGGAGGCCGGCGCAGACGGTGGTTTCGTAGAGGTAGGGAATCCCCCTGTCGCGGGAAAAGCCGGTGAGCTTTCTGTAATAATCCATGGGGCCGGAGTTCGCCTTTTTGTTGGGCGTAACGACCGCGATGGACGCCGAGAGAATCCTCCCGTACAGCGCGGAAACGCTCTCGCTGGCCGTGCAGTCGCAGAAGCAGGCGTTCGGCAGGTTGAGCGCCGTCATCCTTTCGACAAAGCCGTCCAGGCTGACGGGCTCTGCGCCCCCCCCCTCCCCTTCGCCAAGCAGGGTTCTGACTTCGAGCGGATCTAGCCCCTCGGGGCTGAAAACCATCCGCGCGTCGTTTGCCGCGCCCGCGAGGTTGATGACGATTCTGTCGTTTTCCGCGAGGCTCTTCCGGTGCGATGCGATTTGATCGAGCAGCGTCCCGCCGACAAGGCCGGTTCCCACGAGGAAAAGGTTCACCGAGCGCGTCGTTGCGCGGAAGAAAGCCTCGTGAACGATGTTCAGCGCCTTCGCCTCGTCCTGCCGGGAAATCACCGCGGAGATGCTCGACTCCGAGGAGCCCTGCGCGATGGCGACCACGTTCACGCCGTTCCTGCCGAGCGCGTGAAAGAACTTGCCGGAAACGCCAGACGCGCTTTTCATCCCGGAGCCGACGACGGCGATCACCGAGAGCTCGTCCTGCGCGGTCGGGCTGTCTATCTCCCCATCCTGAATCTCGCGAGAGAACTCCTCCTCCAGGGCCCGCACCGCGCCGCCCGCGTCTTCCGGCGGCACGGCGAGGCAGACCGAATACTCGCTGGAACCCTGCGTGATCAGTATCACGCTGATTTTTTTGCGGGCGAGCGAGCCGAATATCCTCGCGGAGATGCAGGCCACGCCCATCATGCCAGTTCCCTGCACGCGCACGAGCGCGGCGCGGCTTATCGAGCTAATGCCTTTGACAGGAAATTTTCCCTCGCCGGCCTCGCTCACGATCCGCGTGCCGGGGCAGGAAGGGTTGAAGGTGTTGCGGATCACGATGGGGATGCCCTTTTCGAGCGCGGGCCTGATCGTGGGGGGGAACAGCACCCTCGCGCCGAAGTGGGAGATTTCCATCGCCTCGGTGTAGAGCATTTCCTCGATCCTGAAGGCGCTTTTGACGAGCCGCGGATCCGCGGTGAGTATGCCGTCAACGTCGGTCCAGATTTCAACCTCGCTCGCGCCGAGCGCGGCGGCGAAGATCGCGGCGGTCAAGTCCGACCCCCCCCGGCCCAGCGTGGCGGTTTGCCCGTCCGCGGTGGAGGCGATGAATCCGGTAACGATTTGCAGCGGCCTTTTGCCCGAGCCGAAAAAGTTGCGGACATTTTCGAGGGTTTCCGCGGGGAGGTACCGGGCGCTCCCGAAGCTGCCGGCGGCCTTTACCAGGGAGCGCGCGTCAAGGCATTCCGCCTCCACGCCGCCCGCGGTGACCATGCCCGCGACGATTCCCGCGGAAAGGCGCTCGCCGAAGCTCATCACGAGGTCGAGCGTGCGCGGCGAAAGCTCGCCCAGCAGCGCCACGCCTTCCAGGATGCGCTCCAGCTCGCCGAGCAGCGCGCCCGCCCTTTCGGCCGCGGCTTCCCTCGCGCCGCCGTCGGCGATGCCCGCCGCCACGCCCAGATGCCTCGCGGAGATTGCGTCAAGCTGCTCGCGGTAAGAAGCCTTGCGTCCGGCTGCCATGCGCGCCATGCCGATCAGCGCGTCGGTAACGCCCGAGAACGCGGAAACCACGACCGCGGGGGTCTTGCCCGCGTGCTCGCCGTCCTTCAGTATCTCGACGATCTTGCCTATCGCCGCGGGGCTGCCCACCGAGGTGCCGCCGAATTTCAATATTTTCATTTTCACGCTCCCAAGCGCGCCCAAAAAACGCGGGCGCGCGCTGTACTTTCGCGGCCTTTCCGTGTAAGCTTGGGAAAACGCCGACTAAATTTTAAAAGCGGCGCCGATCAAGCCCCGCTGGGCTCAGTCGGCGCCGCCAATGTATTATGCGGTAAATCAGGATGAAAGTAAAGGCAGAGATGATTTCAAAGACGAGCGAACGCGCCGCGCCGCGCCGCTATTTCGACTGGGCGGCCACCGCGGCGACGGATCCCGCGGCCATGCGCGCGCTGATCGATAGCGATTTTCCATTTGGGAACCCCTCATCCGCGCACCGCGAGGGGCGAGACGCGCGGGAGGCCCTCGAGGCGGCCCGCTCAAGGTGCGCCCGCGTCCTGGGGGTTCCGCCACAGACCGTTTTCTTCACGTCGGGCGGGACGGAGGCGAACTGCATCCCGCTGTATTCGACCCTGGCGCGGCAGGGCTCGGGGCGCGTGCTGGCGTCGCTGGGGGAGCATTCGTCCGTGAGCGAAAACGTCAAAAGCCTGGAGCGGCTGGGGAGAAAGACCGGCTCGATCGCGGTCGATTCCGCGGGGAGGGTGACTCCCGCGCTGCTCTCGCAGGCCCTGGCGAAGCACCCCGACGCGCGCTTCGCCGCGATCATGTCGGTCAATAACGAGACCGGGACGATCAGCGATATCGCTGCGCTTCGGGACGCGCTGCGCTCCGCGACGGCGGGCCGGCCCCACGTCCACCTGCACTGCGACATCGCTCAGGCCGCGGGAAAAATCGATGTGGATCTCGCCGGCTGGGACGCGGACTCAGCGTCGCTCAGCGCGCACAAAATCGGCGGGCCGCGGGGCGTTGGCCTTTTGTATCTGCGAAAGCCACTGGACGCGCTGTGTCGGGGCGGCGGTCAGGAAAAAAAAGTGCGATCCGGCACGGAGAACGTCGCCGGGGCGATGGCGCTCGCCGCCTGCCTCGAAAGCCGCGCCCTGCCGGAAAAATCCGGCGGCGACCGCGAGAAGGCGCGCCTCCGCTGGAAGCGCCTGCTCGGCGCGCTGAAAGAGATCGACCGCTGCCGGCTCATCCCGGAGGAGCGCGGAATCGATGACGAGAGATTTTCGCCGTACATCGCGCAGATCGCTTTCAGGGACGTGCCTGGCGAGGTGATGGCCCGCGCCCTGGACGACATGGGCTTCGCGGTTTCCACCGGCGCGGCCTGTTCGTCCGCGTCGCCGGAGCGGCCCGTGCTGGCTGCGATGGGAGTCGCGGACGGTTTGAGCCTGGAAGGGATCCGCGTCTCCCAGGGCTGGTCAACGACCGACGAGGACATCGATGGCTTGCTTGCCGCGATTGCGGAGGTGCTGAAATTTCTGTAACAAAAAACGGCGGGCGCGAAGGCGGCGAGCGACTCACATGGCTCCTCAAGCCTGCGGAGCTTGCGCTGAAGGGCGACAACCGCAAAATCTTCGAGGCGGTGCTGAAGCGCAACCTGCAAACCATGCTCGCGGGGCGCAGGGTGCAAATAATATTGAAAAACGGCCGCTTTTATGCACACGGCGCGGAGGAAGACCGCGAGGCCGTGGAAGGCGCGCTGAGTCGCCTGGCTGGAATCGCGGGCTGGGCTGAAACCCGCGGCCACCCCAAAAACCTCGCCGCGATACTTGCCGCCTGCGCCGGCGAGGGCGAGAAAATTTTCGCGCAGGGAATCGCCACTTTCAAAATCGAGGCGCGCAGGACCGACAAAAGCTTTCCCGTTGGCTCGTACGATCTGCGCTGCAAAGCCGGCGACGCGGTTTGCGAGACCGTCCCCGGCTTGAGCGTGGACGTGCGCAATCCCGGCGCGATCATTAGCATAGAAATCCGCGAAAAGGCTTACGTGTACAGCGACGCGCGCAAGGGCCTGGGCGGGCTGCCCGTTGGAACCGCGGGGCGCGGCCTGCTGTTGCTGTCCGGCGGGATCGATTCCCCGGTGGCCGGCTTCCTCATGGCGACGCGGGGAATGGGGCTTGACGCGGCGCACTTCCACGCCTATCCATACACCTCCGAAGAGGCGAAGGAAAAAACCGTCCGCCTCGCGAGGGCGCTGGGCGCGTACTGCATGGGCCTGCGCCTGTACGCGGTCGGCTTCGCCAAAGTGCAGATGCGGATAAAGGAGCTGGCCCCCCCCCCCTGGTCCACGGTTCTTTTGCGCATGGCGATGATGGACTGCGCGGAAAAAATCGCGCTGAAGATAAGAAGCAAATGCCTCATAACCGGCGAGAGCCTCTCGCAGGTGGCGAGCCAGACCGTGGAAAACCTCGCCTGCACCCAGAGCCGCGTATCGCTCCCCGTGCTGCGCCCCCTGATCGGCACCGACAAGGAGGCCATAATCAGGCAGGCCGAGCGCATCGGCACTTACAAAATTTCCATTGAGCCCCACGCGGACTGCTGCACCCTTTTCACCCCCCCCCGCCCCGTCCTGCGCGGCAACCCCGCCGAAGCCGCGGCTCTGTACGAGTCGCTGGAGCTGGAGCCGCTAATCGAGGAGGCCCTGCGCGAGTGCGAGACGGTGAGGTGCGGGGTGGCGGGCTAACCGTCAGTCCGGAAGGAACTGAATCCCGGAAAAGTCGTGCTCGATTTTCAGCTCGTCGAGCGTCTGCGAGATTTGCCCCCTGTGGTGCGTGTTGTGGACGACGAGCTGGCCCAGCATGAAGCCCAGGGGGACGGCCTCGGGGTCGCCGCCGTACCAGTCGAGCTTTACGGGGAGCCGCAGGTCGGACTCGCCAAGCGCCTTCGCCATTGCGACGTACGCCGCGTCTATCGCCGCAACCGCCTCGCCCAGCTTTTGCCACTGCGCATCGTCCATCGGGCCCTCGGCGGGAAGCTCCGGAAGCGCGGAGAGCGCCTTGCTCGCCTCGGCATTCCCTGCCAGCGCCGGCCGGTACAAACCCAGGAAATAAACCGTGGTTCCCGCGTTGTGTAGGAGCGTGCCGGAGAGACTCTTGAAGTACCCGCCCCTGTCCTTCTCGCGCTCCTCGCGGGAAAGCCCGCTCAGCAGATCGAAGACTTGCCTGTTCGCATCCTGATTGTACCTCGCGTACATAACTGCGTCTGTCATTTCATGCCCCCCTGGGTTTGTTGTTAGCGCCCTTAGAATTGTTCCGAAACTTCAGTTTTGGACAACTTCCTTGTGAAATCGCATTTCCCGCGGGGAAATGCAGGACTTGTCCCAGAACTTGTGGAGTTCCAGAACAAGCCCATTGTACTGCGGATCGCGCGGAAAGTCCATCCGCGGACGCAGGTCGTCAGTCTGGGAAGAACTGCATGTCCCAGACGTCGTGCTTGATTTTCATCTCGTCGAGCGTCTGCGAGATCTGCCCCCTGTGGTGCGTGTTGTGGACGACGAGCAGGCCCAGCAGGAAGCTGAGGGGGAGGGACTCGGGGTCGCCCTTGTACCAGTCGATTTTAACGGGGAGCCGCAGGTCCGCCTCGCCTAGCGCGCTTGCCATGCCGAGGTAGGCCGCGTCTATCGCCGCGACGGCCTCGGCCAGCTTCCCCCACTGCGCGTCGTCCAGCGGGCCCTCGGCGGGAAGCTCCGGAAGCGCGGAGAGCGCCTTGCTCGCCTCGGCGTTGCCGGCCAGCGCCGGCCGGTACAGCTCCAGGAAGTAAGCCGTGGATCCCGCCATGTGGAGCAGCGAGCCGGAGAGGCTGAAATCCCCGCCCCTGTCCTTTTCGCGCTCCTCGCGGGAAAGCCCGCCCAGCAGCTCGCACACTTGCTTGTTCGCGTCCCGGTTGAACCTCGCGTACATCACCGCGTCCGTCATTTTCTGCCTCCTTTTTCTTGCCGTTCGCGCAATTGTACCGAAAGCGGCGCGGAAAGTCAGCGCGGCGCGCGCGCATCACTTGAACAACGGCGTTTTCCCCTCGAGGAAGTCCTCGAGCGGGCAGCCCCCGCTCCCCACGACGAGGCTTAGCGCGTGCGGGTAGCGCCTGGCGAACTCCATGCCACCGCCGACGTGCTTCACCCTGCCGCTCTTCACCTCTATCGCAGTGAGCGCGCCGCCGCTCTCCACCACGAAGTCCACCTCCTTGTCCCTGTCGCGCCACCAGTGGACGGAAAACCCCTCCTCCCGCCCGCGCGCCAGGAGGCAGGCCCCCACCGCGCTTTCTACCAGGTGCCCGCGCGCGTCCGGCAGCTCGACGAAGCGCCTCCTGGAAACCCCGGCGGACCACACGAGGAGCGAGGTGTCGTAGACCATCAGCCTCGGCGAGCTCTGCCTCGCGCGTATCCTGTTGCCCGAGTACTTGGGGAGCGCGCACAGCACGTTCGCCTTGTCCAGCAGGTCCAGGTAGTGCGCGAGCGTCACCGTGTTGCCCGCGTCGGCGAGCTGGCCGAGCATCTTGGTGAAGGAAAGCTCCTGCGCGGAGTACGTCGCCCCCAGCACGAACAGCGAGCGCAGGAGCGCGGGCTTGCGCACCTCCTCCATCTGCAGCACGTCCCTGAAAAGCACCGGCTCCACGATCGACGAGCTCATGTAGCGCGCCCAGCGCTCGAGGTCGCCCCTCAGCTCCGCGCCGCCAGGGTACCCGCCGAAGAAAAGGAAGTCGTCGATGCCGTACCCGAACGCAGCCTTGCACTCCGCGTAGCTCCAGTGCGGGCAGAACAGCAGCTCGAAGCGCCCGGCCATCGACTCGCTAAGCCCCTTCTGGATGAGCAGGGATGAGGAGCCAGAGAGGATCACCTTGACGGGGGTTTCATTCCGAGTGTCCTCGTCCCACAGGAATTTCACCATGGACGACCACTGCGGGATAACCTGCACCTCGTCGATGGCGAGGATCGCCTCCCCGCTCCCCTGCCTGCTCATGAGCCGCGCCTTCTCCCACTCGTTGCGCAGCCATTCCAGCGAGACCACGGTCGGGTCGTCCGCGCTCGCGAAGTGGCTAGGCGCGGGCAGGGACTTGAGCGCCTGCAACACCGCGGTGGTCTTGCCCGTCTGCCTGGGGCCGATCACGACCTGGATGAAGCGCCTTTTCTCCCCCATCCTGCCCGTAAGCTGCTCCGTAATCTTCCGCCTGAACATGCCGCCTCCTCGCAAACTGCCCCGCGCGTTTTGCAAATTACTCATTATGCAAAGTAATTTGCCCACCACGCCGAGCTGTTTGTCAATCATACCCCGCAAACAGCTCAGTTGCAAGCGCCGCCAGAGCCCGCTTGGGGAGGAGCATCATGTTTTTTTGGAATGTGCTTAAAAAAGCAAGGCAGGCAAGTCCAGCGGGTGGATGCGCTCGCCTTGCTTGTATGCGCGCATGTTGCCGCCAGAAATCTCGTCCACAAGGGTCATCTCGCCGCCGATGCGCCCGAACTCCAGCTTTATGTCGTACAGATCCGCGCCCCTTTCGGCAAGCTCGCCCCTTATTATCGCGGTGATTTTTTTTGTCAGGCTTTTTAGCGCCTCGTACTCATCGCCGGTGGCTATCCCGAGCATTTCCAGCGCGTCTTTCGAGATCGGCGGATCCCCGCGGCTGTCGTCTTTCAACGTTGCTTCCACGAAATAGTCAAGCGGCTGCCCTTCCTCGCAGTACCCGCCGTACCTTTTCAGAAAGCTGCCGGTCGCCCTGAGCCGGCAGATAAGCTCCAGCCCCTTGCCGAACATCTCCGCGGGCCTCACGACCATTTGCGCTTTTTCCGCGTCGGCGGAAACGAGGTGCGTGGGGATCCCTGCGGCCTCAATCTTTTTGAAAAAAAACTCGGTGAGCCTGACGCCCGCCCTGCCGCTGCCAGCAATCGCCAAGCCGACCTGGTTTGCGCCGGGATCGAAAACGCCGTCCGCCCCCGTCGCGTCGTCCTTGAACTGCATCAGGTAGCTGCCGTCGCCGAGATCGAAAACATCTTTTGTCTTGCCTTTGTATGCTAGTTTCATCGCAACCCATCCTCCCGCCAGGAAACCCGCGGTTTGCCCACATGCCCACAGGAACCGCCGAAGTCCCCTTATTAAAATTAGCTCTCGTCCCGAAGCGCTTCCAGCAATGCGGTGTTGTCCGCGGGAACCACCCGCGAGCTTACGGTTCTTTCCATGGCGCGGGCGAGGGTCGCGGGAACCGGCGCGGGGCCGGCGAGCGGCTCGACCGTCTCCGAAAACTTCGACGGGTGCGCAGTGGAAAGCACCGCAACGACGTCGCCGTCCTCGCCGATTTGGTTTTCCGCGGCGAGCTTGTCCGCGCCTTTCCAGCCGACCGCGGTGTGTGGGTCCAGGAAATAGCCCGCCCGCTCCCGCACCTGCGCGATGGTCTCGCGGGTTTCATCGTCCGAGACCCACACCCCCAAAACCGCGCGGCGCATCTCGTCCCAGGAAAAATGTGCCGCCATGCGCTCGAAGTTGCTGGGGGCGCCCACGTCCATGGCGTTGGAAAGCGTGGCCAGCGAGGTCCGCGCCTGGTACTCGCCCGAGGCGAGGTAGTCGGGGACGGTTTTGTTGGAGTTCGTCGCGGCGACGAATCGCCGTATCGGCGCGCCCATTTTCATGGCGTAGAGTCCCGCGGTGAGGTTGCCGAAATTGCCGGACGGAACGCACATGGTTACCGGCGAGCCGGGGCGCGGGGCGACGGCTGGCTCGCGGTCGGCCTGGCCCGCGCGCGGAGTGGCGTCGCCGTCGGGATCGGTTTTGCCAGCGAAGGCCCTGCCCGCGGCGGCGGCGTAGTAGGCCGCCTGCGGGATGAGCCGCGATATGTTAATGGAATTTGCGGACGAGATCTCCGCCTTTCCAGTTCCCTCGCTGGCAAGGCTCGCCTGCGACAAGGCGGCCTTAACGAGGCGCTGGCAGTCATCGAAGGAGCCCTCGACGGCCAGCGCGGAAATGTTTCCGCCTAGCCCGGCGATCTGCCGCTCCTGCAAGGGGCTAACCCTGCCCCGGGGGTACAGCACGGTAACGCAAATGCCCGGCACCCCGAAAAAGCCGTCCGCGACCGCCCCGCCGGTGTCGCCGGACGTCGCGACAAGAATGCGGAGTGGCCTGTCCTCGCCGCGGCGAAGCCAGGCAAAGGCGCGGGCCATGAACCTCGCCCCGAAGTCCTTGAAAGCCGCGGTCGGCCCGTGGAAAAGCTCCAGCACGAGCCTGTCCCCAGCGGCAACCAGCGGCGCGCCGAACGGGTACGCCTCGCGGACGATGCCTTCCAGCACCGAGTCCGGCATTTCGCCCCGGACGTAGGGCTTGATCGTCTCGAACGCAACGTCGCGGTAGTCCATCGTCCCCAGCGAGGACAGCACTGCCTTCGGGTACTCGGGGATCTCGCCTGGCACGAACAGCCCCCCGTCTGGGGCGAGCCCCGCAAGCGCGGCCTCGGCGAAGCTCGCCGCGCAGTTTCTGTTCCGCGTGCTGTAATAGCGCATGGCGCATTGTAGCAATTTTGCCCGCGGGGTGCAATGGACTTGTTCCACGGGTATCAATTTTGCTTTGTTGAAGGATTGTTTCCCAGCCTACGGCCTGCCGTCGGGGGAGCAGCCCGCCCGCGTCGGTCATGTCGCGTTGCTCCAAATGCCCTCTGCGTGCGTCTGCTCCCCCCGCCGGCGCTTGGTAGCTGGGGCAGGTTCATCCAGTGCATTGCTTCCGTGGCTTGATGTGTTTTTTTTAGTGTAGAAAGAAAGCCCCTGCGCGGCTTCTTTCTTGAATTCTGTACTGCTACGACACGACATCGGCGAAAGTTGATTCCTGTGGCCAGAAGGGGATTGCCCCAGCCGTGTCCCTAAAACGCAAAAAAACTTGCCACGAGTTTGGCTTTTTCGTGCCGCCGCCCGAGGGCTTCGCGCACGCAGAGAGGTAGCTCCGCGGGCGACCCGAAACCCGTTTCGCCCCCTTCGGTTTGGGCGCGCGCCCCAAGGTACAGACTCGCGGCCTATGCGACCGCGAGTCTGGAATGTCCTATTTGGATTTGGAAATTTGTTTTGTGTTCTCGAGAAGCGCGGCTATGTGGACGCTGGCGTCTTTCACGTTTTCCACGCGCGTTTTTATGCGCCCGGAATGCTCGTGCAGGTCCCTCATGTTTTTCTGGATCGCGCTGCTTTGCTTGTGGATCACCCCGATCCCCTCGCGCACGCTGCCCTGAATTGTTTTTAGCGCCGTTAAAACCTGGGCGCTTCCCGACGCCTGTTTCCCCGCGGTGTCGTTCACCAGATTGAAAACCGCGCCGAACGACTCGCCCATCGACTTGATGTCCTTGAACATGGACTCCATGGATTCCACCGTCTCGATCGAGACCTTGTTTATCTGCGAGATCCTTTTTTCCATGTCCGATATCTTGGACGAGATGTCCCCGGATTCCTTCCCCGAAAGCTCCGCGAGCTTGCGTATCTCCCCCGCGACGACGGCGAAGCCTTTTCCCGCCTCCCCAGCGTGGGCCGCCGAAATCGCCGCGTTCATTGCCAGGATGTTTGTCTGCGCCGCGATGTCGGAAATCGTCTTGTTCGCGTTTTGCAGGGCCATCGCCTGCGCCTGGATCTGCCGCACTTCCTCCGCAAGCTTCAGGAGCATCGAGTGCCCGCCGGAAGACGTCTGGCTTAGCGTGTCAGTGATTTTGCTAACATCCCGAATCTTGGATCGCAGGGATTCCGTGCCGGCCACCATTTGCTCGATCGACGATGACGATTCCCCCATGCTCGCCGCCTGCGCCTGGATCGTGTCGTTCAGCGAGGATATCGACTTTATGATTTCGTCGATGGAGCCCGAGGTGTGCGCCACCGACGTCATCTGCCGGTCGGTCTCGCCCTGCATATCCTCCATGCTCTTGTTTATGGTGCCCAGGTCGTTCGCGGATTCCACGATGACGCTGTTCAGGCGCCTGCCCGCGTCGGCCGTCGCGGCGAGGTTGCTGTTAAGCGAATCCAGCCCGCGCTTCAGGCTGTCGCGGATCTGCATCAGGGCCCTTTGTATGTGCCCGATCTCATCCTTCCTGAAGTTGTTGATGTTCACGTCAAAATTCATGTTCGCAAGCGATTCTGACACTTTTTCTATCTCGCGGATGGGATGGATGAGGGAAGACGAGATGAGAAACGCAAAGGCCACCGCGATGCCGCCGGTTATCGCTAAGGCGATCGCCAGGGTAACCGCGGAGCGCGCCCTTAGCCTCGCGACAAAATCGAGGGAAATATCCGCGCCCCACACGGCGATGACCTGCCCGCCGTCGAAGACCGGCATGAGCGCCGTTATGAACGTGCCCCACTCGTCGGTGTACGCGTCGGTCAGGATCGGCCTGCCCGTGTTGAAAACCGCGGTGAGATCGTCGGGCGCGTCGTCCCATTCCTCGAGGATCGGGGCGCCGGGGGTGTCGTACGACGAGAGGATGAACCTGTAAGTCCCAGCGTCTCTTTGCACCAGATAGATGAAGGCCAGGTTGGAGCCCTCGACTATTTTCCTGATGCTTGTTACGAGGTCCCTGTGAAGGGCGTCCCCCTCCGCGGTTCTGTTCACCGCGATATCGACGAGGCGGCCCGCGGTTTCGCGGTTGATTGGGTACCGCGAGTTGACGTGGGACAGGGCCATGTTCAGGGTGTTAGTATAGGTGGAGTGGATGTACCTGTTGTACTGGAGAAAAAGAGGGGTCGCCACGCCGATGAAAACAAGAATGCCTAGCCCGATAAAAAACAGGAAGAATTTCCATTTCAGACTGTGTACGTTCATGTTAATTCTCCTATAGATTCCCTAACGTGATTTTGTCGCTGCCGAGCTCCTTCAGCGACGCGGTCTTTTTGTAAAACCGCGGAACCCGTTCCATGAAGCCGCCCGCGGTGTAGAAGGGGTCGTCGCCCTTGATCGGCAGCTCGATGGTGCGCCCCTCGGTGCCGGCTTTGTAAATCGAGGTGATTAGCTCGATGGTGTTCCTGCCGTCTTTCCCGCCGATCGCCGGCGCGGAGCCAGCCTCGATGGCGCGCAGCACGTCGTCGATCTGGCCCGTGTGGAGCTGGTGCGCGAGCTTGGGCAGGCCGTCGTTGAGGTCGTTTAGCCGCTTGATCAGGGCCTCGTCCTGCTCGGGCGCAGGGAAGCCGTTGGTCTGGGAGACGTTCGCCGCGACTTTCCACGGCGCAGAGACGCGGGCCTTTTCGCCCTGGAACACGAGCTGCTGCTCCTCGCCGTGATGGATGACGGAGCTTGTTATCTGGGCGAGCGCGCCTTTCGCGCAGAGCCCGCCGTCGTAGCGCAGCACCGCGACCGAGACGTCCTCGACCTCGGCGTTGTCGTGGGCGGCGTTGCTAAGCATGGCGCTCACGTCCCGCGGGAGCCCGAGCATCCAGCAAAGCATGTCGATGTGATGCACCGCGTGGTTCAGCGTGCAGCCGCCGCCTTCTTTTTCCCAGGTGCCGCGCCACCAAAGGTCGTAGTAGCAATGCCCGCGCCACCAAAGCGACTCGATCTGCGCGTGGACGACCTTGCCGATCAGCCCCGAGTCCAGGACTTTCTTCAGGCCGCTGATGGGGTCGCGGAAGCGGTTCTGCGCGATCACGGAAAGCAGCTTGCCGCTTTCTTTCTGCGCGGCGATCATCGCGTCGCACTCCTCGAGCGAAACGGCCATGGGCTTTTCCACCAGCACGTTTTTCCCGGCCTTCAGGAAATCGATGGCGATC
>Ga0123355_10009993_pt1 | contig 14490 bp, 12 predicted proteins | sample TergutEmb28metaG_3_FD_89872 | JGI IMG/M metagenome (GOLD analysis project Ga0123355, IMG submission 89872) | Embiratermes neotenicus P1 segment gut microbial communities from Petit-Saut dam, French Guiana - Emb289 P1 | ecosystem: Host-associated > Arthropoda: Insects > Digestive system > Gut ...
CCTGGGCCGGTGGCTGTTGCCTGGTTGCCTGTTACTGCTGCGCCTGCTGCTGTGCTGCCTGCTCCTAAGCTCCAGGTTATTGTTTGGTTCGTTGCTGTTGTTGGGGCTACTGTACCTGTTAGGTTTACTGCCGTCCCTACTGTTCCTGTGCTTGGGGCTACTGTTATTCCTGTTACCGGTACTAGGTTCGCTATACTGAAAACTGACCCCACACCAGGTGTCGCCACCAATGACACACCACTGTTTAACGCAAGTGCCCCTGCCGGAATAGTCACTGCGGCTTGCGCGTTTGAGGTTGTAGTTGGCGTTCCACTTACAGTTATGATAGCCGTTGTATTATTTATCCGCGCGACACTTTGGGTTAAGCCATTCGGAAGATTTGTTATCCAATTACCGGTGAGAGAATTGGCAAAAGTATCACCTTGAAGAGTAACTGTGACTTGTTGAGTACCGACAAGAGCTGCACCCGTGCTGCCGGTTATATTACCCGAAAGCGTGATACCGGCTTCTATAAGGTTAAAAACTGTCCAGCCTGCATCTCTAAATGCTTGATATGTGCCAATTGGGATAAATACATCTACTGTGGCTCTGTCAACCCCCGTAAATGTTGTAGCATTTAATGTCTGAGGAGTTGTTGTGAAGTTAATAATTGTTGAAAGGCTTGTTGTGCCTATGAAGGCAAAATCGCCTATGGATGTGACTGAGGGGGGAATGGTAATGGTTGTAAGATTTGTGTTCCCATGGAATGCAGAGTCTAGGATTCTAGTCGCTCCAACAGGTACTGTAACTGTAGGATGTAACACAGGACTATTTATTGGAGGGACCGTTGATGGGCTTCTTCCTAGAAACATTTCTCCAGATATAATTGCCGAACGACGTATAAGCTCTGCTGTGCAAACACCGCAGAAATTACGATTTCCCCATGATGCGCGCATCAAACAGCCACTCTGACCTGATGTCCAGCTTACGTGTGTGGGAATAGCCCAGTTATTAGCGGCATTGATTACACCTGTGCCAGGATGAGAAACACCGGCAAAAAAACGTGTTGGTGTTGCTAATACATTTCTATGTCCAGCCCAGTGTTGCCATTTAACTGCCGCATCTGCTGCTTGTGTGGCATTAGCACGTAGTTCCCCTTGAGAAAAACTATGATCACCATGCTCATCCAAAAGCCCGCCAAAAGAATGACCAAACTCATGGATAAAAGTGCCCTGCCATGCAGTGCCATTTGGCCATACAGTGTTACTCCCACCTTGTGGGTTAACGTCTATCCGTAAGGATGTAACACTAATGTTTACACTAAGAAGGTAGTGCCAACCAATCCATGCAAAACCAGTACCGCCTATTGCATTTGAAATAACTTGTATCATCGTTTGTTGATTTGCTGGAACGATGGCGTTAGCCAGCTCCCTTATACGAACTTGCCGTACAGTTGAAGATGTGGAAATCTCTCCTCCAAATGCTGGATTGCCAAACATACACGTTCCGCCTGGGGCTGCAATAGTTCCTAAGTATCCATTGTGCCCCGTATTTGGGTTATTTCCATATGCATGAATAAGATATACAATAAACATGTCTTCAAAAAGGCCGAATGGGTGAGTACTTAGCATTGCATTTATTGCGTTATTCGCATGAGTTAAGGCGGCATTCCATTGATTTGCTGCAAAGCCGTCACTGAACAGCATTATTACAATACTATCCGCAGGATTAAGCCCCGCTCCCATTATCCGTTGGTATGGAAACGGAATCGAAAATGGAGTGATGCCAATGTAATCACCATCTGTATTCATATATTCAATTAAATACTCAATCTCCTCAGCCTGCACAGGAACTCTATGTGTACGTGTGCCAGTGTTATCAGACTGTATGCGGATTTCTTGATAAATAGTTAACTCATCATCCAGTATCTGCTGTAAGTCATCGGCTGTAGTCCCTTCAAAAAGATTCGCCGAAGCCATAGCAACAAATTCCTCTGTCAGACTGGTTGCCAAGTCGGATAGTCCAGGAGCTGCATATATCGCATCCGGGAAAAATGGTAATAACATACATAGTGCGACGAATAAGGCAATACTTTGTTTAAACATTTTCATATGGCGTATCCTCCTACATTACTAATCTATAGCAATTAATGCATTAAATAATCCCGATTAAGTCATAAAAACATGAATGGTACTATGCTTTTATAGCGACAAGCGGGGCGATTTAATGTAAAATTGTTGTATTAACAATTTTTATAACTTTAATAAAAAATTACACGTAAAAACGGGATTCGTAATACACAATAAATATATTCATACTATGTACACACCCCTTTTGATACAAAACCTTATTGTTGACAAAAAGCGTAAAATATTAACCGCCATTTGCCCGTCGTTTACCTTATATGTAGCTAATTAAACAACAGTATAACAACGATATCACCATTAAACATTACATGCAATAGCGGGAAATAAGGGAAATATAAAAATTTTATGTAAAATACTGTAATTTAGTAAAGCCGACAAAACGAAGAGCAAAAAAAATGCATATGGAGTTACACGCACTCCTTGCACATGCTTCTTATACCATATCAATCCATTACAGTGTAAAACGCATCCAACTATCCATAAAGGGTTTATCAAAAATGGTAAAACCGGTCTATATTTGTAATCGCCTTCGGCAAAAATGACAAAACCGATTTATAACATTGGCTTGCCAAAAAGGTATGCAAGTGGGGATATTTTCGTATTATATTCAACTTTTCCCATGACTTTACCCTCTCGCTGGAGTACAATTCTTATGTATCTTGTACGAAGATGAAAGGATGGTGAAATTATCAAGTATTATGTGAAGGCATTAACCGCAAAATAATTTTGTAATGGAGGTCGAAGCATCAATGATAAAAGAACTTAACTCTAGCCACCTTGAACAATGCGTAGATATTGCTTTCTTGCGTAATAACCAACCTGAAAATAATAGTGCATATTGTTCAAAGGAAAAGGACAATATACAAGCTGACATTGCTCATATCATAGATAATCCTGATAATCTTATGTTAGGATATCTTGATAATGATACCTTGATAGGCTTTTTCGGGTTTTTTATTAATCCAGACACTAACTGGGTTGATTGCGTAGGACCGTTTTTCACTGGTGAATGGAATCAAGATGCCGCAAGTAAAATGTTTGTTTACGCCAAATCCAAGTACATCCAAGCTGTGAGGTATAATTTTTATTTTGACACAAGAAATAAAAACTTTCACCAGTTTGCAAAAACCCTATCAGCCAATCGCAACGACAATGAATATATTTTACTACTAAAAAAGTCCGATTATAAACCCCAGCAAATAAAGCATACTGTCGTTGTGTATGAGGATAAATTTAAGAGCGATTTTATCCGCATTTTCAACGACACCTTCCCCGTTGCGTATATTCCGCCGAAAAGCGTGATTAATTCCATAGGCAAAGACCGGGATGTTTTTTGTGTGTTGGATGATAGTGGTGACTTTGTAGGATATGGGGTATTAAAACGATATGCCAATTCAACCCACGCAACAGCAGAAATCTTTGGCGTTGAAGAAAAATCGCGGGGTAAAGGCTATGGCTGGGCGGTGTTGAATACAGTTATAGATTATGCGTTAAACATGCTCAACGCCGAAACAGTTGACTTAATTGTAGATAAGCTCAATACCCATGCGGCGGAGTTGTACTATTCATGTGGGTTTAAGCTGAAAACCGAAAATGCATCATACTCCATAACAACATAAATATCACCAAAAATAATATGAGAGGGAGTACATTTCATGTGCTTCCTCTTTTTTATGCAAACCCACATCAGCAATCTACAATAAGCATTTCATTATCCGAGCGTTATAATAAAATTCAACCCGGGGAGCATCAAGCGCATTCATCGCGTCAGGAGGCAACAATGGAATCAACACACATTACAAAAGCCAAGGATTTCATAAGCGCACATCTTAAAAAGGAATTTTCCTTAAATGAGTTGGCAGCTCATGTAAGCTATTCTGCTTTTCATTTGTCCAGAGAGTTTAAAGCCCAGGTTGGTGTCTCAATTATGGAGCATACTCGCAACCAGCGGATACTTGCGGCGGCAGAAGACCTAAAATCCGATGGCAACATATTCGATATCGCTTTGGACTATTGTTTCGAAACCCATGGCGGGTTTACTAATGCCTTCAATGCCATTATCGGCTGCACCCCAACTCAATATCAAGCATACGTGCGCAAAATGAAAACAAAATCGAAAGGAGTAACAATTATGCAAGATTCCAGGATTGTGATAAGGCATATATGTAAGGATGACGTACAGGATTTATGGGAAAACGTATATAGCGCCATGACCCCAAGGCAAATTACAGAGGTAAAAATCCTCCCCCAACTCGAGGCTTATAATAATCATAACGGCGTAGAATTGGTGGCAGAGGTTGATGGAAAGATAGTCATGACCTTACCAATGTCCAAGCCCTCATGGATTCCACTGGGTTTTATATGGGATAATAATTTTACACTGACCGGTGGTGACAGTGATATCATTATGGAAAAATTGCTAGATGAAATGAAAAACCAAGCCCGGATGCTGGGAGTAAATACTCTCATCTCATCACAGTACAAGGACAGCGAATCATCAATTGCTATGCAGTCCCTTGGTTTCCAAAAGGCTTTTGAATCTGGTGAGTGGGAGTATTTGATGTTAGCGATTTAATGCTAAAGGGGCTGTACAAACAGCCCCTCTCGTTATATATCCAAGCTTATGCTTTGTCATCAACTGTATTATCTTTTTTATCATCCTTTGCTTCATTCGGCAATACCGCATTTAAAATCATGCCTAGAATAATCGCAACAGGCAAATTCATCCTATCCAACCGCACGCTTTCGCCGGCGATATTCACCAGTATCGGCGTTCCAAATCTCATACCTATACCTACAACTAACATCACAGACATGATGATTAGGTACTTTACAATGTTTAAATCAACATGCTCTTTTACATTCCGCATTCCGATAGATGCAATCATACCATAGAGCATAATTGATGCGCCGCCGATTATTGATACTGGTATTGACCGGATAACCTCCGCAACCGCAGGTGATAGACCCAAAATTATTGCAAATACGGCTCCAATGGCAACTACAACCGATGAAAATACCTTTGTGATTATCAAGAGCCCAACATTTTCTGAATATGTCGTGTTCATAGGTGTACCAAATGCCGCCACAAGCATTGACTGTAGACCATCTGCAAACAGTGTCCGGCTCAACCCCGGCTTCTCTCGCAGTAAGTCCTCGCCCATTTCTGCCCCTACAATAACATGATCCGCAATATTCTCCGCCACAGTCGCTAAGGCAAAAGGAGCCATCATCAAAATCGGCACTATATGGAATCTGGGTGCCATAAAGGGAGGCAGTCCAAATAGATTAGCTTCCGCCACAGCCCCAAAATAAACCAATGCGCTACCGTCAGCATTAGTCGCGCCTGCTAAGTTCATTATTACCGCAACAAAATAAGCAATCCCAAGACCAATAAGAATAGGAAAAGCCTTGACCTTACCCCGGCCAAAAACCATCACCACAATAATGATAATTGCCGTAAGCGGCCCAAGTATCCAGTTGGTCGCAAATTGATTAATCGCATGAGGTGCCAAAGTCACACCAATCAACACTACTGTCGGCCCGGTTACGGCGTGAGGCAGGTACCGCATAAACCTCTCAGCACCAATCAGCTTAACGATAACCGAAAATACCAAGTACACCACACCGGCTGTCATAATGCCGCCCAATGCATATTGCAATCGGTCATAATGGGTAAAGGCGTCACCGGCAAAAGGCCCTCCGGCTGCGTCGATTATCCCCAGCACACCAATCATGAAAGCAAAGCTGCTCCCCATGGTCAGGGGCGACTTACCCTTGGTCAACATCAGGAATATTAGTGTACCTACACCCATGCCAAATAACGTCACTTGGGGGCTCATCCCCAAAGTAAGTGGCACAATAATCGTCGCTCCAAACATTACTAGCATGGATTGCAATCCCTTGACAATCAGGGAAAAGGGATTTTCACCTCTATGGGCGGTTTGCGCAACGCTGTTTACATCCCAATACTGTTGCCATAAGTTCTTTTTACTGTCCATTCAAACACCTCCATTTATTTTCGCGCCGGGGCGGTTTCTTCACCCCAGTGCATTGCTTCTTTCGCATATAAAAAAAGCCCGGTTCAATGATAAAAATATCATCTCACCGGACTATATTTTCTATAAATAACTCAAATAGGGATTCCGAAAAACCCATCGGATAGCTCAACATAACCCCTTGCCCATCAATCATCAAAACACCCATACATATCCACTCCCTTCGCAAGACGCTAAACGGCGGCACTCTATCACATTAGCGACGAGTATGCAAGTATTAAATAAGTTTCATTTTAATTATTTTCCTATCAGGTAATCTGGGACTTTCACAATTTCACAGCGTATATCATCTGTATCTTCACACAAATGAATAAGTCCATATGATGCCGTAACCTTGTATCCATGCCACTTGTCTGATGCCTCACAATATGCCCATGTCATTGGTTTAATACTTCCCGGGTTAAACAACCACTTTCGCGTAAAACAACCATTGCCTTCATCATGGAAAAACCCATTTATAAATGGCTCATGGGAATGTCCAAACAAAATAATATCAACTGTGTCATATAGCGATAGTTCGTCAAAAAACTTCATGACTTCTCTACCATCTTGCATTCCCGTTCCATGCATAAGTAAAAAACGCTTACCGCCGATTGTTACACGTTTTTCATATAAATCAGCGTCGGCCTCATCACAATTACCCGCAACACAGTATAACGGAATATCAATATATTTTTGAAGCTCCAAAGCATCAGCCAAATGGTCACCACAGTGGCAGATTACATCGGCTTTTTCATGTTTCGCAATGTTTACCATCGTTTCAATATTCTCATGCGAATCAGCGAATACAAGTATTTTCATTAATATGCCCCCTTACTATTTCAGCACCTTGCGCATAACTACCTTGCCATCTCGTTCGGCATATTTGGTAAACCCACATTTTTCATACATCTCAAGAAATCCTACATAGTGATGAGTTGTGTCTGTGAACTTTATAGCGGTATAGCCTTCTACAAAATCAAAGCCATCGTCAGCCGCATCTTTGCATACCCGTTCCACCAACTGCGTGGCAATGCCTTTTCTCTGCACTTCAGGTGAAATCACAAAGCAAAATATAGACTTTACTTTAATGTCAGCGCGATACTCTTCAATCGGCCAAAATCCACGCAAGTAATCGACACAGCTCCGGCAATCTGCGTTTGCGTTACACCATCCAACAATTTCATCACCGTTATAAGCTAGGTAGCCTTGAATGTAGCCATCCCTGACAAATTCAATGGCTCGTGCTCTTCTTTCTTCCCGCGTCGGAAACCAATGATTATTGCCATCGTCACTCCAGTCGCCGCTACGCCAAGTTACACAATAACATTTGCTTTCATCTATGTTGACATCATGGGGTGTTATATCAAAAAAACGTGCATATTCTTCTGCGTGTTCAGGTTTTAATTTGCATATTTTTATGTTCATTTATTTTTCTCCAACAGCAATAATATTCCTTGAAACCCCCAACAGCTCCGGAGCCGACTCTGTTAACTCAATACTCCAAAGGAGCCGCGCGGCCTCTCTTTCATCCTCAGGTATTTTATTGTCCGTCAACGCATTTCCAATCCCCTCTACCGCTACAAGTCGTATAGATTTAAACTGAGCTGATGACATTTCCAAAACAATCTCGTCGGGAGTGTGTGCATAAAAGTTGGCTTTATCATGGATGCCGGTATTTAATGAATCTTCTACATATTTTCGTGAATAAGAGTCAAATAATCTATACTTCTGAGTCGCAATTAACAAGCCATACCGGCTCATTACAGTGCAAAGAATCAAACCGCCGGGTTTTAACACCCGATACGCCTCAGATAAACACTTATTCCGGGCTCGGGATGAGTGCAGATGATATAGCGCACCCATCAGCAACACTATATCCATGGAGTTATCATCATATGGCAACTCACGAGCATCCGCACATTCATACGAAGCCAACGCAACCCCCTTTTCCAGCCCCTTTTGCTTAGCTAATTCAATATGATTTGCGGCCAAGTCAAGCAAATGAACCCTATGCCCCATTCCCGCAAGCCAAAAGGAATATGCTCCGGTTGCACCGCCTACATCAGCAATTTCCATGCCTGGCTTGGCAAGACATCGCGAAATAATAATCTTTGAGCGTACAAATTCTAGGGTTTCCCGCCCTTCACGTTCATCTTCTTTGTATTCCCCATAGAATGCTTTTACTTTATCATTATTTTCCATCGACGAGCCTCTCCTTATAAAAAAGGGGGGTGTCTCACTAAGCATTTTTGTGAATAATTATGCACTCCATCTGTCATTGCGAGGAGCGAAGCGACGAAGCAATCCCGGAAGCATACGCATTTTGGCATTCTTGGATTGCTTCGCTTCGCTCGCAATGACGGACACCTGCATAAACATTCATGGTTTCTGCTTAGCAAGACAGACATCATGACGCCCGCGTCACCCAAAGAAATGTAATTCTTTGGTGCCGTGGGTTCTTGATGTCTGTCATTTACAGGACAGCCCCTATAGGTACTAGACTTTTTATCCCTTCACACTTCCCATAACCAAACCTTTAGTAAAGTGCTTCTGCAAAAACGGATACACAATGAGAGTAGGCACCAAGCTCATAAACAACTGAGCCGCACGTCCTGTCTGCTCATTCAGCATACCTATAAGATGATGATGATGCCCGCCCCCCTCTCTCATCAAATCCCGGAAATTGTGCATCATATGGCGCAGATATGTTTGCAAAGGCCAGCCGTTATGGTTACGCATAAACATCAGGCCATCCCACCATGCCTCCCAGTGACGTATAAACGCAAACAATGCCACAACTGCAAGTGCTGGCTTAAGAACAGGCAAATAGACCAGTATCAGTGTCTTCCAATGCCCTGCGCCGTCTATCATAGATGCCTCTTCCAACTCCAAAGGCAGACTACGTATAAAATTCATGAGGATTATCATAGAAAAGACCTGAACCGAGCCTGGCAGCACTAAGGATGCCATTGTGTCCATCATCCCAAGATTTAATATTAGGATATAAAACGGAATCACACCACCTTGAAATATCATGATTATTACATAAAATGCCATGTAGAAATGTCTGGCACCAAAACGCTGCCTGCTTTTGGCAAGGGGGTACGCGGTGGTAATCAGCAAAAACATAGTGATACTGACTCCTATTACAACCCTCTGTATCGAAACCCAAAAAGCCTGCATAAACCTTCCGCCTTCGAAGGCAAACTCATAAGCTGATAGAGTAAACCCCTGAGGAACCAAATTTACCATACCCGCCGCTACATATTCAGGTGAACTGAATGACACCGCAAGAATGTGCAAGATTGGGAGTATACATGTCAAGCATGCAACAATCATAATAAAATAGTTAAAAACATTGAAAATCTTTTGACCTTTGGTCATCATATGCATATGTTTACCCCCTCTCTAAAACACTTTGTAATTCGCTACCTTATACGCGATAAACAATGCCATTAACATCAGTATCAAGGACACAACGGAATTAAATAATCCAACGGTTGCTCCTACCGCAAAATTCGCGCCATGAAGACCGACCCTGAACACATAGGTCTGAATAATATCGCCCGTTTCAAAGACACTGGGGCTATATAAATTGAATATCTGATCAAACCCTGCGTCCAAAACATTACCAAGGGCGAGTACAGTCATCAAGATAATAATCGGAGCCATAAGGGGCAACGTTACCTTTATCGTTTGCTTCCATCTGCCCGCTCCGTCCATTACTGCCGACTCGTATAAGCCAGGGTCTATGGAAACTATAGTCGCCAAATACACAACCGTACCAAAGCCAAAATGTCGCCACACATCTGTCCATATCATCGTCCATGGGAATGTGCGGGGATTGGTCAAGAAGTCAATAGGCCCCAATCCAACCATGCCAAGTGTCGTGTTGACAATCCCACGGGAACCCAGAATAGTCATAAAAATACCTGCCAATATAACCCATGAAATAAAGTTAGGAATATATATGATGGTTTGGAAAGTCCTTTTAACAAAAGACCGTCTTATCTCATTTAGGAGCAGGGCGAACACGACAGGAACCAAAGTTCTGAGGAATATTTTCATTAGTGATATGAAAAAAGTATTGTAAAGAGCTCTCTGAAATTGCGCTTCGGCGAAAATCCACCTAAAATTATCTAAACCGACCCATGGTGAACCCCAAAATCCATGTGCGGGGTTAAAATCCTGAAAAGCCATAATAAGTCCATATATCGGGCCATAGGAAAAGATAGCCGTTATAATAAGACCGGGAATCAGCAGTACATGTAACGGCCAATCCTTTTTAAGCCGTTTCAACATGAATAATCGCCGCCTTTCATTGTAATACGAAATAACGTATGCGAGGGGCGCGCATAGCGCGCCCCTCGTTTTTGTAACACGGCCACACGCCGCTTTATTAATATATGAATATTACCGTACTATACTAGTTGCCAAAATGCAAATTCACGGCATCTTCCGCTGCCCGACCACCTGCGGCATACCATTCTTCAAGAATCGACGGCCAATCGCTGACAGGTCTTACGCCTATGATTATTTGGGTAACCCCTGTAAGAATAATATCACTTGGGTTAATTATATTGTCAAACTCAACGGGAGACGGCCCCCAGAGACTATTCCTGATTAAGTCGCCTCTTTCAATCAGTGCCCAGTTAGCTGAGTACGCACTACCTGCAATACGTCCCATTTGCAAGTATGAACCAAGACCTGAAGGATCTCTTTCGTCCATCCAGTCTCTGGACTCGTTATGCTTAAGCTGCATACCTGCTGTGTACAAACGACTTGTGTCCCCTGTCCTCAAAGCTTCAACTACATGCTGATATTGCAGGATGTCTGTTTGGGGGTCAGTGATACGGAAAGGAACCGGTGCCCACTCCCTACGTCCGGCTGTAAAGTCATGGAACTCTTCAGGAGTCAGTTCGGAATCAAAACAGAAGAGTATATCATCGGCAAGGCTTATCATTTTCATAAGTGCTGCCGGGTTTTGGAAATCCCTGTGGACAACAGTAATCGTACCACTGGCAAAGTTGGCCTGCCCCATAAGTCGTACATCAGGAAGTGTTGGGAATGGAATGGGAATCTGATATGCTTCTTCACCCCATAGTGCAACAAGATGGGGGCTGTTAACCCAACCATTCCATTGAAGCCATGGTTGTGTGCCAACCCTACCAGCTACGATATCTTCTTCACCTCTAGCTGGATCAATTGCCGCGAAATCGGAGCTGATAAAGCCTTCTTCAAACCATCTCGCCCAATACGTGAGGGCGGTCATGAACTCAGGATGCGCCTCACCAGGTATGAGCCTACCAGTTGCGTCAGGATACCAGAAGTGAGAGCCCGCCCCGAAGCCACCTCCAGGGTTGCTCAAATATACACCAAACATCGGTCCAGTGTGGAATAACCATGTGAGCATGTTCTCAATGGCGATACCATATTCCGCACCCTTTTCGTCCATCGTCCAACGCATAAAATCTTCAAATTGCGCTACAGTAAGGAGTTCAGGGCCGCCTCCGGCTCGCCATTCTTGATACCAGTCATTTCTGAGCCACATCATTCTCGGCTGGTCAATAACACCGAAATAATAATTGGGTATACCCATTATTCTGCCGTCCACAGATACGGCGTCAAGGGTACCCGGACTCCTGTCGGAAAAGCTTCTAATACGGTCGGAAGTGTAGTTATTGTAGGCATGAGTAAGGTCTTGTATCAAACCAGCCTCTAAGAGCTGCCTAAAATGAATGAAGCCCACATCCACCACATCAGGGATTTCTCCGGATGCGATTGCCATGTTTAGCCTGTCAGTGTACTCAGCTCCGGCAGGCATAGTCCAGGTGTATTCAACCTCGATGTTCAGGCGATCTCTGAATGCCCTGGTCCAGGGGTTGTAGTCAAGGGTATCGTCACCGTCAAACAGCAAGCCCGGTGTTACATCTCTTACTGCAGTAATGTTAACGGTCTGCTCAAAGGGAGTATACCAAGGTCCTGCTGGGACCTCGACAAAATCCCGTGTGCTGCCGGTGTCATCGTTACTGCAGCCAGCGGCCACGACCAATGCCAACAACAGTGTCAACAGCAGCATAGGTACAGAATACTTTCTCATACAATTCCTCCATTCAAATTTTAGTGTTTTGTTACATTTATATTACAATTTCATTTTACAAAAATCATTTTCATACGGAATAGTAGAAGGGAGATACTTATATTGCAATTTAAGGCATTTTACTAAAAATAGTTGATATAGGACGCATTATGCTATACACTATTATCAATACTATTTCAAATTTACATATACAAGGAGTGAAAATCAACCCAATGGGCGAGAAAATCAAGAAGAGATTTACCAAGATTATACCAGACCCAAGTTATGTAGATTTGTCTGTTATAGATTATGGGTATGAGGAATGCAATTCATTGCATTCCTATGGCCCAACTATACGAGAATATTATTTATTTCATTATATTATGTCTGGCAAAGGCAAAGTATATTATTTCGACGATGAAGGTACGTGTAAGACGTTGCTAGTAAAAGGCGGAGAGGGCTTTATGATTTGGCCTGGACAAATTGCCAGGTATATCGCGGATGAACACGACCCTTGGACATACACCTGGGTAGGGTTTGCCGGCCTAAAAGCTCAAGGAGTTGTTGCTCAGTCAGGGCTTACAACAACCCATCCGGTTTATACGGCTCGTAGCTTGGAGGAGGATACCCTTTTAAAAGAAAAATTTCTAAGCATAGTTGATAGTATCAACCGCCCTCCAATTGAGCTAATCGGAAATTTTTATCTGCTTTTTAGTATGTTAATAGAAGCCTCAGCAGCACGTAAAAAACCACCAGGGGATAGCTTACGAGCTTTTTATGTAAATGAGGCGATAAACTACATGGAGCAGCATTACCAAGAAAAAATAACAATAGATGATATAGCCGCATATTGCAGCCTAAATCGCAGCTACCTAGGAAAAATATTTAATAACGAATTGAAAACAAGCCCCCAAGACTTCCTCATCCGTTACCGTGTGAGTAAGGCCTGTGAGCTCATGAAAACAACTGATATAAATATCGGTGATATATGCGGCATGGTAGGCTATCCAAACCTATTCACCTTTTCAAGAGCCTTTAAGAAAGTCATTGGTGAATCGCCACGGGAGTGGAGAATTAAAAATAAGCTACGATAAATCAAGTCGGACCTCTTACGGGACAAAGCTTCTCATTGCTCCTCTGTTTCTTACAAGGCGGTGCCGAAGCTTCTCTTCTAAATAATGGGCTTGAATAAAAAAGGACGGCTCATAAGCCGCCACATATGTACTTGAACCATCTGGGACTCGAACCCAGGACCCCTTGATTAAAAGTCAAGTGCTCTACCGATTGAGCTAATGGTTCATAAGATTAAAGGGTGAGTAATGGAATTCGAATCCACGACCTCCAGAGCCACAATCTGGCGCTCTAACCAACTGAGCTATACCCACCAAGTCAGTAAATTATATTCAGCGAACGTTCCAACACAGAATATAATTTGCGTTTTTCGCCAAAGGCGAAAAGACTACATCATAGTCCGTACCTGAAGGGATTCGAACCCCTGACCCACGGCTTAGAAGGCCGTTGCTCTATCCAACTGAGCTACAGGTACAAGCCTAACAGCACTTATTCCCTACTGTAGCAAGTTTTTTGTATAATAATTTATCGTAAATCTTTTCAGGTAGCCAACTAATAATCGATAATAAAAGTCCCACACCCGTACACATACCAACAATAAAACATGCTACAGGAGATTCAATGAATCTGTCAATAATAGTTGCAATCGCAAACAGCAATAATGCCACTCTCATTTCAGCTCTCATGATAACCTCCAAACAAAACAAAATCGGGGTGAAAGGATTCGAACCTTCGACCTCCTGGTCCCAAACCAGGCGCGCTAGCCAAACTACGCTACACCCCGATGATTATTGCATTTATCTATTACAGCTCTGCAACCATTTTTTCAACCCATGCAACATCTTCCTGCTGCATTTCAGCTTTTGTGGCAATTATTAACTCGTCAAGTCCCTTAACTGTTATGTCCGAATTAATTTTTTTAAGCCTTAACAGTTGAAACAGACGCTTCTTTTGCTCAACTTGCACTTCTAAAGAAGTAGCCATACTGTCCCCTACCTTTCTATTACCACAAGGATAATACAACGCCGCGCCTGTAGGGGCGCGGCGCAAATTGAAGACTCAATACAAAGAAGGAAAGCAAAGCGATTCAAGAAACATCAAATCAATTTATGAATGAACGAAATAACATCTCAATCATTCAACTCGATTAGTAGTGTTGCGCAGGCTTGAACGA
>Ga0123355_10009994_pt1 | contig 14489 bp, 8 predicted proteins | sample TergutEmb28metaG_3_FD_89872 | JGI IMG/M metagenome (GOLD analysis project Ga0123355, IMG submission 89872) | Embiratermes neotenicus P1 segment gut microbial communities from Petit-Saut dam, French Guiana - Emb289 P1 | ecosystem: Host-associated > Arthropoda: Insects > Digestive system > Gut ...
AAAGTGCATATAATAACCTCTGACATAACATTTATAAAATTCACAGCCACATGGTGTGACATTAAAATATCTACAACTATAATCAAAACACATTCCCTTTATAAAATGTGGAAGTCCTCTGGATATTTCAACAAGAAAACTGTCATTTTCAGGGGGATTTAAATTATCCAGTTATTAAATCACTGATGTAATGTGACCATCTTCATTCCAAATGACGCATAAAGACCATATCTGACATATCACATCCAATAACCCCCACTCTGCATATGTGCTCCATATTCTCCATGATAAGCATGAATAAGGACTCATACCCATCACTATGTCCTTACTACACCCAGCCCACACAAGTTGAAAAATGATGTCATTAGAGAACTTCTACATTCAACTTTTCCAATGATGCAATACCATCATTAATGAACAACCCCAGAAGAACAATAACCCTTCTTTGATCTCAATTACGATATACAACTCACTCATGCATGTGCATGATTCCCAACCACCTTTCTCCTGTCTGTTGTCTGATTCAGTATAGAGTGGCTTGCAGAACCAGTTGCATCAACAATCCTGTGCTTGGTACATATTTCACTGACAGCCTTTTCATCTCCATATCACACTATGTAATTTTTATCTACCAACATATTATCAATAACCTCTTTCATCTCCATATCACACTATGTAATTTGTATCTACCACTGTATTATCAATAACCTCTTTCATCTCCATTCACACTATATAATTTTTATCTACAAATGTATTATCAATAACCTCTTACACACATTTTCTTTCTTTCCTTTCAGGACAGTAACATACTACCTACTACCTACAGATGTCATTCGTTATTCACTAGAATGAATCACAAAATTTTTTATCTGTATTTTAAACTTTAATATTTTAAATCACATATTTTTAAAAGTTAGTATTTCACAGCTGTACACTGATTCACAAACTTTTGTAGTATCTCAATGAATTCATCTGTAATGTATCTCCGTGAGGATGGCCAGAGGGCATACACTATGTTTATAATACACTTCAATACATGTATGAGCACATGTTGGTTTTGCTGCCATATCTATTAGTGACTAAACAGTTTGCTCAGTAATGCACAAATATACAGCACTGAATGATTGGATCTAGCGAACATGAATTAGAAAGGAAGTGGGATGAAACGGTTATGATCTAGTTGAAGGAACAATTCCATCATTTGACTGGAGAGATTAAAGCAATGTGGCTTGTCACGCGAGTCACATCCCAGCAGACTCAAACAAGTCATTCTCCCCCCCCAAAAGTGAGAGAGAGAGAGAGGAGGGGTGAAGAAAGGAAGAAAGAGAGAACTTGCTTGGTTAAATGAATTACAAGTGATCAATACTGTAATCCAACTTTACACACACTTTCTATTCTAAAAAGAACTGTGGTTATAAATCTCTAAAGTGTTAGTCTGTAAACAAAGTCAACACCCACACAAAGACAAAGTCTTAGCTCAAAACTAGACTAAAACTGTATGGCTGACTTATCGCCTACAGTAATTACTCACCTAATGAGCAGAAGTGCTGCTACCCTTAATCAACGTAATGAAAAATGTGTTGTCTGAAACTTCATTGTGCTAACATATCTCTTGAACGCCACTCAGCGATACACATAACTTACCATCTCCTCCTACCAACATCACATCTGGATCAATACGACTCAGCTGGCTTTCAATTTCTTCTATGTGACTATTCAGTTCAGCATTCAGTGGATGTTTTGCATCTACACCAGGACTCCGGAGTCTGTCCAGTGTCAGATAATAGCACTCCCTAGCTTTTGTAAGCAGAATAATGTGCTGGGAACGCATCTCACTAGTGATCATTTCACGGTGTTGATCTTCTAGTTCTTCAGCTGCCAATTTCTTGTAGATTGTAGCCTGAAAAACAGCAAACACTTCAAGATTACACACACTAAAAAACTTACTGCATATACATTACAGTATATGCAATTTCCTCAGTCTCACAGCTTACATAAACTACATTTAACATAACCAGATTTCAGATTAAAATACAATTTAACTTGCAATGCACTATGAAAAACTAATGCGAGGCCATGCCTGTCTATTACATAATGCTTGAACACACCTACCAAAATCATTACATTAAAGAAATATTTGGCATCCACTTCACAACGGCAGTAGTATGCTCTACCAATTAACACTGATGTTATACAGGGTGACCCATGGGAACCTGACTTCTTTAAAATAAACAGTACTCAGTTGTTTTTCAAGTAAATTCACATTTATTTATACAAAATTAAAGCTTAAAACATGCCATACTAGATGGTTAAGTTTTAAAAATATCAGTAAGATGACAACCATCTTCTTGGATGCAGTTTTCAAGCCTCATTTTAAAATCGTCCACGACACGGGCCAATAACTGACGATCGATCAGATGAATTTCCTGATGGACGGCTTCCTTCTAATCATTCAACGTATGGGGTTTGTGAGTGTAAACACGCGATTTCAAATACCCCCAAAGAAAAAATCACACGTTGAAAGATTGGGAGAGCGAGGGAAGCACGGCATGTCTCCGAAACGGGAAATGAGGTGCCCGGGAAACATGTTTCGAACAATGGTCATTGACTCGTTTGCAGTGTGCGCTGGGGCACCATCTTGTTGAAACCACACATTGGCACAGTCCCCCCCACCTCAGCCTACCTACTGAGTACTACACATTCAAAAGATGTCAGGTTCCCGTGGGTCACTCTGTACTTACATACCTGATAAAAGGAAGCATATGGTGACTTTAACTGCTGAAATGCCTCAATTGCTTTTTCATGTTTATCTTCCTTCATTAATTGGCAAGCCAAAAAGAATCGACCCTCTTCTATAAGGGCACTCATTTCAGCATTTGACAGTTCTTTCCTAGAAAACAAAGAAGTGTTTTCTGAAACAAATATGTCCCTTCAGTTATAATTCCTTACATAGGATCACTAGCCATGTGAAGACTGAAGGAATAGGTAACTTCACAATACTCGACAGTGACATGCCAAAACTTCAACATTTTGTGTATACCACAAGTAAATGCATGCCACAAGGAAAACGTCCAGCGAAATTACATTTTGTTTTTCACTTTGCGTGTGTTTATTTTCTGCCTCCCCTACCTTCTGATTAAAAAAACTCATATGTTCCTCTGTCCTGAGTTGACCTCACCATTTACTGTCCCCCTGTATTCTACCTTGCAGTTATGGAAGGTGAATAGAGGTATGGCTCTACTAATTTTTAACCTCAGTGATAGATGGAGTGGATGGTCGATGCCACACCCTGGCCACTTTATTCCCACAAAGCGGCCCTGTTACACAATGTACAGGTGGCTGGGTGGGATCCTGGGCCAATCTGGACAGATGTGGATAAGACACAGTATCTTGTCCCCACTGTGTTTAGAACCCTGAACCATCCAGCCATATATATTATCTTCACAGTGTTAAAGAAGTAGGTCTCAAATAATCCTATAATTATGAGAGAGAAGCTGGTGTGAATGGTCAGAATAAACTTGGCTTAAGACATAACAATCATCACACAGCACATGACTGACAGTGCACATCAGCTGAAAGTGAACTTTTGGCTGATGTGCACGGAAGACAATAAACTGTGTGATGAAAAGAGCAAAGAATAAAGCAATAGAACTTACCCCTGGTACTCAAACAATCTTGTTTGAGGAGCACGTACTGTCTGGTTGCGCTGAAGCCTTTCCAACATTGGTAATGCTGCTGTCCAAAATAATAATGCTCTGGCTTCTACTGCATGTAAGGAACTAGAGCCCTCTGTTCGAGCAGACAATGTTGATGCCTTTGAAATGAAGCAAAATATTTAAAAGCTTACTTTGAACGACAACCTGCTTCCAAAGTAGAATGAGTTACCTACCAGGAAATGATGCAAATTAATAATAATAATAATTAAAAAAAAAAAACAGAGCTACATAGATGTGTATGTCAACTACACAGTTCAAAGCATTAAAAACACATCTGCTCTTCACATTACACGCCATACAAAAACTCGACCATGATGATACACCCACCGGTGCTGCTCCATTCATCTTATACATCACAAATTATGGTACACAAAAGTAATCCTTCATTTAAAAGTACTTCAATGGTTAGTAAGACATAATAATATAAACAGCCGACTAGATGCAACAATAATTTTATTATAGCGCGTTCAGAATCTGATGGCACATGGTGATGCACGGGAGGGGAAGTGAAGGGGAAAGATGCGAATGGAGTGGGTAGCCAGCAGCCTTCCACTGTATGTCGGAACACGGTCTATACAATTGCTATCCGCTGATCCGCACTCCTCGGCTGCCAGCAGTCCACTGAACTGACACCCCCGCCAATTTAAACGGACTTGTTTGTTTCGCTGAAAGACCAAATCTGGTTTCTGCACGTGTGCCATCACGTTTAGAATGTGCTATAACAATTTCAATCAGCTCAACATGTTTTGTGTGATAATTTCACCCATTCCCAGGAGCACTAGACTGTGTTTACAGCTTGTGGTATAAAACATCGTTGGTGCTTTATACCACAAGCTATAATCACAGTCTAGTGCTCCCAAGGATGGGCGAAATTATCACCCGAAACATGTTGAGATGATTGAAATTGTTAATAAAATTATCACTGTTGCATCTAGTCGGCTGTTTATATTATTACATCAATGATGCACAGTCACACAAACATCAAAGTTAGTAAGACAGTTTATTAAACATGGGCATACACCTTCCCACCTCACTATGTTCGCCTAGTCTCGGTATACATTTCTCAGAATCAATTAGGTGGAGTTGCTTAATTTTTTTTGTGATGGATGATGTTTTATTAAAAGATTGGTATCAATTTCATAACTTTATCCCACACGACAGTCGTGTGATCACTTCCTTCCCCTCTTTGATCAAATATTTACCATGGTTCTGTACCTCTGTTATAACATGCAGATCACCTGTCAGGAATTCTGGCTTTTCAGCTACAGTAAATCTAAGAGATAAATGTACACCGTGAACTGTGGTTAACCAGTGAGTGATAATTAAAAAAACATTACAAGATGTGTTACATTCAAATATTTATTTAAACTGAGATGAAATAAAGAAGTCAACATGTGTTCACACTAGGGACAGAATTTGTTTAATAATTGTCATTGTGCAGTGTTTTTTAATTGTTACATAAAGAAAGTTCTGACTGCATCATATTGCGTAACGCTTGCTACCGATGCCTCAGACTATGTAACTATTAGGCGGGAAGCTGAGTCATAGCGTCCCTCCGTTGGCTTGGCGTCAGTGCCAGTGCTCACACAAAGCTCACCACGTACAGACGTGTCATAGTGCAACAATCGTAACATATTGTAGTGTAAATTATCAGTGTCAGTACTAGCGAGTTTGTGTATAACTTCAAGTCACTTTGACACATAGATAACAGTGTAGCTAGTGTGTTTGTGACATAAACCACTACAGTTATTCCAAAGTGCAACTACAATAATTGTATTACCACAGGGGTGATATCAATACTATTTACAAGATACAGTGTAATTTTCAGCCTACAACGAAGGTTCAACCACAAGGGTTAACTACAAGTTGTTAATAGTATAAACTATGTGCAAGAAACATTAGTTTGTGTACAAAATTATATTTTTTTGAATTTAATAATACAAATTAATTTGCTTTGACCAGCCAAATATTCAGAACAGATTGTTCAACCTATATGTGTACGTACCAGAGCGTACAACATGTTTGATATCACAATATTCAGAGAACTTCTGATTTTTTGAAAATAAAACCAGAAAATGTTTTGGTGGGTGCCAAAAAAAGGAAGTCTGGATCCCCAAGGCAAAAAGTACAATGCTTACCTGCCGTTCGAAGGTTCGTGCCAAATGAACTATCAGTCTGATATCCAATCCATGGTTTCCAAGTACTCTAACTACTTCTATTCCTCTCTGTAATGTCTGTCGGAGCTCACCAAGATCCCCTTTAGCTTGGTTTGTGTAAACCTTATAAGCTGCTGTCCACCTAAGGAAAAATTGAGGTCATTAAAATCCGGCAATCTCACAATACATGCCTAATTCCATGTCTGGTTCCTACGGTTATTTTCTTTATTAATTACAACAACCTACCATTTGGTCTGACTGACAGTACACAGCTGCTCTGTAATGTTTGCTGGTAGGGCAACAGGCCTGTCAGAACTCCAGTATCCAGCAGTCTGCTGCTCTTCTTGTGTTGCGTTAGCACAAAACACTGAAAAACCAATGATACAAAAGCATGGGTTGACTTCAATATTAATGGGTACAACATTTTAATCTCTACTGTATGACCTTAAGGATAAAAGAAGATACTGGAAATTCAAAGAAGAAACACAAGTGTGCAGAACCCACTTTGGAAAAGGCTATGGACTTCTTATACGACAGACAACAGAATGAATGAATGAATGAATGAATGAAGGAATAAAAATTTTAATGAAAATCACACACACAGTATTAAACAATGCACAACCAACATGGATAATCCACCATGGTGATACAATTCTTACACACCAACATTCTTTACAGGACTCAGTACACAGCAGGACATACAGTACAATCTTGTCAATCTCCGAACTATAGTTAACCTTCAAACAACTGAATCTGTTTTTAAATTTTGATGAAATGGTTTTAAAATATTAGTTTTATTTGAACAGAAAAAAATTAAAAAATTTTTGAAATAAATGGAATTTTATGAAAAATAACAAGAAATTATGCAACATGTCTTACAAACACAGTCAATTTCCTTGTTGCTTAAACATGCATAAAAAAATGTCTTGGGGTGTTTTTATGGGCATTCACATAAGTGAACAATGAAGGTTAATTTCATCACTTTCTGTTTACATAACTACATTTTTAGGCACATTTGCCAAAAAAACTGCAAAAAGTGATTAATAGTTTTGCCATGACATGTCACTGTCTGTCTGTCTGTCTGTCTGTCTATCCATCCACTGGAATAACTAAGCTACTACTCTATGGATTTTCATGAAATTTGACACTTCAATGCTTTTTTAAAAATCTATAAAAAAATTTAGGTTTGATTAAAATCTGACAAGAATAATGGGCACTTTACATATCTATATTCATGACAATATCTCACTGAATTCTTCTTAGAATGAAAAATGTTTCAAGCAAAATTTGTGGACAAATTCAAAACATATATTTTACGTTCAGTAACTTTTTTCATTAGATTATGCAATTTGATGTGAAAAATTATGATACAGCCACACATGCCACAGCTGACAAAGTAAAACGGTGCATGTTTTTTGCATGCTGGATAACTGATGCTACGCACACACCCAGAATATGTGATACTTCTTGCTTTATCATGGCAACAATGTTTACAAAAATGCAAATTAATTTTATGTTTACACATACATTCCTTCTCTTGTTACTACTGCAAAGTGTAATTTCATAACACTCCTATGGATATAACGAAAAAAGACTACACATTTACTATCATGAAAATTTCACAAAACACCCAGTGCATAATATACTTCACAAACTACAGTGTGTCTTCAAAAAAGTATGATTGCAAAGTATTATGCATGACAAGAAACTTAACAAAATCATCCTCATTTCTCACTACTTTTCTGTGCATTATAATTCTCCTGTAGCATCAACATATTCAGTTAATTTTTAACTGTCAATTATTGAAGAAATGAAAACTTTGAAGTGATCCAATGAGCATGCCTGCTACAGAATAATCAACACTTATAATTCCAGGAAACCTGCTAATTACTGAACTGCCAGACCAGCCAATTTTTACACAGCTTGGGGGGGGGGAGGATGGACTCCGGTAAAACAAAGAACGGATTATTCACATGCAAAGAAAAATTTTGACCGCAAGCTACACACCCCACCTAGTGATTAAAGTGGAAACTGTAAGGTCACATGGTCACACTGCACTAAAAAAGTGTTGCCCCTGATTTCTTGCACCATATCTGACCATTGCAGTTTGCTTGCTTACACCTTGATGTAAAATGTATTAATTAAATATGGGAAAAGGATCTTCAAATTACTTAAGAAAAGCAATCACAGCTTATAACATAAAATCAGGACTTCAGCCACTCATGTGACAGCTTCAAGATGCAATGAAAGAAACTGGAAAATTCCTAAAAATCACATAATTCAATGCCAGATTTACTGGCCGCAAGCAACCAGAATTCACCATATTTGACTATACATGGTGTCATGTGAATACAGACAGAATTCAAGATATTTTCTTTCACATCATTATTCCTGTAAGACAAAGGAAATATCGAATTTGCTGTTTGCCAACTGGCTAACAGATGAAAAATACAGGATGAACTACTCAAACAAGATTTCATTTCTGCTTATACGGCAAGGGCAACCAGGGGTACTCTGAGCATGTGTTTGTAGACAGAATTATTGCTAATGGTTTAGTCCTGACCTCAACTTGGGTAACCTTCACTTATTTACCACATATGAAAATGTTTACACATAAAAAATATACACAACTGAAGAATTAAACAAATGTCAAGAACATTAGGTTGACAGTTGTACTGGCCAGAGTAGTTAATAAATAATTTTGCATTTAACCTTCACTGGATGGATGGGATACCCATGCCCTGTCAAATGTAACTCTTCACATACAAAAGTTTAAAAGCTGTCCTGGCAAGTGTGGGCCTTGCAATTGAAAACAACAGTCAACTTCAGCCATCGGCAGCTACACTGAGTTTTAAAGGCCAGACAAAAAAGGTCAGATGTGTTCAATGCTAAGGCCTGTTGGTTCTGCTACCAGTCTCAATCCCCACTGGCACAAAGGGACAGGGGAAACATCCAACTCTTCCATCATGTGGATTTTAACAACTTGCAAGGGGCTGGCAAAAATGTCACTGTATATCACAACTTATTCACTGTATCTGAAAATCACTCATTACAGAGACAACACTATGTGCAAGCATGTTTACTTATCTCAGCTTTGCTGTATACACTTATGACAAACAACCGTTGTAGCACATTACACCTATCAGAATAAGTATGGAAGGTAATTCCAAAATCAATTTTACCTGCAGCATACAGGAAAGCATCAATGTCAAGTCTGTTGAGTGTTTCAGTGCCAGCACAATTCAAATTGTTGCAGCTGAGCTGCAAACCATCAAACACCTGGCAATGAAAATCTGATCCTGGTTTCAGGCTGGTATTCTTCTTGTAGCTACTGCTAACATCTTGCAGTCCCAGCCAAACTAGATGATGTAGCGAACCTGGATACTGTTTCTGTGACTCTAGAAATGGAGAGAAAGCACATAAATATTAGGTGGGTTCATGTACACATACTTATGAGTTTGACAAAAAGCAGAAACCCACAAAAACACAAGATGCAAACGTGTGTTCCCTCGACAAGAACTCTCCAGATTCAAAGTGGTCCCATGGAAGAAGTCAATTTTTGATGTTCTGCCAAAACTCCTGAAAGAATAATATTAAATATTCCTGCACATATGGTCCTCACATATAAGTCCATTTTGGGGGGATTTTTATACAAATATTTCCCATTTAATACATTTAACAGGCTTTACAACCATTATTCTTTTCTTGATGGTTAAACCGTATGCCTGTCGATAACTGTCTGTGGACCACTTCATCACTTGCACGCGACCAATCCCACGGATTCTGTTACTTGACATCACTGATTATATGTGTAAAAAGAGCCCTTAGGCAGTTGTGAAGAAAGTGCACCTGTGCCAACAACAAATGACTTTGGACTCACATTATTAGGTGGTCCATTATGACATGTGTTGCAAGAATTTTTCTTAACACTAAAGTTGCCTGTGCAACATACATCTGTGACTTTTGTAACCGGTACAGTATAGAATAAATGCTTGCATTCCAAATACAAGGTGGATCCAAAATATGTTTATTTGTCCCTTACAAGACAACTTTCCCCTTAACAGTTCTTTTCCACTGGTCTGTTGCAAAACTTCTTATGCCAGAAACATTATCAGAAATAAAAAAAGGTAACTTATATTATTAAATTATTGTGATAACATAAAACAGGAAGACAAAATTAACAGAAAAATATCATTCAATCGTACTGACAAATGTACGAAGAAATCAGACCAAACATTAAAGCATAATCAATCCATAAAGAAACACTCAACTGCTAGAAGCCAATATTGAACCAACAACCAAATGCACAAATTAACATCAGCAGCACCCAGAAATCAGAAGTGCAGGTTAACAGGCAGTGTTATAATAAATCCCCCTCTCTCTCTCCTGTGCGCATGTCACCCAGGATATGTGCATCCCTGGTTGGGGTCAAAACAATCATGAAGTACCAATCTCTGTAACCAACCTACAGGCTCAGATTTGAACCTGGCATCTGGTAAACACAAACCAAGACTGTTAAGGCCAATTCACACATAGCATGCCGTGCTGTACCGTCAATTCACACATGCCATGCCGCGCCCCTGCCATGCTCCAATAGTGCTGTGTCCTTCATGAAAGCTTGCGTGGTAACTGGAAATATCCGAACTGCTAGTCCAACAGTTTAACAGATCACCTTTTTTGTAGTGTGCTGCTACCACTCTTTTACTCGTCCATGACAAACGTTGTTTGTTTTCACAATGGCCACCTGCATCTGAGATTGGTATGCTTCTGATTACAACCTTTGTGGAACTTCACGTGGTAGCCGGAAGAAGCCGAACATGGGCAGGTAGCCCACACGCCGTCTCTCGACGGATGTGCTGTGCCGTGGCCTTGAGAAGAATGGCATGGCTGGAGCATTGCATGCGCATGGCAAGCGTGAATCAAACATGGCCGCACCGTGTATATCAAATAGGAAAGACATATTCTAAACCCTTAGCAGCATGGCACGGGCGCAGCATGGGCATGGCATGTTATGTGTGAATCGGCCTTTATCCACTTAAGAGAATTCGGTACAGTATTTGCTGATGACCTACTTTCATCATGAGGTAACAATTCACTTGGTGTAGGTAGCCTCAATGGAGGATCAGAAAATCCAGGATAATTGACAAAATGTGACTGTGCCATTCCTTGTTGTTGATCACGAGTAGTGAAGATTCTCTGCAACAAAAAACAGAAGAAACACTTTGCAAATGATACATACAAAAATGGATTCTTGGTTCAGTCATTAGCAATACAGTAAACACAAATAAATTACCATAAAGGCAATCAAATACTACACATATAATCAATCACTGTCACATACCACAGGCAATCATACAATGGCTCTGATTATAACAAGCCAGTAGTGGCTACTACTTTAAAGGAGATGGGAAAGGAAAGCAAAGCAACACGAGAATAAAGTACAAGATACTTTGCCTTCAATATTTACAATAAAGCATGTTCCACTGAAACAAATTCTGCAAATAGAACTCACCTGGAACACACGTTCTCTCCAGTTACCAGAACAGAACTGAGCCACCCGATCTAGAAACTGACTTCTGTGTTCACGAACCATGCTATGCAATACGTGCCCTACAAAAAAATAAAAGCCCAAAATTATTCTCACATAATATAGATAACTTCAAGGTTTACGTAACGCAACTACATGAAGTATCGGTGTCATGCGACCTGACGATCATGCAGTGACGTGGAAAAGGTCCAAAGCAGACACTGCCATTATGATCTCAACATCCATATGGAATGATTATCATAAATCACATTTTTGAACAAACATGTCCCACATGCAAGTCAGATACTATCCTGTTCAACTGCAACATTTAGCTGACTGTCAAGCACACATTAACTCCAAAATCACATCAACACGTGCTTGAACTGCAAGAAACGTGACTACATTTTAAAGTAAATGGCAGAATAATTTAACATGCAGTATGCATGCATATTATTATTATTATTATTATTATTATTATATCATCATCATCATCAGGAGATGCTTCCGAAAAAGGCTGTCACTACAGGAAACTGCCTCACTGGAAACATGTAGATAATATACAACACATGAATTACTAACAATTAGGCGGAGATTTTCTTTGTTATACTATAGCTACTCTGCATACCCCTCACCCCAACATGTTCATAACACTTAATACTCATAACTTGTAAAACATTAAATAGAAGGTGGAAATCTAAGTTTTCTATATTAATAATTGTCCAATGAGATGCAACACAAAGCAGTCTATTTATTATTCTGCAAGTTGACTCTACATGTTTCGGGTGTCAACCACACCCATCTTCAGTATGACCAGTACCGTAGGCTGTAGTTACAGTTTTGTGTACTCCTGATGATTGGTGTGGTTGACATCTGAAACATGTAGAGTGAACTTGCAGAATAATAAATAGAGTGCTTGGTGTTGCATCTCACTGGACAATTATTAACCTTCTGACGCCGGAATTTAGTGGCCGTTCGGCTATTTAAAGGGCTCACTGCGCGGCCACTATAGTGGCCATTCAACTATTTAAAGGGCCCACTGCGCGTCCACTTTATTTGACATTCGGTGCTAAAAGGTTAACAAAGACCAGCGATGCACGGAACCATAAACATAAAAAAATCTATATTTACTGATATCAGTAGCTTAGATTGTAGAGTACCTAATGATAAAATGACTTATTAGTAACAGTAAAAGATGTGCAAGAAAGCAGTTATAACTCAAAATCAGATAACAGACAGAACATATATACCCATACCAAATGATGACAACCAGCAAAGCCCAAATCATAAAAACCAGAACAAACATACCCACACTGAATAAGGAAAATCAGCAAAGCCCAAGTCATAACAATCAGCTTCTAGGCCAGGATGTGAAATAAGGCCTTCAAAATACATAGCATGAATGCTATCCACACAGCATGACATTAACCGATACGGGAAACCATCAAATTAACAGCCTTTATCTTTCTATTAAACAGTACATGAAAGTTACACAACAAACCAATAGTTACCTGCTTGGCTATTTCTGTATGCAGTTTCTTTTGCCCACAGGTCCACACTCTTCTTCCAAGTCTCAGCAGCATGAAGCAGCCAGGTGGACTGCATATCTATTGGTAAAGATAATGCAAGAAGAAGCAGTGGAGCAGACACCCGGCAAGCCTCTCGCCAACTTCCATTTTCCTGAGTACAGTTTTTAAAACTTCAAATTCAATATATTTTTAATAACTACAAGTATATTATAAAAACATGAAAAACTCAATGACAGGAGAAGCAGAGTTCCCAACAAACCAGACATAAATAACAAATTATGTATACAGAAGACTCTCACTCAATCACTCACTCACTCAGTCACTCACTCTCATTCTCAAACACACACACATACAAAACACCAGAACACTGAATAATCTGTACATGGCAGCAAAATCGTTTCTTTGCTTTCAAGAATGTAAGTTTACCTGACCATGAGGAAATATAAAATTTACTTTAGCTCTATAAGTAAGTTTGATGGTCTTCACAGTGAATGTTACACATATATCAAAGGGATGGGGATGTGGTGGAAGCTACAGGAATGAATCACACTTCAGTCATATGCAGCCACTGCATGCTTCAAAAAGCAAACCTCGAGTAATGACAATCCCCACTTTCATAATGTGACATTTAATTACTTTCAAAATGTTTGGAAATTTCTCAGCCTTTAGCTCTAGTACAGAATGCTATTCTTTCTGTCTTCTATTATTAGGATGACATTCTAATGGATTATCACCTTCACCGTCTACCAAGGTGGTACAACTACCAAAGCACACTTCACAGTGTGCTAACACACACTGAGAATGTAGTGGCAAACAAAAGGCTGCCTTAGGACTTTCCTTGCCATAACCGTTGCTTTTGGTAAAACCTCATCTGAAGCAACAGTGATAGTAGCAGAAGGGCACGCAACTGAACCTACTATTTGTACATGGATTAACCGGATACAGGAACACCGGAACATGATAACCACTGTAATGGGAGACACTCTGAAGCAACCAAATGAAAATACGGGCCAACTCGTGGCAGGAATTTAGTGACTAAGATGCAATGGGCAATGGAAGCCCAAATCTACATGGCATGATCACCCAATAACGGACAGACCATGAAAGCTGTAACAATACTTATTCCATAAAGTCACCTTCTTTGCTTTCTTCAACACCAAAGTTGCCAGATGCAGACACAGCTGACCTCTAGCATGTTTGAGAAATTCTTGGTATAAATGTCGCTCACTTGCAGGGGTTGTCACATTGGATGCCTGGTGTAATGCTTTATCCATGCTGAAAAGCACAAATCACCAATCTAAACAGTTAAGAAATTTCAAGCTTTTCAGGAGAACACAAACCGCATTTTTACAGACTCGACCAAACTACACCAGTCTGTGATCATGAGGACTCAAGGGACAGTGATGTCACAAAATATTTAAAGACAGATGACAAAAAATGTCAAGAGGTAGCAATAGCCCATCGCTCTGCCTTTGAAATTCTTTTAACCAGGCCAGGCAAAACACATTAACTCCTGCTTCTTTCACTCTCTGTTTATGTAACTGAGTTGGGGGGGGGGGGGGGG
>Ga0123355_10009995_pt1 | contig 14489 bp, 17 predicted proteins | sample TergutEmb28metaG_3_FD_89872 | JGI IMG/M metagenome (GOLD analysis project Ga0123355, IMG submission 89872) | Embiratermes neotenicus P1 segment gut microbial communities from Petit-Saut dam, French Guiana - Emb289 P1 | ecosystem: Host-associated > Arthropoda: Insects > Digestive system > Gut ...
TAGCAATCGTACTTTAAATCGGTCCCGTCTGTCGCAGAAAACGCGTTGAAACGTTCGCGATTTTCGGCTCGGACGGGACCGTTTAAAGGTGCGATTGCTATATATGCACATTTTTGTGGTTTTTGGATAGTTATTGTCTGAAATCATAGCACATACATATGCATATTATTGTTGCGTGGGCTTGTCCTTGACAAAACTGCCCAAGACATGCTATTAATAATGCGCAATTAAATATTACTTAGCGAAAGAAAGGATGACGAGACACATGCGCAATTCACAAGTCACGCCAGTCACCGACGCGAAACTGGCCCTGCAAGCCCTGAAAGATGGTAACAAGAGGTTTGTAGAGGGAAAACCTTCCCCCAAAGACGACAATAAGGACAGAGTAGAAACAATAAACACACAAAAGCCTTTTGCTATCGTTTTAACCTGTGCGGATTCCAGATGTTCCCCTGAAATCTTCTTCGACACCAAAATCGGTGACTTGTTTGTCCTAAGAAATGCTGGCAACTTTGCTACAGACGTAGAATTGGGCTCTATGGAGTTTGCAACCGCCGTCCTTGGCGCACCACTAATCGTAGTTGTTGGTCATACCAACTGTGGCGCTGTAAACACCGCGTTTGACGGTGCAACCGGCTTGCCAGAGAAGCTTCAATGCGTAATAGACGGTATTAAGCCAGGCGTAAAAGGTAGCACCAACTACGAAACAGCTACCGAAGCCAACACCAATGTTGTAGTAGACATCATCAAAGCCAACCCAACCATCAAAGGTCAAGGCACACTTATCCTTGGCGCATACTACGACTTTAACACAGGCGTTGTATCATTCTTCGAATAAACTATACTATTAGTACAATATTAGGGAGCTGTCTTGTCAAAAGCGAGGCGGCTCTTTTTTATGCCTGTAGGAAATTGCTTGCAATTTCCACTTGCATCCTAAGCAAAAGCGGCGCAGCCGCTTTTTATGCCTGTAGGAAATTGCTTGTGCATGAGTTAAGTCTTTCTATTAAACCGTACGTAATATTTATTAGTTCGATACATAGCGTGGTGGGGGTGATAGCTTGAATGAAGAAAAATACATAAAAATACTGCAGTCCGGCAGCAGGGAAGCATTTGCTCAAATTATGCAAGCGTATAACAAACTCCTTTGGGTCATAGTTGGCGGTATCCTTAACAATGTGGGTACAGCCGAAGACATAGAAGAATGTATTAGCGACGCATATGTAAGCCTGTGGCGAAACCCGGGAGCCTACGACCCTACCAAAGGCTCGCTTAAGACATATGTTGCGGCAATAGCAAAAAATAAAGCCCTGGACAGATATAGGCAACTCGCAAAAATGCGACATATAGAACTTATTGAAGCAGATGACATTATTAGTGGTGGCCAAGACCAGTGTATGTACGAATCCATATTAAAACAAGACATGTACGGCAATTTGTATGATGCAATACAAAGTTTAAAAGAACCAGACAAAGAAATAGTTATCCGCCGCTACTTTTTTGATGAAATGCCTGCAGGGATTGCTCACAGGACATCAATCCCAATAAAAGAAGTAAAGAATCGGCTGTACCAAAGCAAGTTAAAATTAAAAAAAATCCTGCAGATAGAGGAGGACATTGTCAATGGGAAATAAATTTATAGTAAACTCAAGCGACCAGCAGTTAGATGAACTGCAAGCTTACGCCCCCCCCTACACACAGCAAAATGCAGAAAATATAAAACAATTGTTTATGAAAAAGACAGCACCAAAACGCAAAATAGGTATCCGCGGTTTGTTAATAGCCGCGATTATAACCATATGCACAACGTCGGTATTGGCAGTGGGGGTATATACCAATAGCTTCGAGAGGCTAATAGAAGTACTGGGCGAAGACCAAGCCGCAATGCTACAACCGGTAGATGTACACAATATAAGCGACAGAAGGGCCACAGTTGCAGGCTTCCATATAGACGTTGTGGCTATGGGTGTGAGTTACAACGCTGTAGATCTTTTTCTCACATTGGAGGATATGTTATACAACCGCCTAGACGGTGATTTTTGGGTTGCCACTCGTTTATACATTGCCGGGGAGCGGTCTTTCCAGTCGTCACCAATATTTTCGGATGTAATTGACAGGGCACTTGATGGCACAGTTACGCTTCATACCCGCGAAGTCTTCCATGAATCAATTGCGGATAAAGAGCTGGAGCTTCTTATAGATGGTATTTTCTACAATAGCGGCTATGTCACATATGAGTTAGATTTTAATTTATCTAGCATAGTAGAACATGCACCGTATGCGTGGTTATGGGATACCCCAATATTGCAACCACACATGCATGATATAAGCATAGAGCCAGAAAGCGTATTACTAACAGGAAGCACGCGTATATCAAGCATAGGCATGATTGACGGAAGGCTTCATATCCAAGAACAGCACGACGCAATAGCTTTGCGCAACTGGAGGAGACGTGTGGTAACCCTTATTAACCCCGAAGGCGAAACTGTATACCCACTTCGGGGGACCCGCAATAATACACAAAGCGTAAGCTTCGGGATAGACCAGCAAGGTAATATTTACAATAACCAAGGCCATAATTTTACGGCTGACTTCCCATATCGGGAGTATATTTTCGAAGTAGACATACTGCGCTTAGCGGAGTACAGGCTAGAAGCGCAAATTAGCACAGAAAGGCGTGTATATCTAAACTGGACTGCCAGTTTTGAAGTCGAAGTCCCTGATGCTTATATGAAGCTTTTGATTGCCGATGAGCTAAATATAACGCTAGAACGTTTTGGTTCAACTATTAGTGAAGTACGGGTTTCGCCATATGGTGTTATAATTTTTGGTTATGCGTTGCCTGACCGGGAGTGGGTAAGTGGCGGCCTAGGTGGGATACTGGTATCCAATGAGTGGGTATTCCCACAGGTGAAAATACACACATCGTGTAGTAGCATATTGTACACATATTTTAGATCAAGGAGCCTAGTTGTTGCTACAAACAGTATTTCAGAGACTTTGGCAATAGAAGGCGACATGATTAACCTGGACAATGTTGTTGCAGTTGAAATAGACGGCCATATGATACATTTCCAATGATATGGTATAATCCCCTTTAATAAGTGCGAGGTAGCCTTCGTACAAAAATACAAGGGAGGAAAAACATGAACACAAAACAGTTAATGGACAGTGCTTTGGCCCTAGCCGGGTTAAGCGAAATGCCTCAAGACTCGGGCATCTGCGTGGAGGGTGACAAGATCAAGCGTGTACTAATGGGCGTAGACATGGACACTGCAGAGCTTCTTCTAGCCAAGGAGTTGGGCTACGACTTAGTAGTAACCCATCATCCAAGAAACACCAATATTGACATGCTAAAAGTAATGGATGCGCATATCCTTAAGCTAGAAGCCCTGGGAATGCCAAGAAACAAGTCACAAAAACTACTGGCAGAGCGTAAAGATGAGCTTAGCTTTGGCCAGCACGTATCCAACTCCAGGCGCAGTGCAAGCGCCGCAAAGCTGCTTAACATGCCGTTTATGAGCCTCCACACCCCGGCCGATGTCATAAGCGAAGCAGTTGTGCAAAAGCACCTAGACAATAAATTCGCAAACAAACCCGAAACCAAAGTGCAAGATGTAATAGATGCTTTGGAAGAAATTTGCGAATATAAAAACTCTGCAAGGAAGCCTGTAATCCGCGTTGGCGGCAAAGATAGTTACGCAGGCAAGATTTATGTGCTAATGTCTGGCCTAACAGGCCCAGGGCCGGAGGTAACAAAGGCATACTTTGAGGCAGGTGTAGGCACACTAGTGCTGATGCATATCCCTGAAAAAGATGTAAAAGCAGTAAAAGAGCAAAAAATAGGCAATGTGCTGGTAGCAGGGCATATGTCCAGCGACTCTGTCGGTCTTAACAAGATAGCGCAAAAATGGCGCGAAAGTGGTATCGAAGTTACCATGATGTCTGGTATCGTTGAAGTGTAGTGAAATAAGCATAGACAAATTGTAATATAGTAAAACAGGGCTGCCGTATGTGATATGGCAGCCCTGTTTTACTATTACCTTGATGCTGTCTATCGTCTGCCAAGCCCCAGGGCTCTAACAAGAAAAATAACTAGACACGCCCCACCAATAGAAATTAGCATATTAACGATGTTAAATGAAAAATTGCCGCCAAAACTACCAAACCCTAGCAATGAAGCAATAAAACCGCCGAGTAGCGAGCCGGCGATACCCAACACGATACTCATCAACAACGACAAATTACTTTTCATGATTAAGCTGGCAACCCAGCCAACAACCGCACCAAAAAGCAACCATAGTAGTAAAGTCAAAATCATAGCAAACACCTCCTTCCCCCAATATACAATAGTATATTTTGCACATAGCTATTTTATGCAGGTACAGGAAATGAGTTGACATAGACTTACAAAAGAAGCCTATTATACTTTTTTGCGTACAATCCCAAAGTCGCGCGCTGCTACACGCAATTTTCCTTTGCCATAGCGCTTGACCCGCCGGGCATGCTTGCGCGTCATACCAAAAAGCCAACCCAGCGGCCTAGAAAGCCAAGCAGCAACAAGCCTTAGTGGCACCAAAAGTATACGCACAACTGTAGTAACAACCCGCTTAAGATAGTTGACAACCGCCACCAATACAACAACAACCCACCGGCTAACAGTAGCAAAATATAAAAGTATCCCACATGCAATCCCAAGTAAGGTAAAAAGGCGAATCTCGCCATAACTGCGGTGCAGCATATAATAAAAAGTAAGCCCGGTAGCAGTTACCCAAAAAAACAAGTCCTCTAATGTAACTGCAAGTTTATTGTGGCGTGCGGTTTTTCTCAAAACCCTAAAAGCATCATAGAACAAGCCAATGGCTGCCCCTACAATTACTGTAGAAAGAAACAGCCAAGCTTGCCCTGTCATAGACAGTATCATTTAAACAGCTTCCCAAGTATGGACTTAGCCTTTGCTGAGCCGCCTGGGTTTTCGTAGGTGATAGAGTCTATTTCTCCTGTGACGGCGAGTTCGCCGCTATCTAAGCTAATTTTACTTACATGCAAGTTAGCGCCCCGGATGATTATTATCCCCATCTCTGTCTCACCTATTACAGATTCCTCATCAAAGGATATCACATCAATCATGCCCGACACGTTGACCTTCTCGCGTCGGTCTATTTGTAGGCTGTGCCTGGAGGTGCTTCTTTTACGTTCTTCCGGCATTGGTAGTGGCATAGTGGCCCCCTTTTCATATCTAACCGTTTGCTACAATTATATGGACAGTAAAGGCCTGATATGACTATACAGGTAACGATAAAATATTTGACACACGTGTCCAACACGTGTTACATTGAATGCGAAAGAGGGTGGTGCAATGAAGGTAAGCGAGCTAACAAACTTAGCGAAGAAACATGGTTGTTATATAAAGCGCCATGGAGCGGAACATGACATTTGGGTAAACCCGAAGACTGGTAATACTGCAAGAATCCCACGCCATCCAAGCAAAGAAATCGCAACAGGGACGATGCACAATATAATAAAAGACTTGGGGTTAAAATAAAGCACATAACAAAGAAAGGAAGATTTGATATGAAATACACATACACTGCGGTATTCACCCCAGAGAAAAACGGGTTGTATAGCGTAACATTTCCTGATATTCAGGGTTGTTATACAAGTGGCAATGATATGGCGGATGCAATATACATGGCACAGGACGTTCTATGCTTGACTATTTTTGATTTGGAACAAGATAAAAAATCTATACCTGCCGCAAGTAAACCACAAGATATAAAAATAACCGAAGGCCAGTTTACCAGCGTTATTGCTGTAGATACGGAAACATATCGAAGGTACTATGAGAACAAATCCGTTAAAAAGACACTTACGATTCCAATGTGGTTAAATGAACGAGCAGAACGTGCCAATATTAACTTTTCGGGAACTTTACAAGAGGCATTAAAAATGCAATTGCAAATCCATGAATCTCAAACAGATGTATGCATGTAGAGGATATATGTGTTACAATACTTTGGTTTCAAATTTTTATACAATTCAAGGAGGCATGATTCAAATCATGACAAGTTTAAAGAAATATCTCACAGCAATCATTTTTATGTTAGTAGTGGCATTGGCCCTAACCGCATGTGGCGGTGGCGACACTCTAGAAGGTACCTATGTAGTTGAAGGCGATGAAGACTCTGGCGTAAGTATTACTTTTACAGGCGATACTTTCAGCTTTATATTGCCGTATTCGGAAGTAGAGTTGGAATATAACTTGCCCGGAAACTTTGTTTTATCTGGTACATTTACTGTTGATAATAGTAATAATATAGTCCTATTAAATATTGATGATGATGCCCTGCGCACGTCTGTGACTGATATGGTAGATGTACTGTTTGAGTACATACTATCCGGCCCAGAGTTTGCAGAGTTTTTGGACGACCCGGAGTTTGAGGAATTTGTGACACTGTATATAGAAGCAATGCTAGATGATATGCATGATGAGCTTTTTCACGCAATGCATAGCGAGTTTACGGATATAGGTTTCCGTTTCAGCAATAACTTCGACAGGCTATACGACGACACAGACAATACCGTGTTTGTAAGACAATAATTTGGACTTATACCGAAAGTTTGTCACATATCAAAAGACCTGCTTATGAGAACACTAAGTTCTTGTAAGCAGGTCTTTTGATATGTGACAAGATAGTCTGGACTGTTTCTTACCTAATTTGCTGTGGTCAACCCCGTATCACTTTGTTCTTGGATATCTGCAATAACTGTCCCTATCTCGCGTATAGCCGCGTAGGTTTCCTGGGTAGGCACTATCTCTGCATATCCTGTCCCTGTCCTGCCCAGGACACTTGCAAAGAAGCCCTTACCGCGTACCAAGTCAACGCATGCGCCCCCCTTGCTGTACACAGTAATAACCAAGTCAGACAAATGCGCATACTTTACCAGCCCATACATACACACAACCACACATGCCCCAAAAAGTACATAGGAAAAATAATTCCCCGTTAGCCCCACGACAAAGAACGCACCAAGGCTTACGCCAAGCAGTATAAGCCTAAACCAAAATTTCTTGCGCAGTATAAAGTAAAGAGTTATCCCACTAAACCCGGCAAACAACCCCAAAACCAGGCTTAGCTGGCTCACATCTAGTACTACGGCATAGTTAATAACTTGCTCTATGTTTTGGCGCAAAAACTCTTGCGCAGGAGGGCGTGATACAAACATTGTGGTTATTGCCCACCCACCCATAAATGTTATTACCGCTACAAGTGCAGCAACAATAAAAACAGAAGCAAGACCTATAATAAAATGCGGCACACTAAACCTAAAGTTGTTGGTTGCGCCTATGCCGGCTATTTCTTTTATAGCAAACTCTTGATTAACAGCCCCATACCCATATGCGCCGCGCCCCTGGGCACTAAAGATTACTCGCTTGCTTGTAAGTTGCATTTGCCCTTTGGCTCGGGTAAACCGCAGCAAGTTGCGTAGCTCAGCAATATTATAAAGCTTTACAGGCACTTCCCCAGACTCAGGCTTGGCAGTACATGCACATGCTTGCCCATATAGCTTAACCCCACATTGTGTGCAAAACTGTTTTGCATCGGTACATGTGCAAACATCACCTTCAGATATTTGCGTGCCGCATTGCGTGCAGTATGTCATGTTATTCTCCGTTCCTAAGGCTGTAATAATATGCAATTTTATTTGCATAACGCACTTTAGCATAATAAGACATCGATTGCCAGCGTCTACACTCCTTCATATAGTGTTTGAACCAATAGCGTAGTATAATGTGGCGCGACTTTGAAATTGTTCTACCAACTAAGGAGGCATGAGTTAAATCATGGACATAATTGGAAACATACTTTTAGCCCTAGGTGGCTTGGGGTTATTGTTGTTTGGCATTAAGATGGTATCTACTGGCTTAGAGGTTGTAGCCGGTGACCAGTTGCAAGTCATATTAAAACGCGCAACATCCAACCGCTTCCTTGCGGCTATAGTGGGGGTAATTGCTACAATTGTAATAAACAGTTCTACAGCCGTGTCTGTAATAACAGTAGGCTTTGTAAACGCAGGGCTTATGAACCTTAACCAGGCAATAGGTGTACTGCTTGGTATTAATGTAGGCACAACGTTTAGCGCACAGCTTATAGCCTTCCGCTTAGATGCATACGCGCCGGTTTTCATATTCGCCGGTATTGTAATGCATCTTTTTTTTAAGAAGAAAATTATCCGAAACATAGGTTATGCCATTTTAGGATTTGGGATATTGTTTTTTAGTATTACGGTCATGAGTGATGCGCTACGGGTCTTCCGCACGCACCCGGCGTTTTTGGATATGATAACTGCTATCTCCAACCCTATTTTTGCGCTTCTTGCTGGTTTTTTATTTACGGTTGTCGTGCAAAGTTCTTCGGCTACAATGGGGCTTTTGGTAACAATGCATATCAGCGGTGTACCTATCCCCTTCCAAACCTCTGCTTTTATCATATTTGGTGCAAACATCGGCACAAGCCTTACTGCGGTAATTTCATCTATACCTGCAAGCCGTGACAGCAAGAGGACAGCGCTGTTTCACATAACGTATGATATCATTGGTAGTGTGGTATTTGGCTCACTGATACTTATATTCCCTAGCATTTTGGTATGGTTCCAGTCAACTTGGTATGCGCCATATACCCAGGTTGCTATGTTTCATACGTTGTACAATGTGGCTACCCTGCTACTGCTGATATCCTTTGTAAACCCACTGGCCAAGCTTATGAGGGTACTTGTACCTGTAAAGCAAGACGAGGCAAAACAAGTCCACGAAAGGGCGCTAGTGTACCTAGACGATAAAAATATGCAAGTACCCACACTAGCAGTACTAAACGCACAGCTAGAGATATGCCGCATGTGGAAAATCGCAAACGAAAATCTTACCCTAGCCCAAGAATCATTTTTCGAAAGAAGCACAGACAAAGCCAATAAGGTAATAGAAAATGAAAAAACCGTTGATTTCCTACATCAGAACATAACATACAAGTTAGCAGACATTACCAACATGACCCTAACCCCCAATGACGCAAGGAAAATAGGTGATATGTATGTGATCGTATCCGACATAGAGCAAATAGGCGACCACGCAGAAAACATAGCAGAATATGCAATTAAGATAACAGAAAACGACATGCTATTTTCGGACACAGCAGTAGAAGAATTGCAAGCCCTAAGCAGCGACACTATGACACTCCTAAACAAGGCATATATAGCCTACGAGAAGCAAGACAACACTAATATAAAAGAAATAAAGCAACTAGAAAAAAGCATAGACAAACAATCGTCAAGGTACGCAAAAAACCACTTTAGGCGCCTTAAGCAAAAAGTATGCAAGGCCAAAAGCGGTGTAGTTTTTATGGACATGATTAATGACCTAGAAAAAAGCGCAGACAACGCAGAAAAAATAGCACTGTCCATTACATGACATTAAGAACCGTTCTAAAGGAGGCATGAAATAAATCATGAGCAAAAAAATCAACCCAATACGCGCACCCTGGAAAGGTGAGCTAACCCCAAGAGAGCGATTTAACCGCCAGATGGACTTCGCCCCAGTAGACCGTAGTTTTAACATGGAGTTTGGCTACTGGGAAGAAAACTACACCCAGTGGCCCATGTTTGTAGACAACGAAATCAAACACGAATGGCAGGCAAACCAGTTCTTCTCTTTTGACCCGATAGTAACCGTGCACCCTAGCACTTGGATGGACCCATCTTTCCCATACAAAGTTATTAAGCACATGGGCGACAAGCAAATAATCCAAAACGGTGACGGCCTTACAGCAGAAGTGCTAACCAGCCACAGCTCTACAATCCCACACTTCACAGACTCATCTATTAAAACACCAGACGACTGGAAACGCGTAAAAAAAGAGCGCTTCCAACTAGATGCCCCTGGCCGCGCTATAGATGTAAGCAAGATAATACAAAGCCACCCACCCGCACGTGACTACCCACTAGGGATATACTGTGGCTCTATGATTGGAAAAATCCGCGATATGCTAACCTTTGAAGGGATATGCTACGCCTGGGCAGACTACCCAGAAATGCTAGAAGACATGGTAGAAACCTGTTGCCAGATAGTTGAAAGCCAGCTAGACAAGGTGCTTGGCAAAGTTGATTTTGATTTTGCCAGCGGATGGGAAGATATATGCTTTAACTACGGCCCCATCCTGCCGCCGTCCTTTTTTAAGGATGTAGTAGCACCAAGGTATAAGCGCATATGCCAAAAGCTCCAAAACCACGGCATAAACCTGTGGTATACAGATTGCGACGGGGATGTAAGGCCATTATTGCCCATATTTTTGGATGCAGGTATAAACTGCCTATTCCCGTACGAAGTCAACTCTTGCACCCATCCAGGGGAGCTGTTGGACGCGTACCCAAACCTGCGCATCATGGGAGGGGTAGACAAGATGCAGCTAATAGAAGGCCCCCAAGCTATAAAATCTTACCTAGAAAGCCTAGTGCCATATGTAAAACGCGGCGGGTTTATACCCTTTGTGGACCACCGCTGCCCACCGGATGTAACACCGGAGAATTATTTGTATTATCTGGATTTGAAAGAGAAGTTATTTGGGATGTAGTACGACTATTGGATGGCGCACGTACCACAACAAGTGTGGTATGTGCGCCAAATTTATATTTTATATAGAGGGTAATATCGCTTTTGGCCCAATCATCAAAACCGCCAGCTTGTAGTTCCCACGCCAATATTTGACGATGGGTTTGATGTTGTTAAAACGCACCCATTAAATGATACAGGAAAATCCATTGCTATGCTATTAAGGGGTTTCAGAAAGAAGCCCACTAAAATAGCATGGCTGTCGGCTCATTTACGGCATAATTAAGGCGTTTCAGCTATGTATGAGAGGTGGAATTTTATGCCGAAGATTGACTACATCCCCGTGGGTGATTACCTATTGCCCGCCATCACTTTGTGTGACCCCCCCAACGCACCCAACTTTGGACTGGTTAGTCAACGGATCGTGGAAACCCTCATGCATGAGGATTTGCAACGAAATCAACCTAAGCAGTCAAAAAACATGGCATTGTAAAATTTTATAACCATAAATATTATGAAAGAACTGCGATACAATGCCCTCAATATTTTTGCTTTACTTTGGACACATTTGAGTATTTTCGGCAAAGAAATTGAACCCAAGCGGATAATATAATCGGAACGAAGGCAGAGAGCGTCAAGATTTTTCACCAAACATGTGATATGTTGACTTTCATAAAAACAAAAGGAGCGTTACCATGCACATCGAAAAAAATGAAGTCAGCATCATCACGTTGGAAAAAGAAATTAAGGTTTTCGGCCTCAGTCATTTAAAAACCGGCATCGACCCCTTCGCTTTATGGGGTAAAAAGGGTGATATCTTGCGAGATGTGAAACACGTAAAAACACCACCCACTCAATACGGCATATGGACACCCCCACACCCCGGTGGTGATTATTTCGTCGGCGCAGAGGTCACGGCCTTCGAGGGGCAGGACACCGCTTATTCCACCTTTACTATTCCACCCGGCAGATATGTCCAAGTCACCTTCAACGCGCAAAGCATTGACCAACTGTTGACCGAAAAGATTTGGAGTTGCGGCGTGGAGGGCATAGGTGAACGAGCGGCATTACTAGGGGTTGCCGTAAACGAGGATGACATAACCGTGGAAATTTACCCCGACGGGTTATTTGAAATGCAGTACCCTGAAATGTTCTACCTGTGGCGGATTAAAGAATCATGACCCGTGTTACGGCCTATCAAGAAATCCAAAACACGTTGGAATATCTCGAAAAACACATAGTCGAGCCGTTGGATATAAATACACTGGCTGCAAAAGCGTCCTTGTCACCGTTTTATTTCCAACGGCTTTTTTCACGGTTAGTGGGCCGCCCGATTGCCGATTATCACAGGCAACGCCGTTTATACCATTCCCGCTTTGCCCTACGTGATACTAATGATAATATTTTGGATATCGCCTTAAAATGTGGCTTTGCTAACCATGAAACCTTTACACGCGCATTTAAAGCGGCTTACGACATTACACCAAAGGAATACCGTAACGGCAAACGCATCGAACCCGCGCTTGTGGTTGTGCCAGATGTAACATTACGATATAAATTGGTTGATATGGATGTACCGCTGGTTTCCGATGGTGTTATATTGGAAATCACACGACGCACATACACACATGAACGGATTTATGCCGGGTTCCGTTCCACAGACCCCGGTAAGGCGTGGGATTATTTTTCACCCAAGCGTAAATCGGGTATACCCTTCCTGCATCCGCAAGGCAACCACGCCGGAATCGGGTTAGGCACGGAAAAGGGTTACAGTTGCTTGGTTGGATGCCGTGTGACGGAGCGCGAATCTTATACATTTAATGTGATGAATTGGCCGGGCTTTGAAGATGCACCCGACTGTTTGCATGTTGATTATGTGACCCTCCCTCCCGGGGAGTACCTCGTATGCACCTACACAGCGGAAACCTTCGACCGGCTTGTTGTAGAAGCGATGAGCAGGGTAATCCCGTATTTTTTTGACACATTCATAAAAAACCACAATATCGAAGTTTGCGGCCCTTTAATTGAAATCTACGATAAACGGAGTCTGCGTTGGCATCCCGCCTACCGCATTGAAGATGATGTACCGCATTTAGAACCGCGTGAACCGAAGCTATCCGATTGGGAAGGCCCGGAAATGGATTTGGAAATATTGGTAAAAAGATAATTTATATAGGCAGATAAATGTTTGATAATTGAAGAACGATATTGGCGAAGGGAAATGCACATGACAGCGGTTAAATTCAATAACATAATTTGTCAATGGAGTAAATAATATAGTATTTATATTAACGGAGGTCAGCATGATTACCATACAACAAGTAACCGATTATTTATTAAAACATATTGCCGACCCTGTTCCGAAGTTTTTATTCGTCAAGGAAATATTAATAAAGCCTCGTTCTTCCCACGAATACGTTAGCGCATACAATGATGTGTCCCAATCAAAATGGTATCGTGAGCTTGCTGATGACCAAAATGAAGATGGTTCATGGGGCAGTGCGTTTCATGGTGGAAACGTAGTAGCGGCAAAAGGACGAAAATTTGCCTGCACTGAAGTCGCGTTAAAAAGGGCGCATGAGCTGGGTCTTTCAAAAGATGACCCCATAATTATCAAATGTATCAGATTGATGGAGCGGTATGTGCGCGGTGAGGAATCTTGGAAAGACAGGATAGAAAAACACGGGGACAACGGAAAAGGCCATTTGTTTAGCCGCCCGTTTATGACGGCCGCAGTAATAAGTATGTTTGACCCTGATAATCCTGTAACAGAACCGTTGCGTGATGTTGTGGCAAAAACGCTGAAAGCGGCGTTCGCAAAAGGGGTGTTTGACGAAGATTATTGGAGTCAAAACGAACGGGAATATCGCGTACCGGGTATTGTCAAGCCGAACGTCTTTTATGGTTTAATATTAATGCAAAAAGCAAACTGTATAGATGATACTTTGCAAAAACATTTGTTGGATTATACTTGGAGTGTAAGCGGAGGTATTAATTATGTTTCAAGTGTACCACCCTCTGACAAACAAAACGTGGATAATAAGTTGTTTGACGAATGGCTCAGAACACTTGAACTACTAAGCGGCTTTTCGCTTTTCCCTACTTTTATGAAAAATGATGTGCTACCGCATATGCTTTACGAAGTCGAGCGATTAATAAATAATGACGTTGTATGCGGCAGTAATTGCCGGTATGCGGAAAGTTACCGTAATAAAAACAAACGTAATATTGACATGATATTACGTATTGCAAGAATACTTGTTAAATGCTGAGTCGCACACATTACAACCGAACGTAATTTATAACATGAGGTGATGTATGAGCATTGAAATCATTACTCTCAGTGAAGAGATTAAAGTGATTGGATTGAGTTATCATAAACTGGGATTACCTGAAACTTATGAAAGCATTGAGGGTATGTGGAAAACCTATAGCGAAAAGTATCGGAGTAGGATTGAAAACACAGTCATCCCACTTACAGACTACGCTGTAAATGCTAATCTTCTTACAGACACACATGAATATATTGCTGGATGTGCAGTAACGGAAATAGGCGTTCTTGAGGAAAATTGGGCATCATTCCTTATACCAACAGGAAAATATATTAAACACACCAGTCGCGTAACATCAGAACTCCATTCGACGGATATAGGAGCATGGGCGAAAGCAAATGGGGTTGTCATTAACAGAGATTTTATGGTAGAAGTATATCCTGATGGCGTATTTGCTAGTGATAGTTTTAATTATGTCTTGCACCCCATATTAAGAAGCTGTATTCAACTCCGACAATGGTGACTTTTCGTGACAGATTTTTGCCAATTGAGGCGGCTCTGACGCGGCTTGCCATTAAGGCAAGCAAGGAGGGGCCAACGAAAAGTGGTGAAAA
>Ga0123355_10009997_pt1 | contig 14488 bp, 8 predicted proteins | sample TergutEmb28metaG_3_FD_89872 | JGI IMG/M metagenome (GOLD analysis project Ga0123355, IMG submission 89872) | Embiratermes neotenicus P1 segment gut microbial communities from Petit-Saut dam, French Guiana - Emb289 P1 | ecosystem: Host-associated > Arthropoda: Insects > Digestive system > Gut ...
AAACACACTATGCTTCAGATGTCCGTGGTTGCCGTTCTTTAAAAATTTTGCCGCCCTTCCCCCCCCCCCCCCCCCTCCTTTCCCCCCCCCCCCCCCCATTCTACGTCTTTGTAATCCTTATTTCAAATTTCTTAATAATCATCTCAACTACGAACAGTTTATATTATGTGTGATTTTATATCTTTCCGAAGGATGGGTAAATATTTAATGGGCGATAACTTACATATTATTAAAAACATTTATAAATCTTCCATTTAAAGACTGAAGTTCAGCAAGACACTTATATGTAATCGAATGCATGCGAAAGATTAAAGTCCCGTACAGGACTGCAGTAAAATTTTGAAAACACGTAGATTTATTTGATGGAAGCAACAGTACAGTGCTACAGCAGGACCGCTGTGGACCTAACGGACCGAAGTGCCTGCAGGCCGCGTGGTGTGAGAAGAATGAGCCTGTTCTTGCGCGGCTGCAGTGTGGGCTATGTAAAGGGCGATTTACAGAATAAAAACCTGAATTCAGAAGCGCCGAAACAAACAAGGCGTTATCGTGTGATCACAGCAGACTTTTAATCGGATTTTAAAAAACCGCCATATTGTGGCTTCGGATGTGCACACACACACACACACACACACACACACACACACACATGCACTCACGCACACTGGAGTGATGAAATAAAAACCTGACGGCCAACAATCGCCATTTGCATGTACCGAAGAGGAACAGGCAACACCAGAATTTGTGGTGCGGGATTTACAGTGATGGGCCCAAATGTGTTAGGGTAGGCCCAGCTGTTTTTAATAAAAGCATGCTGAGTATTTAAAACAAATATGAAGAAAAAGCACATAAGAATTTTGAAAATTGAGGCAACATAAAACATACGCATAAAAGAAATTAATTACGTCACCATAAGTTTTATTTCAATATTTTCAGCAATTTATGTCACTCGGTCAACATGGTCACCTGCAGACCTTCTCTTACCACAACAAGTGACACAGCACAGACGCAGGCAATGTCTCGAATAACTGAAATCTCAACTCAATACTCGATATATGACACTTGGTGTGTCGCAGGTCAGTGTGTCCAACATAACAATGTGATCGCCAATGAAGAAGTACAAAAAAACGAAGGAATCAACTTTTCTGATTTGTTCTTCGTTCCACAGCTACACCACGCATGCGCCTAAAACTATGGCCAACTCCTTGCTCCCTCCCCTTCCCTTCCACCTACCCACTCCCCACGCACTAGCCTCAGGCGATCTCCATTATGCTACGCATCTTTACTTAACTAACAGGTGTCTAATTACAAGGACAGCCATTTTACCAAGTTGTATATGATATCGATACAGCTACGGCTACAGCCATGCAGTTCCTGCTACAGGATGTGTATCGACTGTATACGGATCAGAAACTACACAAAAACACTCAATTTTGCCTGTTTCTAGCGATATAATAATTTCACATTTTATGGCCATAAGTGGCTCCCCTTCACCGAAGCGTAACTAGTACTCAGGTTGCGGGTGGGGGAACGACCTCCAATATGGAGGGTAAGCTGCCAATATAATGAATAATTAGTCGCGGACTGCCAACAAGGGGTGAATCTCCAGCTTAGGTTTCGGTGTTAACAGCGCCTTACAGTAAAAACTGGCCTTGTTACGAAACGGATACGATTGCCTCGGGCCTGGACTGATCCTATGGTGTACCCCAAGCGATGGAAAAGGGACATGATATTTGGTGCGTGGAATGTAAGGAGCCTATGTAGGTCAGGTTCACTTACAGCAGCAGCCAGGAAATTGGCGAAGTGTAAATTAGATGTAGTGGTGAGCAGGAGGTTAGGTGGGACAAAGGGGATACGGAAAGAGCAGGGGTTTATATTTTTTTTATGGAAAAAGAAAATCATCATAGGAACGGGATTTTTTTGTATACCAAAGAACAGTAGCAGCAGTTAAGAGAGTTTGCTAGCGATAGGATGTCATATATAGTTCTGAGAGGTCGCTGGCGTAATATCATTGTTCTGAATGTGTATGCACCAAGTGAGGAGAAAAGTGATGATTCAAAAGACAGTTTTTATGAGGAATTAGAACAGGGTTTCGATCATTTTCTTAAGTACCACACGAAAACTCTCTTAAGAGATTTTAATGGAAAATTGGGGGTAGAGGACATTTTCAACCGACAATTGGGAATGACAGTCTACATCAGGATAGTAATGATAAAGTTGTTAGAATCGTAAAATTTGCCACATCAAAATATCTAGTTGTTGGAGCACTGTGTTCAGTCACCAGAATTCATAAATACATCTTGACATCTCCTGATCGGAAGACTCACAACCAGACTGATCACATATTGATATATAGGAGATCGCACTCGAGTATACTCGATGTACGAAGTTCCAGGGGAGCTGACAGTGATACTGATCACTATCTGGTGGTTGCAAAAGTTAGGGAAAGACTAGCAGCACAGAAGTTTGATGGAGAAAGATTTAATCTGAGAAAGCTAAATGAGCTGGAGGTTAGGAACGAGTATCGGATTGAGAATACAAACAGGTTTGCAGCTTTGGGGAACTTACGTGATAACGAGGACATAAATAGGGTTTGGGAGAACATTAAAGAGAATATCAAAACCTCAGCTAAAGGGAGTCTAGGTCTGCACGAATTGAAACAGCATAAACCATGATTTGATAAAGAATGTTTAGATTTTTTAGAGCAAAGGAAAGCAGGATAAAATGCAGTAGTTGCAGGATCCAAGCCACAGCAGTGTAGATAATCTGAACAATGTAAGACGTGAAGTTAGCAGACATTTCAGGGATAAAAAGAAGCATATCTGAAAGCTAAAATTTAGGAACTTGAAACTAACAGTAAGATCAAAGATAGTAGGGCCTTGTATAGGGATATCAATGAATTTACGAAGGGTTACCAGCCTAGAACTAATATAGTAAAGGTTGAAAAGGGTGATATGGTTGCAGACTCCCACAGTATATTGGCTAGGCGCAGGAACTATTTCTCCCAGCTATTGAATGTACATGGAGTTAATTATGTTAGGCAGACAGAAATACACATAGCAGAACCACTAGTACCTGAGCCAAGTGCCTATGAGTTTGAGTTGGCTATTGAAAAGCTAAAAAGTCACAAATCACCAAGTATTGGTCAAATCCAAGCAGAATTGATTAAGGCAGGTGGTAGAAAATTTCTCTGTGAGATCCATATACTTACTGTTTCTATCTGGAATAAGGAGGAAACCGGTTAGCTTCTCAGAAAGAACTCTGCTCAGTGGTGTAAGTAAGTAATTTTGGGTGGTTTTAAATAGACGTTTTTACAATTGTTTGTACATTGTTTTTATTGTTGTATGGCGCCCTGCAGGTGGTTGAAGAAACGACCGAAGCATATGGGTAATTAACAGTATGTGATAAAACAAAATTTATGTATGTGCATTTGCTGGGTTGTTGCTTAAGTATACTAAGCAGCTGCACGAATGTATTCAGAAGTGGCGTGACATAAAGATCGTAGCGGAATTCGGGTCCAGTTACTAAAACGTGTGTTGAAGTTGCTACTTTGGCTACATGAAATGAAATGTTCTTTAAACTGAAGCTGTGTGAACTTCTCAGCTATCTAGAGTCTTCAGCAACAGAGCTGTCAGAAAGCCAGATCTTCGTCTGTCATTCTCAACAACGAACCCTGCCAAACGCATTTTGTGCCGTACAAATTATTATTGTTTTACTATTTAATTAATTTACAAAACTTCGTAAGCACAACGCAGATAGATATTCCGAGCGAATTCAGTAAATTATTTATAAAATCTATAAGACATTCATTAAAAAACTTAGAACTTAAAAAGAGTGGCCTACCATGCGGTACAATTGACGTAACTTACCACTAGGGGCGCAACTTTTGAGAAGACAGTAGAATGGCGACTCAACCCACGAATGCAGTTTGTACGGTCGGCCTGAAAGTTCCACATGGGGATGCAGTGCAGCGTATTGAAACACCTGCTGCTTGGGGCGGAGGGGTGGAGGAATAGTGCAGTTCGGCAGGAGGTTCTGCGCAGCACTTACATCTGTCCCTGAACTACATGTGCGAAAATCAACAGCACAGAAGATGCTAAGAGGCATTTCGCCTTCCATCGCTACAAACTCAAGTTATTACAGACATTACGGTAATTATCGTAGTGCTACGTTATGAATTTTTCTCTAAAATTCTGCGCCGTCTTGGTGCATATGAAACCTGTCTGTCCAGCATCTGTTGGAGGAACATTCTGTGTCAGCACTGAGGTAAAGAGACAAGCTTTACCAAGTGATGGGAAGAAACAGAAACACGACGTAACTAAACGCATTAGCTAAGCCTAAAGGTGACCGTGTGTCGCTCTTGACGTCCGACAGAGCGCTCTGCACGTTTTTCACGGAACTGCCTGCGTTGTCTGCTTGGAGATGAGGCTACCTCTCTAATCGTTAGGCAAGAGACAACGTATTGTGCCATCGCAGACACAGTGAAGTCACAACATTCACAACACCAAGTTGCCGGATCACCATTTCGCCTACAACTGGCTCTAGGCCGACCACCACTTTGCGCAAGGATCACGGTCATGTACTTTCAATAAAAGCAGTTTCGAAAATAAAACATACGCTAATTTCTGCTGTTACCATTTTTATCGAAATGCTAGACAAGCAGTAGATTACACACGGCTGTGACGTGTGTAGAGCCACGATCGAAATGTACCCTGAACCCCTCGGTGCGGCGTACCACTTCTTGAAGTTGTGTTCCCTTCCCATTTCAGTAGGCCAGTCGGATTGCTGTAAAACAAATTCCTGAAGATGCTCAGATCATTTTTCACCCTGCATTGACAGTTCTTTCGGGCTTTACATTCCGGCTGTTTGATAGCACTAGCTGCAATGCAGCTGTAGTTATTTAAGAAACGTCCTGAGCAACCAGCAGCTTATTCAAGTTCACAGTACTGCCCGGTGTACAATTCCTAAAATGAATCAAAACATTTATCTCATATTGTTCATAAATATTCATATATTAAGAATTTTAAGGAGGAAAGTAGTAAATTTACAGTATCATAACCACAAAATTAAAACATTATCTTAATAAGAACCATCAAAATATTTAAAGTAATAAACAAAGACATTCAGATTTTATGGCCCCCGGAATTTCATTGCCATATTTTCTACAGCCCGTCACCAGTCCATAACCTGAGCCACATGAATTCAGTACACACCAGCGCGCTCTATCTGTTTAACATCGCTTTTATGTTTATGTGCTAATGTTTCCAAAACACCCTTCATTTTATCCGACTAACATTTTTTTTTATGAATTTCCTATTTCCTCGTGCGTTCCTTGTTGCACAACTATCTTCGGGTCACTGGATTGTTAATTGGATATGTATAGCAGGAAGAAAACCATATTAATCAGAAGGAAATGGCTGCATGTCGGAGAAGAATTGAAGAAAAACTGGGGCCAAGAAGCTGGGACATTTTCATGAAACGTAAAGTAATGTTAATAATCTAAGTCAAGATAGTTAAAGTATGAATTCAGTCCCTAACATTTAAGGTACAAATACAGGCTTCACCTTATTCGTAATGGGCTGCGTTTTGTTCAACAAATATCTAGTCCTTTGTAGGTGAGGACTGCAGTGGCCAAGTCAGTTTCTGTAGAAAAATGCCTTGAAAAAGACCACTAATTCTCGCCTTCCACAGCTTGCGAGTTCACCATACGCTACCTTGCAGTGTCACACATTTCCAGTTGGTGTGGCGTTTTCAAATAACCTACAATAAAAACTGTCCTGCAATCACTCGTATGGTGTTATAAGTTGAAACCTTTACACAGTCAGATTCGTCAGAGCAAAATGCGGCCCGAATTTCGAAAGCAAGACCACCATATCACCTAGGATAACAACCGACAATGCTGGCGATGGATTGTCCCTCGTGTCCCTTCATGCGTGAGCCACAAAAACCTCGAAAAGATTAAAATCAACAAACAGCCTGATGAAGACTTAAGCTGCTTTATTTTGCTTGCAGCCACAGAGCGTTCAGCAGACGGCGAACGAAAATAATGTATAATATTCGCCATTTCAATATTCACCGCTGCCGCCACACATAATCTTCTAGTCTGGTTGCAAATGAAAGCTTTGAATTTTAAGGGGAGAGTTGTGTCGAGAGCATTCCTCGGACACACTGAGCAAACAGAACAGAATTCTGTGATAGAAAATAAGCACAGAACGCTCTGTTCTTTCTGTTTGCTTCTTGATCTGGTAAATATGCCTTAGATTGTACCTTCAAGTGTAGTCAGGCCGTGTCAGTCTAGGCACACAACAGGTAATGTAACCGTACAATAGAATTTTCTGTTTCGAATAATTAACCACATTAGTTAAAATTCTCATTACAGGTTTGCAATGGAACTAATGCTTCCTGATACAGGAAAGAATTTCTGAAGTCAGTATTCGGAATTGTTCCATATTAATAAGCATATTAACCGATAAACGTAATGTTCCCGATAAATATATTTGATTTATATAAATATTTAACACTGAAGGAAAATTTATCCCTTTGCACGCCTTGAAAGCGTATGAGAAAACAGAGGTAGAGCTCCACACATTCCTCACCTCGTCACTAGTTGCAAGTGACTTGTCAGTTTCACGTTCCGGCCACTTTACTTTGTACCGGTTATCCAATGGCGGCTCTGCAGGTTGCAGAGCCAATCGCTAGGGCAGGAATCGAACTACGATCCGCGCAGTACAAGTCGCAGCACATCCACCGTACCAACTAAGCTCTCTCTCTCTCTCTCTCTCTCTCTCTCTCTCTCTCGGGTCTTGGTCCAAACAAACGTGTGTTATAGTCCAGTGTCCCCCAATTACATTCCACAAAAAATTCCGGACTCCCTTTGATATCCGCCGAGTGCTGAGAACTCACAGTCCCTCTGCAGTCATTGTTAATTCGTTTCGTTTCCTGGCTGGTCATCGTATCTAATTTTATCCCTTTTCTTCATTTGTCCTCTTCATGGTGAAAGTTTTCCATCAACATTTTATGTGAATTAAGCCTAACCTTCCCCTATCCTAGCCAAATGTAATAACTCTTTTCCTTGCAACAACAATAATATTACCTTATCACTCATGTTCTTGTTATGAGATAACTTTATAATAGGTAGCCCGGTGTCAGAAAATGTCTGTGCTTGAGAAGCAGCCCAGTGGTATATCCATTTTGGTAGTGTAGCTACCCCCACGTCCACAACCAACGCTTTAGAGGCAGCAGTTCGTGTGCTGCAGATACCTGACAGGTCCGGTAGTAACAACAGACCTAAGAATTATGTGGTCAATTTTGAAAACCGTGCTATTTCATCTATTCCTAATTCTTATGAGCTGTCAGATACGCCGGTAACAAGTGACATTCTATTGCCATCAAGCCCAGTTTCATCCACCGACATGTTCGTAACAGAATCAATGAAAGGCTAGCTATAATAAGTAATTGACAGACCTTGTCACGGAAATATAAAGCGGCTGGGAATTACCCGAAATTTCCATGTTAATACAGTTTCTGCCCCATTTCGTTTATACTTATTAATATATCATGAAGGCTTGTGCAATTCAGTGTCATATTTAACAGTTCTTTTTAGTAATATATTTATTTTTTTACTGGACTCACGGTAATTGGTTTTTTTATTTTTTTTAAGTCTTGGACTGAACCACATCGCGAAGATAAAGCTGCAGACTCCAACAGCATCGCCTGTCCTGTGATGCGAATCGGTCTGCTGCACATGTGCGGTATAATGCTGCGTCCCGACCGCTCTATAAGGGGTAACGGGGAACAGTTCTCTGTGTCCTTCGAATAAGAGGCGTCTCATTGTTGCAGGCCATTGAATGAATCCTTCGGGTTGCGAGAAACATTAACTTGCGAGATTTGAGCTGTCCACAGCGTTTATGTTGAAGATGCGGCTCTTCTGGGATGTGACACTGTGTCGGTGGAGTGGGGTTGCCCACCTGTTCCAAGAACCAGTGGTGTACCCGAGAATTTTGTTGGGGGGGCTCAAGAAATTCAGTTGAGGACAGAGAACAGAGAGAACGGGGGATGTGGGGGCAGTAGCCCCCTAGTCAGGGGTTCTGGAGGCAGCTGTAATTTGGTACAAGAAATTTAATTTAATATAGTAAAATTTTCCTAATTTTTGGTACTTTAAGACTATTTATGATGACAACCAATTTATTTGTCGTTGCTAATGTAAAACAGTTGTGAACCGACGGTAGTTTTAGAATTTTACTGCCTTTTTTCCGAACATCTTGGTGTTTTGGCGTCCTAAATTCAGCAATTTTTATCAGTTTTCACAATCGGGTTGAGTTTGGCACGATTTTGGAGGGCCTTCGGAATTTCGGGGGGTTTGAACACCCCCCCTCCCCTCGGGACGCCACTGCCAAGAGCGCAGTGACTCCGTCTTCAAAGATTTAGTTGAGAGGTCCAATTCTTTTTTTGAAAGTCTCAACGTTTGAAGATAACGGCACTTCGTTTGTTCGAAACGTTTGACAACACTGCCCCAGTCACACAGCTTTACATTCTAGACAGCCCGAATCCTTATATATTAACTTGATTTGGCCTCGCGAAAGAAACAATAATAAATAGTTAAAATACAAAATAGTTTTAAACATCTGTGACTACAGCCCTATTAAGAGATTATTATTGGCTCTATTTTAAGCTTAAGTTACTTTTTAAGTAAATAATCTAGAAAAACTAAACTAACTCGATAATTTACTATCACAGTAAGCAGTCGCACCAATTTTCGTGTCCTGCCCTGCTGTGAGGAGCGTTCGGCAGCCTTCCGTTTGCAGACGGTGACAATTCTTGGTGTATTCGGCGTGCAGTCGGCAGGCCTCCTAAGCTGCTGGGCCGACTGAGCCAGAATGGTACATCGGCACGTTACTGCCCTCTTAAGTCTCTAACCCAAAAGGCAATTTCTAACCCAGTATTCGACTGCATAGAAACTCTGGGTCTTCAAACAAGGTATTTTACTCGTTTCTAAATGGCTAATCACGCCAATACTGTCACTTAGTACATTACGCCTAACAATCTGCTTGGGAAGACGCACAGGCTTAGTGACGGGATTTTCGTAGAGCTGGACACAAAGCTACAAAGCTAAAACGATTTCTTTTTTATAGGTTGGAAAATGCTTGAAGAAAGATGCTGTTGGTTAGGGATGCAGTGAAAATAGAAATAAATAAAACGGCGTATTGGATAAATAATTACATGTATAATGTATGACAAATAATATCAGAACTGTGAAGAATGAGTATAAGGTTAGATCAGAGATCACTTCATCGTGGACTTTAAAAAATGTGTCATATATAAATCAAGTTTTCTAAACGCAAGTAAAATACGTTTTGAAGTAATAGAAGGACATACACATACAGGATGCGGATATGTCTGTTTGCATTCTTACTCGAAAGTTTCATCGTAACTGTTTCGCTCCCTGTACCAATATCAATGTTTACGAAAGAGTTGGTGGAAGATCGCCTTCCTCCTCTTCTCCAGTGCAGTGTCTCTGAGATGTTCATGTAGGATCCAAAATGTGTGTCAGTACCACGTTGACAGCACCATGGCAGCTTGTCGGATCTGAAGTTTTCCGTGTGATTTGACTGCATATTGACTTGTAGCAAATAAAGTGTCGCCGTGACATCTGAGCAGTTCCGCAAAAACGCCTATGTAGCGTTTTTTAAATGCTGGAGGTTCATAAGACAGGTTTTGTGTAATCCTATTTTGGTGAATTAAGTAGAACAGAGGCTTTGTGGTGTATCATAAACAAAATTCGTAACTCTGTTAATCTATATACTCAGTATTTGAGGGTTGGTTGCTAAGCCCTGTACCTCTTTGCCAGGTGGAAACCTCGTGGTATGACCCAAAAGGTTTTCCTACATTATCTCTGGTGCATTTTAACGAATTTTAAACCAGCAATGTCAGTACTGTCCGCCTTCACTCAAGACAAATAGCTGCAGAAAATCTATATAAATTAATACATGTTATTGCAAAAGTATGGTTCGCTCGCGGACTAAAGCCACGGAGTTTAGTTTAGTTTTTATTACAAAAGTACGGAAATGGATGTGTGTTAAAACGTAATAAAATATTTCTTTCGTTACCTTCTAAAGAATTTATAAACAAGTTACCGAAAGTGCCAGTTGGGGTTGTAATTACTAAACAATTTGCTAAAAATGCCAATTGGGGTTGTAATTACTGAACAAGTTACCAAAAGTGCCAGTTGGGCTTGTAATTACTGAACAAGTTATCAAAAGTGCCAGTTGGGGTTCTAATTACTTCGTCTGTATTAAAATCAACAATATTTTAGTCAACGTTCATCCTGTCGGTGTAAATTATTCAGTAACAAGATCATGTAAATGTAATGTAAAGTGAATGCCATAAATTTATAATTTAACTAAACACGTTAATTGACAGATCAAGAAATTTAATTTAAAAACGTAACTAAAATGGTGTGTACACAATTTACATTTTGAATGTATTTCTTTGCACATAAGTTATTTAGTAATGTAAACTCTTTTCCTAGTAATTACACGTGCTAACTTTCAAACAACATACTCGTATGTAATTTATACTGACTGAGTTCAATAAGTCGGTATTTCATTGAACATTTCCACTTTTTTACTTTATTTTGCTGTAATTTAAATTTATCTTCCCTTCGAAACAGAAACACATTTTATTTAAAATAATTTCTCTTGACCTAATAGCCGTATCTGCTGTTACAAATAACACTCTCACAAACAAAATATTTTATCCACAAAAATCTTTAGGAACGTTCGAATTGGTATTGTTTATAGTACTTTACTGCATTTTAAGAACACCTTTTCGTTGTTAAATGAGACTACCGTCTCTAGGTCTGTTTTTTTTTATCATCAACTTTGCTTATTGTCAAATTCTTCAGTCCTTGATCTAAAAGTAAACCTTACATACTGACTTATGGATTTCACTGTAAATGAAAGCATGATATATGTCCTTCAACTAATATGCATATTTCGTAATTAGTATCATACAAAATTTAATACCTTCCCCTTTGTCACAGTGGTCTCTGCTAAATATTCCTATTTAAAAATTCCTCAAACTTCTTCAGGTTTTGAGGATCCATTGTACTGTACCTTCCAGAATACAATAGTTCAACTATGTGTTATTAATCTTAAGGCTAACTGACGTCAGTATAGAATGTGCTGCGATATTCCCATACGAAAATGAGTAATTCCATTTGCAGTTCTCGCCTAGTAAAAATTTAAGCGAACCGTCTCATTTCAATAGTATAGATTGGGTCCAAATTTTTGGGCGTGCTTTAACCAACTCAGGGCAGTGGTTTACGGAGGGGGGGAGGGGGGTTGGGGTCCACCCCCCCACCCCCCGAAATTCCGAAAGCCCTTCAAAATCGTGCAAATCTCAACCCGATTATGAAAACTGTTAAAAATTGCTGAATTTAGGACGCCAGCACCCCAAGATGTTTGGAAAAAAGGCAGTAAAATTCTAAAACTACCTAGGTTCGCAATTGTTTTACATAGCAATGACAAGTAAATTGGTTGTCATCATAAATAGTCTTAAAGCACCAAAAATTAAGAAGATTTTACTATATGAAATGAATTTTTTTTTTACGAAATTACAGCTGTCTCCAGAACCCCTGACTAGGGGGCTACCGCCCCCAGATCCCTGTCCTCTGTCCTCAACTGAATTTGTTGAACCCCCCTCGAATAAAATTCCTTGTTAAACCACTGACTCAGAGCCCTGTGCGAAGTATATGTGTCGCATCAGCTTGTGCTCTCTCTTTTGTACATTAAGTTTTAATGTTATTTTAAAAGGGCGCATAAAGGTCTTAATAAGTAGAAGAATTTAAAAATTAACTTTATTGCCTTGAAGGGAACGGTGTAATTGGTGGAGATAAAGATACTTGCAAAATGCTTCAAAGACAGTCGACTTTCCTGGCTTTCACGTCCGCAAAATTTTTCACCAATTTGATGCTATCGAAATTTAGATCGATGGTGTTTTCCGTAGAAGGGGTAGCTAGAAAACTCAGTCTTTTTGGGAGACAAAGATGAACTTAAGTAAGTCTTAATGACTTTAAGTTTGGAATAACGTGTATCACAACTGACGACCAAATTACCATGTTAACAAAATTCTCAAAGAAGCCTTATATTGGGGAACAAATCTTCGTTAAGTGAAGGACGCTAATATGTTACATGCACGTTTCAAGATGTGGTGAATTTAATAAGTGAATGTCCAGAGGTCATATTTAGAACGCAACACTGAACTCGCACTGGTGCAATCCCAATTTCAGGCAGGAAGAGAAACAGAAAAGCAGCGAATTGAAAAATGTTTACCCTAAAGTAAAAAACCGTACGGTTTGAAGAACAGTCAACTAACAAGTTAGGCAACCGGAAGGAAGTCGAAGGTATGGACGACTTTAACAAATGTCGTGAAAGTAAGAAAACTGGAAGTGGAGATATGATACCAAGAATGGGTAAAGCGGAATAGTTTGTGTGCTTTTAATTGTACAGTTGAATAGAGTTGTTTAGATGAATTTTAAGGCTGAAAGTAGGGTTTGTAAGTATAAAGAACCATAAATAATATTTTGTAATACAATCACGATAAACTGGTATATGCCCATTTAAAACTAGATATAAATGCACCAAGGAATTACTATGGCAATCGACATACAAAATTTTATTGGACAAAAATAGGGAAACATAAACTTTATGATAAAAAGAGGTCTGTTTGTTTTATATTCTTATATCTTATATTTATTGGACCGTGCATCATCTTGATAGTTGAGTAAAGAGAGGCCAACTTGATGCCACTGTTTGTGTTTACTGCTATTTCATTATTTAGACAGTAAGGATAGGGAAGGAGAAGGCAGGCCAGCATATGCATGCTGACGTAAGGACGTATGTGACCTTTGTAAAACCTCAGTGCACATAACATTAGACACACAAGAAGTGAAGTACGACTTAAGGAACTATATTGTTATATTAATTTTCATGTCCTCTACTTCCCTTCATAATTGCCCCTCCTTTTCCCATGCCATTGCTGCTACAAACTGCTTTTGGTCTACCGAATTAAGTTGCCATGGACTTATTTCCTACAATAACTGGATCACTTCTACATGTTCATCCGATTAGCCTATTTCACAACATTTGTCAGCCAAACCTCTCACAATTTCCCTTTATATATTTAAATCAAAATTCCTTGCTATAACCAATTTTCAAAATTAATTCCTTTCCCTTTACTCAGTCCTAATTCTTCCCGGTCTACCATACCGACTCTTATCGTTGTGTCGGTAAAAATTTCCGTCTCTTTATCTATTGCTTGTTCCATTTTTATTCTTCCGTACATTTAAAAAATTATGCAATATATTAAAATTTTACAATTCCAAATTCCAAATTTCAACTTCAATTCGTAATTCTTGCAGATAAATAAAATGAATCGTCATGAGTTTGATTGTTTCACTATCAAATGGCATAAATGAACAAAATTTCTTTCCTCAGTCAACACAGACCTTAGATTGTCTAAACATGTCCCTTCTAAAATTATTCCTTATTCTCTTTTTATAGACCATGTTTAATGATTATCCAGTAATCCCTTAGGTTCATAATCAAATAAATGTCTACAACAATCGAATTTCTCATTTACCTAAATTAATATTATAATAATTTCTGGCTTATGCCGATGACGTTAATATACTGGGAGGAAGCATACATAATCTAAAGGGAAATGAAGATGCTTTAGTAGCTGCTAACAGGGAGATTGGACTGGAAGTAAGTGCTGACAAAACTAAGTACATGGTCATGTCTCGAGATCAGAATGCAGGACGAATTCATAGTGTGAGGACTGATAATAGTACCTTCGAGAGGGTGGAAGAGTTTAAATATTTGGGAACAACTTTAAGAAACCAAATTCTATTCCGGAAGAAATGAAGAGCAGATTGAGGTCAGGAAATGCTTGCTATCATTCGGTGCAGAATCTTTTGTCTTCCAGGTTGATAGCCAAAAATTTAAAGATCAAGATTCATAGAACTATAATTTTGCCTGTTGTTTTGTATGTGCGTGAAACTTGGTCCCTGACATTGCGGGAGGAAAGGTAGCTGAGGGTGTTTGCGAACATGGTGTTGAGGAGAATACTTGGACCTAGGAGGGACGAGGTAACGGGGGAATGGAGGAGACTGCATAACGAGGAGATAAAAGATTTGTACTCCTTGTGCGGTTGATAAAATCGAGAAGAATGAGATGGGCTGGGCATGGGGCGCGTATGGGTGAGGAGAGGGGGTGTATAGGTCTTGGTGGGGAAACCGGAGGGAAAGAGAACACTGGGGAGACCTAGGCGTAGATGGGTGGATAATATTAGAATGGCTGTCCAGGAGGTGGGATTGGGTATATGGACTGGATTGGGCTGGCCCAGGATAGAGACAGGTGGCGGACGCTTGTGAGTGCGGTAATGAACCTTCGGGTTCCGTGAAATGCGGGGAATTTCTTGACTAGCTGCA
>Ga0123355_10009998_pt1 | contig 14487 bp, 6 predicted proteins | sample TergutEmb28metaG_3_FD_89872 | JGI IMG/M metagenome (GOLD analysis project Ga0123355, IMG submission 89872) | Embiratermes neotenicus P1 segment gut microbial communities from Petit-Saut dam, French Guiana - Emb289 P1 | ecosystem: Host-associated > Arthropoda: Insects > Digestive system > Gut ...
CGTCGACAACCGAGCGGAAAATCGGCGGCTTTAAGCCGTTTTTCGCGATGTGTTGTCGACGATGATTTTCGAGAATCGTATAAGCAAGTAGAAGCTACGACTTCTTCATTGATTGTAACAACGCAAGCCCTATATCAAGTGTTTCATCGAGCTGTCTATTTTCGTATAAACCTTGCCCTATAAAGCATGTCTCAAGTTTTTTGCCAAAAGCCATCAGCACTTTGTCATCATTTGATAATTCTTCTGCACCTATCACCGAGGCAAGTGCTCTTGCATCCCCTACTTGAGCGTAACTAGAAAACAAATCATTTGCCAAGGCCGCATGATCTTCTCTCGTGCGGCCTTTTCCTATGCTGTCTTTCATTAAGCGGGACAATGATGGGAGTATATTTATAGGAGGATAGACTCCTCTTTGATACAATTGTCGATCCAAGACGATTTGACCTTCGGTTATATAGCCTGTCAAGTCTGCAATCGGGTGAGTTATGTCATCTGATGGCATCGTTAGTATGGGTATTTGTGTCAAAGAACCAGGACTAGTTGCAATAATTCCGGCCCTCTCGTATATGCTTGCTAAGTCAGAATAAAGGTATCCAGGATAGCCTTTTCTGCTGGGTATCTCGCCTCTTGCGGACGATATTTCTCGCAAAGCCTCTGCATATGCAGTCATATCTGTAAGGATAACTAGTACATGCATGTTTTTTTCGAATGCTAAATACTCCGCTGCTGTAAGAGCAATGCGAGGCGTGATTATCCGTGAAGCTGCCGGGTCAGATGCTAGATTTAGGTACATAACTACACGCTTAGATGCTCCGCTTTCTTCAAAGCATTTCTTAAAATAATCTGCGATATCATACTTTACACCCATTGCAGCAAAAACTACTGCAAAATTATTATCATCAATATTGGCTTGCCGTGCAATTTGAGCCGCTAATTGATCATGCGGCAACCCATCACCAGAAAATATCGGCAATTTTTGACCACGAACAAGAGTTGCCAGACAATCTATAGCAGAGATACCTGTGTGAATGTGTTCTCTGGGATATGTACGCAGCACAGGGTTTATTGGGCTACCGCCAATATGACGAAACTCACCGTAAATTGGACCGAGTCCATCAAGCGGCTGTCCCATCCCGTCAAATACCCGACCAAGGATCTCTTTTGATAGACTTATCTCCATCGGCTTTCCCATAAACCGAGTGCTAGTATTTGTAAGAGAAAAATCTGCTGTACCCTCAAATACCAGTGCAATTACCATATCTTCCATGATCTGAATTACCTTGCCAGTTTTTACTACACTCGTCGGGAGGGTTATTTTTATGATTTCGTCATAAACAGGAGCTTCTACTCCTTCTAGTACAATTATGTTTCCGGTTATTTCTTTGAGACCCTGATATATGGTTTGCATATTTTATTTTATGCCTCCTAACAAGTCATTAAGGCTTATTTCACCAGCCAAGCATGAAGGACATTCGAGTGGGGACGGCTGCGCCGTCCCCACGCACTCCTTCTTTCGTATTAAATATGTTGGTATGAAAATCTGCTACGCGGATGTATCACTCATTCTCTAAAAAAGTGGTATGGTGTCATACCGGTTTTTTCGCGCAGTTACTGCATTTGTTTGTATAGTGAAATAACGCACACAATACTGGTATAATATGCACGTATAATAAAGTGTTGCTAAAAAGAAAGGTGCCATCATCATGAAAACCCTTGTAATCGCAGAAAAACCCTCTGTAGGTAGGGATATTGCCCGGGTATTAAAATGTACAAAAAAGGGTGACGGGTTTTTCTTTGGCGAAAACTATATTGTGTCCTGGGCTATCGGTCATCTTGTGGCTTTGCAAGATCCAGAGGATTATGATCCGTCCCTCAAACGTTGGAATAAAGCCGACCTGCCAATTTTACCAAATGTCATGAACCTAAAGCCCATCCCAAAAACCATATCGCAATTAAAAATCATAAAAAAATTAATGAACGACCGCGACACTAAGGAAATAATTTGTGCAACAGATAGCGGGCGCGAAGGTGAACTTATATTCCGTTACATATATAAATGGGTCGGATGCAACAAGCCTGTAAAACGCTTGTGGATAAATAGCCTTACAGATACAGCAATTGCAGACGGCCTCGCAAAGATTAAAGACGCACATCATTATGACAAGCTATACGCCTCTGCAAGATGCAGAGCAGAAGCCGACTGGATGGTCGGCATGAATGCAACCAGAGCTTTTACACTAAAAAATGGTGAATTGCTGCCTGTAGGCCGCGTCCAAACGCCAACACTGGCTATGCTTGTCACTCGTCAAAAAGAGATAGATGCTTTCCAAGCAAAAAATTATTGGGAGGTTCAGGCAACTTTTGATTTGGGTTATCAAGGTATATGGATATCCGCTGAAGGGGAGCAAAAAATATTTGATAACGATAAGGCCAAGTTAATAGCCGATAAAGTCATCCACCAAGAAGGAACAATAGAGAGTGTTATAACAGAAGAAAAACGCCAACAACCTCCCCAGCTCTTTGACTTGACAGAGTTGCAACGCGAATGCAACCGCAAACTTGGTTTATCTGCATCCAAGACCCTTGCCGTGGCACAAGCCCTTTATGAGAAACATAAGCTAATCACGTATCCGCGTACAGATAGCAGGTATTTGAGTAAAGATATAGAGCCAAAACTGACTTCTATTTTAAACTCTTTGAAAGAAGACCCATATGCTTCATTTACCAAGCCACTTCTAGCACTCACAAAGCTCCCAACAAGTTCAAGGATAATCAATGACGCAAAAGTCACAGACCACCATGCAATAATCCCAACTGGTTCACAAAAACCCATTTCATCCTTATCAGAAGAAGAAAGGGCTGTTTATGATAGGATTTTACGCAACTTTATTGCGGTATTTTATCCCGCCTATGTATATGACATAACCTCTGTTATTACTAGCGTAATGAAGGAACGTTTTTTGTCCAAAGGCCGAGTCGACAAAGAGCTTGGCTGGACGGTTATATATTCTCACGAAGAAAAATCAAATGATGAAGATACACCTCTACCTGCATTATCACGCGACACAAAAACAAATACGAAAGACACCGTTGTTTTAGAAAAAAAGACACAACCACCAAAACCTTATACAGAAGCAACCCTGCTTTCTGCAATGGAACATGCAGGCCGCTTTGTGGAAGACGAAGCCTTGAAAGAAGCCCTAAAAGCCTCCGGTCTTGGCACTCCAGCTACGCGCGCCGCTATTATCGAGAAATTGATTTCGTCTGGATATGTTGTCCGCAACAAAAAAGCCCTAGCTCCTACTAATAAAGCGGTAGGGTTAATATGCATGTCCCCAACAGAGCTTACTTCCCCAGAAACCACTGGAAAATGGGAACGCGGCCTTAAACGCATAGCTCAAGGAGATCTTGACGAAAATCGGTTTATGGATAGCATCAAACGATATGTATTATATCTAATCGAGTGGACGAAAAAGATTTAGCAATAAATAACATAATCTATAAATATTATGAATTTTTTTATTCAAATATTGCGAAATGTGTTAAACATTAGCTCCGTTTACACTCTATGCATTTTGTGTGGACATTCCAACCCCTTTGATATATTATTACAATCTCGTTAATTGGCTTTGTAGTCAAATCTAGGGAATAGTACATATGAAACAACAAATTGCATCTTGACCTAATTGTGCTTCCTGGACGCATGATTATTTTGTTGCCTTTTTACGACCCCATTTTTTAGAGTAAATTATATAATAGGAGTGAACATATGAATACGATATTAAATACAAACAAGTTAAAAAGGGTTTTTATACTAATCGGTGTGATTGCCCTTGCTTCTGTTATTTTTGTACTCGCGCAAGACGGCAATGACTACGCATATTTATATGAATATGATAGAGACTATTATGATTATGACTACATAGGCAGCACTCCAGATTATTACGAGTACGATCAAGACGCATATAGTCATGAAGATGATGATGTATACGATCATCATGCACCTATTTATTATCATCAAGATGATTATGACAGCTATATGTATGACGATACAGAGCATTACTTATATCATATGAATACACGCCATTTTAGAGAGTTTACCGAGGAAGCGCAAACAAACGACTGCCATCATGCTCCATATCCTTGCTTTTGTCATGTCGAATATTTGCCTCCTTACGAAACGGATTTTGAACCATTTGGCGGATACATTGGTATTACGCCTTTTTCTGAAGTCATATTGGCTCAAGTGACTTCGCCTGCAGAACTTGCAACCCGCATAAGCCAAGTAGCCGCAGGGACAGGGAATATCTATGTAATCCCTATTGCTTTCCCAGGAAATACTGCCACATCTACAGTGCAAAACGAAATTCATATCTCTGGCAACAGACATATTGTACTTGACAGTGTCAATAGCGAAAACCAAGTTTGGAATAGAGACCAAACATCCAGCAGACATATTTCTGTAAGCTCGGGCGCAACTATAGAAATCCGAAATGTTACCCTCACAAGATCGGCAGACTGGCGTGCTAATCTTGGAAACGCCAATTCTGTTTCTGGCGGCATTATGGCCTCTGGTGAAGGACACATTATTTTTAGGAACAATGCCACGGTTTCACATAATCACGGAGGCACTTCGTTTTCAAATGGCGGCGGCGGTGTAAACGTCCAAACTGGTAGCACCTTTACTATGTTTAGCGGCAATATAATCAACAATACTTCTGGCTTCCATGGTGGAGGCGTAATGCTTGATTCGCTTGGTATGCCAGTTACTATGACCATATGGGGCGGCACAATTAGCGGTAATAGCGTAACCGGTCACGGTGGCGGTATTGGCATGTGCTGCGGTGTAACTATAAATATGCATGGCGGTCATATCTACAACAATACAGCTGGCACCCATGGTGGTGGCATTGGCTTGGGACGATTTGGTGGCAACCACTTACAAATGGAAGGTGGAGTAATCGGTCACACAAATCCAAGTTTGGGTAATGTCGCACCTATGTCTGGTGGCGGAGTGCATACAGCACCCGATTCCCAATGGGGCAACTCTTTTACAATGAACGATGGCAACATCTTTCACAATACTGCAAACGGTACAGGATTTGGGCAAGGCGGCGGCGGTGTATTTGTTGGTGTTGGCGGCCCCTTTGATTTCAACGGCGGAGTAATAGGCGGCAGATGGGATGGCGGCAATCTAGTACCTGCTCCCAATACAGCCAATCGCGGCGGCGGGATTTTTGTCACACCAACAGAAAGACTTCAAATAACTGGCACTTCAGACAATGCAGTGGTCATGAGCAATAATGCACTCCAATATGGAGGCGGCGTGTATGTACATGGGGGCATATTGGGTCTTCCCAATTTTATAATGACAGGCGGCACTATTGGCGGCAGCACTGCAAGTTGCGGCAACACAGCGGGCATACGAGGCGGCGGTGTATATGTTGGTGAAGGCGCACGTTTTTTAATGCAATCGGGTACTGTTAATCAAAACGGGACCAACATACAAACCTCTGGCACGATAATCGGCAACTCAGCCGATTTTGGCGGCGGGGTATATGTAACAGGTATTGGTTCATACATGACTATGTCTGACGGCCTTATATACGACAACATCGCAAACGAAGGAGGCGGCGGTGTATTTGTTAGTGCCAATACAAGACTTTATATGCAAGCTGGCACAAACGGAGCAGGTGATACTACAAGTGGGAGTATCACCAATAACGAAGCTGCGTACGGCGGCGGAATAAACCTTGAAGGTACCCTAAGAATGTATGCCGGACACATCACCAACAACGAAGCTATAAATAGCAATATCGCATCTGGCGGCCTTGGCGGCGGTATATACATGGGGAATACAAACGCGTTTTTTACAGTACAAGGATCAGAAGCAAAGAATATTACGAACAATACGGCCCGCTACGGTGGTGGTGTGCATTATAGTCTTGGCTTTTGGGAGTTTGAAAATGGCACAAACCTAAACATCACAAGCAACAACGCAGCAGTAGATGGCGCTGGTGTTTGGCTTGGCACAGGAAGATTTATGACTCTAGATGGCGGCATTGCGATATACAACAACACTGCCATAGGCTCAGGTGGAGGAATTTATGCGCAAAGTGGTTCCCAAGTTGTGCTTGACAATCCTGCGGCAACCATAGGTCATACAAGTCCCATAAACGGCAATACAGCAGCCAAAGGCGGCGGTATAAGCCTAAGCGGAAACTTGTTTTTTAGAGAAGGCAATATAATCGGAAATGCAGCAACGGGTACCATATTAGCAGAAACAGGGCTTGGCGGCGGTGTATATTTAGCTCATGCAAACGCTCAGCTTATTTTTGATGAACATGAAGACAAAAACATTCATGGAAACACAGCCCGTGTGGGTGGAGGACTGCATTGGGGTCAAGGCTTAGTACACATAAATCCAGGTACCACTGGTATCACACTGTCAAGCAATACAGCAACAAGTGACGGCGGCGGCATGTGGTTTTCAAGCACAGTTCCACGCATGTTTGGCAATTTGATAGAGATATATGGCAACAACGCCGTAAACGGTGCGGGCATTATGGTGGATGGCTCTTCTCCTCTTACTTTAACTGGTGCTGTGCATATTTTTGATAATACAGCCACAGGAGCTGGTGGCGGCATTATGGTAGCAGCTGGTTCCCATTTGTTTCTTAATAGTTCCAACATAAATATCGGACACACTACTTCTGCGCTAGGCAATACAGCAGCAAGAGGTGGTGGCGTAAGCATAGACGGTACCCTAACTTGGATAAATGGCAATATATTCAACAACAGAGCCATTGGGACTACAGTAACAACGGGTCTTGGTGGTGGCATACACTTTGGTCATCCAGATGCATCCCTAGTCATGCAAGGCACAAGTGCTAAAAACATAAGCGGAAATACAGCACGCAATGGCGGAGGTGTACACTGGTCTCAAGGCACATGGAATGTATCTGGTCAAACAGGCAACATAAATATCGCAAACAACCACGTCACTAGCCGAGGCGGTGGCTTGTACATGTCAAATGGCAGGACACTTACAATGAACAACCGCTGGACTATAAGCGATAACAGTGCAACAGGCTGGGGCCTTTCAGATGGCGGCGGCGGCGTATGGCTAGACAATATAGGCACTGTGCTTACAATAAATGGCGGGTTTATAACAGAAAATGATGCTTTTTGTGCAGGTAATATTAACTCTGGTGGTTTTGGCGGTGGTGTGCATGTCTTTGGTGGTGCGCTACTTGACTTGATATCAGGTGAAATTACTAACAACCACGCAGACGCTATAGGCGGAGGCATAATGGCCCAGTCTGCAACAGCACCTGCTGGCGTTGTGTTTACTATGTCAGGAGGCACCATCAACAATAACACTGCCGACAACGGCGGCGGTGGGTTATCCCTTGGAGTATCATTTTCCAATGATTCATACGCAACAATGACCGGCGGTGACATCACCGAAAACAGAGCCTCTCATGGTGGAGGCGTATGGTTGATGCATGGTATTCTTACTATGTATGACGGCAAAATCAACGAAAACTACGCAGGTATTGGCGTAGGTTCTCACCCTTCCAACCGCCACGGTGGAGGCGGCGGCGTAATGGTATGCTGCACCTCACGGCTTTATATGCATGACGGAGAGATAAACGATAATACAGGCCGCGTTGGAGGCGGGGTATATATATCCCATGCAGCAAGCATGATGCCTGGCATCCTTTCATACTTTACTATGTATGGCGGCGAAGTAGACGGCAATACCGCTATCTTGGGTAGATTCCAAGACAGTAACAATAATTATTATGGACCTGCTGACCTAGAGTTTGACGGTGATGGCGGCGGGATATTTATAACTTCTACTGGTTTCTTAAAATTCGAAGGCTCAGATCACAAGAGCATCAGCTACAATACAGCAGAAAATAGCGGCGGCGGCGTGAGATGGGTAACAGGTTACTGGGATACAGCCGACAATACCAGCGTTGTAGATTTTATCGGTAATACAGCAGCCGAAGACGGTGGCGGTATATATATCGGCGGCGGCATGTTTATAACCATTGCCGGGTCAACCACATTTGTCCCAGGGAGTCTTACAACTTACGGGACATGGAATATAAACGACAACGAAGCAACAAGAGGCGGCGGGGTTTTTGTAGGGGGCGGTTATTTCTTAGACGATAATAACGAACCGGAACATTTCTCTTCTACTTTTGTGCTAACTTATGGTGGACTCGTTGCCAATAACGATGCATCACTAGATGGCGGCGGTATTTTCTTGTATGACGGCGTTAATTTTAATATGACTCACAATACCACAGTCCGTAACAATACTGCTGGCAGAAACGGCGGCGGTGTATTTATGTCTGCTTATGCCGACTTTACTATGACAGGCGGGCTTATCGGCGGAGGGCGTAGTTTTATAACAAATCCTGACGCTAGTTCTGCCACGACAATATCGCCTTTTGCAAACTCAGCACAAAGAGGCGGTGGCGTCTATATGTCAAGTGGCGCAACTTTTGTAATGGAGCAAGGTACTGCTCTTATTTCTGGAGTACCAACCGCTACAACTGGTTCCATCCGCGGCAATCGGGCATTCCAAGGCGGCGGTGGAGTTGCGGTTATAGATGATAATGACGACGATGTACTCTTTATTTTGCGTGCTGGTGCTATAGAAGGCAATATTACACCCGGCGTTGGCGTTGGGACTCAGCCAAGCAGAGTAAGCGGCGGTGGAGTGCTTGTTGCCGGAGAAAATGCACGGTTCGAAATGGAAGGCGGGCTAATAGACGACAATGCCAATCCAGCTTGGAGTGGTGCTGGCGTTACCGTTATGGGCGAAGCATCAATGTATATGACCGGAGGCACTATATCCAACAATACCGCAAGAACCTCTGGTGGTGGCGGTGTTGCGGTGCGTCATGATGCTGTGTTTACCATGGATGGAGGCACCATAAGTGGTAATCATTCGATCATAGGCGGCGGTGTGCTTTCATATAACCAAGGTCGGTTTATCATGGAAAACGGTAACATAACTGCAAACATAATAAGAGGGACTGGTATACCTGTAGCTAGCCCTGGCGGCAATCTAGGCGGCGGCGGTGTTGCCATAATAGCCAGTGCATACGGAGAGATGCATGGCGGCACGATTTCTGACCACATATTACGCAACAACCTTGACGACGGCGGCGGAGTATGGGTGGGAGAAGTGCTAGCTGCCGTAAATGGCGGCGCTCATTTTGAAGGCGTTAGTGTTTTTACAATGACAGGCGGATATATAATTGATAACTTTGCTCGTAGAGGCGGTGGCGTATTTGGATACGGCAGTGTTGGGATAGCCGCAACCCCTCCCCCACTTTTAGAAGCAAGCCAAACGACTCCTCATGATGGATATGTTCCAGAGGGTGGTTATATTGGTGAAGCACCTCACACGGTTATCGAAAACGAGTGGATACAGCACCTGATAGAAAGTGCCGCTATGCGCAACCCGGCATCAGGGATTATGCCGCTTTCAAATGAGCGCAGCCGCTTTATAAAAGAAGGCGGCTATATAGAAAACAACGAAGCTCATACTAATGGTGGCGGGATACATGCCGCTAATGGATTCTTGGTTTTCTTAGAAGATGATGCGCTTGTAATAGACAACACAGCCAACCATGACGGCGGCGGTATCTGGATTGGCGAAATTGATACAGCTTTTTCAAATCCAGGTACAAGTATACTAACAATGAATGATGGCACCATAACCGAAAACACAGCCAATCGCAGAGGCGGCGGTATATTTATAGGAGATGCCGAAGCCATAATAAACGGCGGCGAAATATCAGAAAATACGGCAACCAATGTTGGTGGTGCTTATGTAACAGGCCCTGGCCCTTGGTATGGCAGCGGCGGCGGTATATATGTAAGCGAAGATGGGACACTATCCACAGAAGAAGTAGAAATAATCGGCAACCATGCAGCCCAAATGGGTGGTGGTATTTTTACAGAAATACATCAATACGCAGTACCAATACTTTCTGATGTAAATGCCTATAGCAACCTTACTATAGACGAGACCACACACTTCGAAGACAACACAGCTGGTCAAGGCGCATTTACCCCACCTGCCAATGCATATACATGGACAGGAATACCTGGCATTGCCCAAGGGATAGCAGAACTTAGCATTCATAGTCACCCAATCAATAATTATGACATAAATTGGCGCAGAGGTACGGTTGTGCCATTATCACTACACAAAGCCAACCAGGGAGTAATCGGTAATACTAGTTTTACCGTTATCGCAGATATCACGCCATATCTATTGGAGGGTGCATATTTCACACTATTCCGATTTATAGGGACTGGTACACCTCCAGCTACTGCGTATGCAGGCTCTACAGTGTGGGAGGTTGTGCAAAGTGGTGCCAGAAGCACTGGTAACTTAGCAACCCCAATAATACTCAATATTACCCCTGAAGGCATATATCAATTGGTAGAAACTCAAGCCCCAGTTGGATATCAACTACCATTTGGGCAATGGCGCATAGTAAGAAACGCAGCTATTCCGGGTGGATTTGCCATTACACCACAAGGTGCCAGTCACATTCCGATGCCAATCTTCTTGGACGGTCACTTCCATCTTGGCAACTGGCCAGGTTTTGACTTGCCAATAACAGGCGGTAGAGGTGCTAGTCCTTTTATATACTCTGGAGCTGCGGTTATTGTATTTGCAATGGTTATAATGGTTTATTTCCATGCTAACCGCAAAAAAATGGCGTTTAGCAAAAATGAAAGCCATTAGACCCACTGAAATGCGACTCTCTCGTCACCATTTTCTAACCAAACTGTCCCGCAACGTGTAAATCCTAGCTTTTCGAGTAGATTAAACATCGGGGCATTGTCTATATGAGTATCGATTCTAATGTTTGGGTGCTGGCGCATACACCATTTTAAAGCGTATTCACCAGCACCTTTTGCATTTTGCTCTCTTGCTATGCGGTGTACAACCCCATATGTTTCATTGTTAAGCCATTTTCCTTGGATTTTTTTGTACGTAGATTCCTCTTCGACATTAAAATAAAATACGGCTGCAATTTCATTTTCATTAACACATACATAACTGCAACCAGCCTCAATATCAGCCTCGATCAGTGTCTGCGGCGGATGATTTCCTTTCCACTGGTTTGGATTGCCCGTTTCTTTCATAAAAGTGCGGGCATATGCATAAATCGCCATTACTGCTTCTATGTCCTTGTGGATTGTTTTTCTTACTTCCATAATTTAATACATGCCTCCTTCGTCAGCAGATCAAATAGGTAGGTATTAAAACCCGCTTCACGGATATTTCATACTTTCCCCATAAATGGTTATATTTTTTTGTATCTATTAGATTGTTTACCAGCAATTGGTCTTATGGTATATTTCTTTAAATATATATATTTCGACACACCTTGCAACATGTTTTCAAGCAAAAATACCGCAAGGGAGGATTTGCATGAAACAAATTATTATTGTGGTTTCAAAGGTCATAATAATTTTTACGGCTTTATTCCTATCTTCTTGTGTTAATCTGCCTGGCACTTCACAAGAAGGGTCAAATCATCTCGCATCATTCCGATTACCAACCGCAACGGAATACAGCGGTGCCGCCATTTCGTCCACACATGACAATAACAATATAGCCAACGCATTTCAAGACTTTAGTGCAGATACAATCGCAAGTAGCGAAGACAGCGCACTATCTGCCATAGTCCGACAATGGGAACTATTGCAGCAATTTATGGATGAAGAGTCAACAGTGCGTACCATAAGACGGGGATTGTTTATGGAAACAATTATATCATCTATTACACCACCGTCTTTTTACGAATTATACGGTCAAGAATGGGATTGTGCGGCACTACTTGCGCTTGACCTTACATTTACAATCGGGGTCACATGCCAAGCTCACTTGCACAACGAGCGATTACTTGGTGCATTAATGGAGTTTACAGAAATATGTAGTGACAATATTCGTATAAATGTAGTAGAAGAGATAGCAAGTGGGATGCACCCTACAAGACATGGTTTGCGTCCAAGCCAAAGGATATTTTTAGAAGCCCTAGAGGCGTATATGGATATGGTCAATGCTCCATTTTGGTACGATATGTATGCAAATGACCCAGTAATTACGCATATAGGCTTACCTAATCCTAACTCTGATGGCAGTTGTGACTTTTTTACAGTATGGCTGTATGACCCTGCTTTTCTTGATTTATGTAATGACGAACTAGCGATATATACAATGGACTTGAGGCAGGAGATAATTGACTTTATCGGAATGGATTGTTACAGGTTTGAATTTAGAATAAATAGATGTGGAGCAGACGATTATGACGAAATTCATGAAAATCTTATTTGCTCTGTGGTTGTTTGTTACCGTTATATGGGTTGTGGTATTGATTGGTAATGTTAATACAAGTGGTTGGGATATCATAGGCGCAAGGGATATATGGCCAATGGTTGCAGCAAGCTGTTGTGTGGCTGCTTGTGTGATAATGGATAAAAAGCGGTGTGAATAATGCAAATAAGGGTTTACGAAAATACGGCGATGCCGTCATAAGCGGTTATGGGCGTTTAAATTTATACAATGAAGCAGATAATAATATAAAATTGCGAAAAGGTCTGTCACATTAAGCATAAATCATGCATATATACAACGCTCGTCATTGCGAGCGCAAGCGAAGCAATCCAAGACTTGCGTAAAAACTGGATTGCTTCGTCACTACGTTCCTCGCAATGACGGGTCTACTACAAAAATATGCAATAAAATTCTTATCACAACACCCTCTTATTTTAGCTTCGAATATATCAATTCATTAAAAGCCGTTTATCATTTACACTGGTGATGCCTTTGAGGATAGTCAATGTAGAATGAATAATCCCGTTAAAGCCTTCTAAGTGATCATGCAGTGCTGCCAATGTTGTAACGTTAAACTCGCTTGCCACTTGGTTGGCGTTTTCGAAAAATTTCTCAACATTGTATTCGGTACTTGCTTCTATCATTTCTATTGTTTTTTGTATAAATTCTTCTCTTTTCGTGTCGAGATACATCAGATTAAGTATTATTGCCGTTCCTACATAACCGTGACAGATTATTGGCTGTGACAATACATAACTGGATAATTCCATCTTTGCGATTTTGGATAACTCCTCTAGAGCAAAGTGCTTGATCGTATCATTGGACATATAAATCCCGGTAATATAAAGAACACGGAGGATACCAACAGAGCCATAACACCAACTCATTGCATTTGGTGCATTATTTATTTTGTCTAATCCTATGTGCTGTTCTAATGTAACCCGCCCTGGCCAATATGCTATATCATCTACGTAGTAGACCGCATTCATATACTCGGTAATAAGTCCGTTTATCACTTCTTCAAGCCCTTCAATTTTAAAGCCTTTGTGATATGCCATTGCAAGCACTGGTAAGGGACTGCCCATACCATGAGATACCCCGTAATTTATGCACCCGTTTTTTGGATCTATGTCCATATGCTTTTTTTCAATTACAGATGGATAGTAATGCCATCCAGTTATTTCGTGATCTAAAATAGTAATATTTTTTGCGCGTTTTATAAAGACAATGATTAATTGTTTTATCATATCGTCTATTTTTTTATCACCTGTATTGTCAAGCAAATAACGGAATGGACCTGAAAGTCCTTTTATTACTTCGTAGTTGCCATACATATTAAATTCTTTTGTATCGGCTGATTTTAGATAGTCAGATAACTTGCTAAGTAGTAAATCATTGATTCCATGAAGAAACGGCTTGATTTTTGGAGCTACATGCGTTAATGCATAAACAGAATATGCGACATGTGATAACCCATAAAAGATGGATATATCTGTGATAAATGATTTATTTAGTCCCTTTTTAAGCAACTCTAGAAAATGAAGTATAAGACGTTCCCATTCTGTTTCTGAATAGAAATATTCGCGAAAGCTCACTAATGCAGTAATTACGTCCATTGTTTCAAGAGGCTTGATTGTGTTTATATCCCTTTCTAGCGCAGTGAAATACTCGTTGATATTTTGAAGATAGCTACTGAAAGAATCCTCTGATAATTTCACACGGATATTGTTGCAATTCCTAATTTTTTCAAGATCGATTAACATGTTATCTCTCCTTACGTTCCATTATAGGTAATTTACACCATACATATGTGAATTGTTTCTAAGTTCTTCGCAATACATTTTAAATAATTACGAAAGTTATCCGTCATTGCGAGAAGCGAAGCGACGAAGCAATTTAGGAAATTAGCGCATTTCATCATGCTTGGATTGCTTCGTCATTGCGAGAAGCGAAGCGACGAAGCAATTTAGGAAATTAGCGCATTTCATCATGCTTGGATTGCTTCGTCATTGCGAGAAGCGAAGCGACGAAGCAATCTAGGAAATTAGCACATTTCATCATGCTTGGATTGCTTCGTCATTGCGAGAAGCGAAGCGACGAAG
>Ga0123355_10009999_pt1 | contig 14486 bp, 10 predicted proteins | sample TergutEmb28metaG_3_FD_89872 | JGI IMG/M metagenome (GOLD analysis project Ga0123355, IMG submission 89872) | Embiratermes neotenicus P1 segment gut microbial communities from Petit-Saut dam, French Guiana - Emb289 P1 | ecosystem: Host-associated > Arthropoda: Insects > Digestive system > Gut ...
ACAAGACAAATTGTTATAAGTGGGACAATTACCATACCTAACAATACTGTTGTATAGCGCATTTGCAAAATAGCTACTATGTCATGAACCGCCAAATGAGTATTAGACCTAACATTTTGTAACGGAACAATTACCCCCAATATATAAACCAAAGTAATTAATACAGGCAATAACCAAAAGCGTCTTAGATTCTCTTTTATCAAACTTATTGAACATATCATTGAATTTATGGAAGCCATAATTGATTAAACCCCCTCATACACATGTATAAAAATTTCATCCAACGTTGGAGGTAAATCGCCAGAAATTGATTTTTTATTCATTTCAGATTTTAAATCATCCAAATCACGCTCTGTAATCATTAAACCCTCTTTAATAATCCCTACAGAGTCACAAATACCATCCATTTCTTTTAAATTGTGGCTGGAGATTAAAACAGTCATTTGCCTGTCTGCAACGTCTGTAATAATCCAGTCAAACACGTGTTTGCGAACTATTGGGTCAAGCCCGTCTATTGGTTCATCCAATAATAAAAATTCTGGTGTGATTGCCAATGCAATTATTAATGCTACTTGCTTTTGTTGCCCTTTTGAAAATCGGCTTACCCTCTGCTCTAGGTTTAACCCCATCATTTTTGTTAATTCATTAAAACGTTTAACACTCCATGTCTTGTACATACCACTATAAAAACGCCCCAACATTTTTAAACTGTATTGTGGAAAAAAATACAAATCATCAGATACATAGGCAATTTTTGACTTGGTAGTGGCGTTGTCAAATACATCTGCCCCGCCTATTTTTATTTCGCCACTATCGGCACGATAGATACCAGCTAGGTGTTTTATTATTGTGGTTTTTCCAGAGCCATTTACCCCAACCAAGCCATAAATTGAACCTTTTTTTATGTTTAAATTAACGCCCTTTAGCGCATCAAAACCATCAAATGATTTTTTTAGATTTTTTACTTCAATCATTGTTTATATCCTCCTTGTCTCCAAGTTTATCAATGTACTGATGTATATTATCCTTTGTTTCCCCACGGTAGATTAATTCATTGGCATGATTACCCAAGGTAACATACAATGCTTCTACCTCTCTTTTTCTTGCAGATTCTGGTGGTGTGGCAATAAAACTGCCTTGTCCTATCACTGTGTAGATATACCCCTGTGCTTCCAATTCACGATATGCCCGTTGCACTGTATTGGGGTTTACGCTTAATGTTTTTGCCATATCTCGTATAGATGGTACTTTTGATTCTGCTTCTAATGTGCCAGCAATTATTAATTTCTTAAAATTATCCATTACTTGTTCATAAATGGGTTTTCGGTTTTTCAGGTCAATTTTAAACACATAGTAACCTCCTCTGATTGTGTCTATAGTGTATTATATGCATTAATACACTTTTGTCAAGAAGATATTTATAATGTGCAACATTTATAACTTATTTCTGTTATACTTAACCTAGTAAATTAAAGGATTAAATAATTAAATAATCAAAGGATGATTTTATATGAGTGACAATTTTATTTTATTTGACTCAAACACCAACAGTAATCTAATTGTAGATAAAAATGACTGGGAGGGCGTATTTATAGCCCTTACAGCACTAGGAAAAGACATAGAACTGGTAGTTGGTACAGTTCCTCAAATTCACTATGAACCAACAACAACTACAGCAATTATTGTTGGCACAATTGGTAAAAGCAGTCTTATAGATGAATTAAAAATCGACACAAGTTGCATTCAAGGCAAATGGGAAAGTTATATCATTCAAGTGGTGGATAATCCCATTTCAGGAGTAGATAAGGCTATTGTTGTAGCGGGAAGCGACAAACGCGGCACAATTTATGGAATCTATGAAATTAGCCGTATGATTGGGGTAACACCTTGGGTGTGGTGGGGTGACAGCGTACCAGAGCGTAGGGAGAGTATTTCATTTCCATCAGATTTACACATTGTTTCACGCGAACCAAGCGTAAAATATCGCGGTTTCTTTATGAATGATGAAGCCCCAAGCCTTTCTGGTTGGTTGTCAAAACATTTTCCAAAAGTGGCAAACCCACAAGCTACACAGGGTTGTGGAAGCCAATTTTATACAAAAGTTTTTGAGTTATTGTTACGCCTAAGAGGGAATTATCTATGGCCTGTAATGTGGAATAACTCCTTTCACACAGATGACCCAGAAAACACCATTTCAGCGGACAAGTATGGTGTGGTAATGGGAACATCCCACCACGAGCATATGACATGTGCAGATAAAGAGTGGAATTGGGCAAAACTTGGTGAATGGAATTATGCGACAAACCGTGAAAAAATTTATAAATTTTGGCAAGATGGTACAGAAGCGCGAAAGCCCTATGAGTCTATAATAACCCTTGGAATGCGTGGGCAAGCAGATACTTCCATTTTGGGCGAAGACGCAACATTAAAAGACAATATGGATTTAATGCAGAAGGTTCTTTTTGACCAAAGAGAAATAATTAAAAATGTGCATGGCACAGCAGATACACCACCCCAAATGCTTGCCTTATACAAGGAAGTAGAGGCTTTTTATTATGGTGATGGTGAAAATAAATTGGATGTTCCTGATGATGTGACACTTATGTTGTGTGATGACAATTTTGGGCATGTTCGCACCCTTCCCACAGCGGAAATGCTAAAACGCTCTGGTGGTTTTGGTATGTATTATCATTTTGACTATCGTGGAGGACCTGTAAGTTATGAGTGGATTAATCAAACTCCACTAGCAAAAATATGGGATAACATGACTACAACTTATGAAGCGGGAATCCGTGAAATTTGGATTGTAAATGTGGGCGATTTAAAACCTATGGAGCTTCCACTAGATTATTTTATGGAATTGGCATATGACTACGAAAAATGGAACAAACCTAATCAAACCGGCAAATTTACACAATTATGGGCAATGCAGAATTTTGGCATAAGTAAAAACTATGTACTGGAAAATATTGCGAAATTTGTGGATGATTGCACCAAAATCTTAGGGGCACGCAAAGCAGAGGTAGTTCATGCAGATACATTTAGTATTACAGAATTTGATGAAGCAAATCGCGTATTAGAGAATTTTCAAGAGGTGCTAACAAGAGGTGAGCAACTCTATACGTTAATCCCAGAGCATAAAAAAGCGTCATTCTACCAAATGGTGCTATATCCAGCGCGGGCGGCGTTGTATGTTTACCAAACTCAAATTTATGCTGCTATGAGTGTTTATTACGCCCAAAAAGGCTTTATTGAAGCAAACGAATATGCACAACTAGCACGTGAAGCGTTCCAACAAGATGCAAAAGAAATGGAATATTACAACAAAGAACTATCTAATGGCAAATGGGATGGTTTAATGCGACAAAATCATATGGCTTACACTTCATGGGATAGTGCAAAAATAACCGTTACGCCAGAAGTAATGCCAGAAGTTGGGGAAGTTCCGTCAAATTCACCATCCGCGCCCCCTAAAGGTAGACCAACTGGAGTATTTAAATATGGGATTACCAGCCATGATATCATTAATGAAATTTATAAGGAAAATGAGGATTATTTAAAGGAACATCCAGAAGAAGAAGATGATGATACCATTTGTGATAATGTTTATGTAGAATCTGATGGTTATGTATCTATGAACCCATCACGTTATATAGAGAAATCAAACCCAATTGTATTCAAACCAGACCAAAAGCATCCAGAGGGCGGAGAATGGATACCAACCGCAGAATGGTGTGTTATCAAGGGTTATGGACGTGAATTTGACAGCGTAAAAGTTATATTTAATGATGATGGTAAGAATAAAATGGAAAACTATGCACCTCCTGACTTGATTTATAGTTTCTATATACAAAACCCACAAGAATATACTGTGTTTTTCTTCCTTGCGCCCACAAATAATCATATACATGCCACTGTTAAACCCATATCAGAGCAACAACGATTTTACGCCTCTCTTTCTGCCCCTGGTGATGACGATAATAATGAATATATAAGTATAAATGGACTACCAGAAGATTTTGAAGTTGGCAATGAGGCGTGGGCAATGGGTGTGATGAATAATGTTCGTGTTGTATCCATGCCCTCTAAATATTTGGGCAAGGGATTACATTACCTTCATGTTAGTACGTTTGATTCTGCTGTGATTATACAAAAAATTGTAATTGTCGCCAATAAACTAGAAGCAAAACAAACAATCATAAGCGAAACCCCTCCCACAGAGCATTTTATGGGTTCATATTTTGGACCACCTGAATCATTCCATTTTTAAATAGAAATAGGGGATATAAGCATGAAAAAAAATCAAATTATAGTCAAATATAGAAAGTTATTTGCAATTTCATATTTAATTTTGTTTTTATTAATAATGTTTTTTGTACTCATGTACAGAGGTCGGATAAATCCATTTTCATACATTACTTTACCATTTACACAGCCTACTTTAACTTTAGACGACTTTGAAAATCTTTTTATGTTTAATGGCAATATTAACGTTCCTACTAGGCAAAATCGTTTTTACCATAACCCAGCAGAGTTTTCTGCACGTATTACAACAGACGTTTTTACAATAACATTTACAAATGGAAATAGTGGTTATTTTGTTGGCGCAACAATTCAAGGCAACGTAAACATGTTCATGCTTGAAGTACGTGATACCTTGGATATTAAAACTTTGAGGCGCGATGATATTGTCCGTGTTAGGGCAACATATGTGGGTGCTATTTTAGGAAGAAGGGCAACCCGCGAAAATAGAAGAAATGCTGGTGGTGAGGAGGAAGTGGCAACTCAGAATATATATACAATAACACTTGATTTACCCTATTTTCAGCTTAACTATGCTTCCTTTATGCACATGCAAGTTGATAATATAAAGCTAGTAACACCCGATATTATTGACAACAGTGAAAATAGTTACACAAGTAGTTGTTTTCGGCGTTATAAAATAACATTCTTTAATGCCTATATGTCAGCAATCACCACAAGACAAAGAACAACAAGTGGATATCGTTATGAAAGAAACAATGTTTTGCTAATTGACTATGATGTTCCTAGTGGTGCGGGAGGAGTTTACAATAATCTGTTTCGCACAGATTTTGTGGTTTACGACTCATTTGGCAATTTGTTGGGCTATTGGGAACGGTTTGGTTTTGTTGAAGATGAAGATTTTATACGTGTAGATGATAGGGCTGTGCCTCAAATTATTTTTTCTCATAGAGGAAGGTATCATTTATCTACATGGGTACAATTTGGACGAGATGAAATCATAAATGCCGTGATGGTTGTAGTGCCTGTAAATATTCCACAGTATATTCGGATTGTGAGATATGACTTAAATTTCCAAATGATTTATAATCACAAGATATATGTTCAGAGATGACAAAACCTAGTTTCACGCATTTATTACCCATTGTTTTACTTTACCTCTCGTGATAGAATGAGTAATATTTATGCAACGCGGCTTGAAATACTTTCCAGATACAGGAGGTTTGTCATGAGAATTTCAGCGATGATTAAATTATTTATCATCATATTCTGTGTTTTTTCAGCAGGAACTATTACATTGGCAGTGCTTGCATTAGGGGCAAGTACTAACACATTTGGAATAGCCACTATAATATCAGCGGGTGTTTTGTTATTATTTGGTATTGCGGGGTTGCTGTTTCTGTTTAAAAAAATAGCACCCCTTAATAAATTGGGGACATTATTACAAGATGTAGCCAATGGTAATTTGAATATAAATATAGACAGTTCAAACAGTTCTTCATCAAAAGATGAAGTTGGTGAATTAACAAGTAATGCTAATAATCTAGTGAATACCTTAAAGTCTATTGTTAATGATTCCGTAAAACTTGGGCAAGAAGCATCATTGGGCTTTTTAGAAACCAGGGGCAACGAATCATTATATAAGGGTGGGTATCGTGATATTATTAAAAGTATGAATCGTATAGTTGAAAGCTCTGCAAGTTATTTACACAACATAGATGGTACTGTTTGTATTTTCAGCCCTGATGATTACACTTGTTGCTTTTTTAACAAATTTGTGGAAAAATTGGGTTATACTCCTGATATGATAGGCAAGACTATGTTTGAAAATAACCCACCAGAAGTTGCCAATGAGTTTAAAAGAAATTTTGAAGAAGCAAAAAGAACAGGTAAACCCGTGCGTAAAAACATGTCCATGACAGTGCCAACTGGTGATATTTTGACAAGTGAATATACTTACTTATTAATTAAGGGCAAATCTGGAAAAGTGATAGCACTAATGATGTTAGCCTTTGATATAACAGCTCTTGTGAACGCTCAAAACCTTGCAGAAAAGATTCAATCATACCAAGAATCACAGGCTAAATATCTTAGTAATAAACTTAAAGAGGGGTTATCAAAGGGTATATTACATCTAGATTATGAGTTAAAACCATATGACGAAGATACTGCAACAGCCGCTACCACATTTGGTTTAATTTCTGATACTTTAAAATTATCCCTTACCTCAATCAAAGGTTATATTGATGAAATTAATACCAAACTAACTGCAATTGCGGAAGGTGATTTAACAGTAACAATTAATCGTGAATATGCTGGTGACTTTACCACTATTAAAAACTCAATAAACAACATAAGTGGTAGTTTGAGGAAAACAATGATTGATATTTCCGAAGTTGCCAACCAAGTATTATCTGGTGCTAGTCAAATTTCGCATAGTGCAATGGATTTAGCAAATGGTTCAACACAACAAGCCAGTTCTATTGAAGAACTAAATGCTTCTGTAGATATTATTAACCAACAAACTGCACAAAATGCAAATAATGCAATGGAGGCTACTACTCTTTCTGGGCAATCTGCACAATATGCAGGGGAAGGTAATACTGCTGTAAAAGAAATGCTTGAAGCTATGCAAGGAATAAGGGAATCAAGCGGAAATATATCAAAGGTTATCAAAACTATTAAAGAAATTGCATCTCAAACAAATCTGCTTGCCCTTAATGCCGCCGTTGAAGCAGCACGAGCGGGCGAACACGGTAGGGGTTTTACAGTTGTTGCAGAAGAAGTGAGAAACCTAGCCATTCGCAGTCAATCCGCCACAACAGAAACTACAGGGCTTATTGAAGACTCTATACATCGTGTGGATACAGGCAGTTCCATTGCAGAAACAACAGCAGAAGCATTGGACAATATTGTGGCAAGTGCCAATGAGGTATTACAAATCATCAGAGGCATTTCTGTTTCTTCGCAAGAACAAGCAGACGCTATTGGACTGGTAATGAATGGATTGCAACAAATTTCGGCAGTTGTACAAAGTAATTCTGCTGTATCAGAAGAAACCGCAGCAGCTTCCCAAGAACTTAATTCACAAGCCGAACTTTTACGACAACTTGTAGGTTATTTTAAATGTTAAAACCGTGGGGTTTCCACCCCACACCCTAGCAGAAACAACTTTTGAAAAAGTTTCATCAAAACTTTGACAAAAAAAGCGGCGTAGCCGCTTTTTTATTTCCTCACGAACGAAAAACGCGAATGCGTTTTTCAGGAAAGGGGTCAAGGGGACTTGTCCCCTTGTGGGGTGTGGGGTGAAACCCCACGGTTTTTAATTTTGTCACACTATTATGCTACAAGAATTTCAAAATCATTAAGTGTCATTCCAGTAAATGCCATAACATCTTCTGTAATATAATCTATTAAATCCTCATTGTATACCCAAATGGTAAATACATAAGTGGGTTCTCCAAACCATGGTAGGGGTTCGGGGTTGTCTATGCGAACTATAACAGGGTCAAAAGTGTGGCGGTCTTCCCAAAATGGCGCGTTTACAGTTTCCATATAAATGTCAAGTAATCTAATAAAATCAATTTGTTCTGGGGTTAATCCAAAAGGTGTCCAACCTGCATCTGTAGCAGTTGCCCCAACCATAAAATCTATATTTTCATATGGTATACCTGTGAATGCTACTAGAATCTCCGCTATTTCATCAGAGGCACTGTAACTATTTTGCCCAAATCCTACTTGGAAATTTCCCATGTTCCAAACATCCCCACCAATTGTAACTGCACCACCAGAAACATCCGCGGGCGAAATAAATGTTATAACATGCTCCATTATTATACCACGACGGGATGAACGTACTTTAGCCAGATTTTGAAAATCGCGCAAAAGATTCCATTGTTCATATAGTTGCCCAAGTTCTTCATTCACCTGTAAAAATTGGAATTCTACATATTGATTACCCACATCTTGTTGCATAAACTCTATATCGTCTATTGTAAGCCCTGTTAGTGATAGAATATCATTGATAAAATTGGGTTCATCTTTAATGTCTGTACTCATCACACCCAGTAAAAATCGCTCGTCAAACCAAAACTCTGGGGATGATAAATCATGAAACAGCCCAAAATCATTAAACATTGTAATAATTACATCATCTCTAGTTAAAGTGCCACTATTAAGCTCGCGTGCGTATTCTTTAAGCAGAAAATGTGGGCGCGCATATTCATACATTGCTTGATTTACTAATAAAAAATCGTAAAAATTAAAAGGTATTATAGATGGGCTTGCAGAAAAATGTATATTGTCTGGTACTATACCTGTAAATTCTAACAATTCATCTAATATTTGTGGGCTTGGTAGGTTATTTAAAAAACTTACATAAAAGTTTACGGTATATAAAACATCCCAAGTAAAAGGGTCATTAATTGGGATTCCTTCAACGTTGTCGCCCCACACACGAGTTATAACCAAATCATTTAATGTTACACCACCAGCATTTAAATTACTTGCAAATTGATAAAGTAATTCTAACTGCCTGTTAAATTCGGATTCAGAATCTTGATAGATCCATTCATTTTGAATTGCATGGTTTATTGATTCCATTAATGTGCCTACCCCACGCTCTGGAGCCACTGGTAAGATTGGCTCTGGTTCTGGTGTGGCTGTGGGGATTGGTTCATTTACAGTATCAATAACTTGTGGTTCATGTGTAATTTGTTCAATGTTTGATTCAGACTCATTACTGCTTCCACATGCTACTAAAAATGTTAATAAAAATAACAATAATAAAAAAGCGGCTACGCCGCTTTTTGGGGGTTTTGACAGGGGGGCAACGCCCCCATTGTGCGACGGAAATTGTGTAAGCAATTTCCTAGCAGATAAAAATACACTTTTTTTCATATCCCTCTTTGACTCCTCGTAAAACAATTCTTATGATTTTGTCAAGTATATCATATTTACCAACTCTTCTTCTACAGAATTCTAATTAAGTCATAAAACTGTTATAGATTCTATGGCTTTTTCGATTAATGGAGAGAGTTCTTCAAATATTCGTGCTTCTATTTTTTCGATTACATTTGTGTTTGGTTTTGTTTCTGGATGGTTGGCAACAAACAAAGTACAACAATCATCATAAGGGCGGATTGAAATATCAAATGTACCAATTCGTTTGGCTATGTTAATAATATCTTGTTTATCCATTGTGGCAAGTGGGCGAATAATGGGCAAAGTAGTTGCAGATTCCATTGCTTGCAAAGATTTTAATGTTTGGCTTGCTACTTGCCCAATGCTATCACCTGTTATTAAACATTGTGCTGATTCTGTATCGGCAAGTTGATTTGTAATACGTAACATAACACGCTTTAGCATTAATGTAAGTTTTTGGGGTGCAATTTTTTCCTTTAAAAATAACTGAATCTCTGTGAATGGCACAATATACATTTTTATCGTTCCTGTATATCGAGACAATTCCTTTACCAAATCACGAACCTTATCAGCCGCGCGTTCTGATACAAATGGTGGTGAATGAAAATATACAGGCACAATTTCCACCCCACGCCGGGCAGCTAAATAACCTGCCACAGGGCTGTCAAACCCTCCTGAAAGTAGTAGCATTCCCTTGCCACTTGTGCCATATGGTAATCCCCCTTCGCCTGTTATGCTGTCAACGTAAAAATATACATAATTGCGAATTTCTACCCATAATGTAATATCAGGCTTTTGTAAATTTACTTTTATATCAATGCTACTGTCAAATATAGCCTCACCAATAGAAGCAGACACTTCATTGGATGTGATTGGATATTGTTTATCACTTCTTTTTGTTTCAACCTTAAATGATTGCGCATTTTTTGGCATATTTTCTTTAAAAAATTCTAAACCAATTTTTCTTAAAACTTCTATATCTCGTTCTGTTGTTTTTATTGCAAGACAAAATGAAGTTAGCCCAAATATGTTTTTTATTTGTGGCAATATTTTTTTTATATCTAAATCGCCATTTACATCTTCAATCATAAAACGACCTTGTTCGCGCACAACATGAATTTCGCCAGAGTCTTTTATGTTATTGCGGATTATATTTAACATTTTATACTCAAAGTGTTTTCGATTGCCTTTGCGGAGGGCAATTTCTCCATATTTTACCAATAAAACTTTTTTTGTCATTTTATGATTCTCCTTTAAGGTTTGTATTTTGTATGCTAATACAAGCGTAACATGCTTAAACAAGTTGGCATACATTAGCATAGCAATGATGTATTAGACAGGTCTATTTTATTAAGGGGTTTGTTATGTTTATTTCAGTTTTAGCGGGGCTGGTTGTATCAGCGGATGCGTTTTTTATTGGGCTTTCGTTGGGGTTACAAAAAAAATGTAAGTTTTTGTATCTTGCGATAATTAATGTTTTTTTATTTGTGCTCTGTATCCTGGGTTATTTAATGGCAGGGTGGATGTACGAGCTTATACCATTTGAACCAGATTATGTTGTGGGATTTTCATTTATTGCACTTGGGCTTTGGTGTATTTTGCACTATTTTTTATCTATTCACAACAAGCAACATAAACATAAGGAAGAAAAGGAAGAAGATGACAGCAAAAGCAAAGAAGGTAATGATAATGAAAAACCTTTAATTAAAACTACCATTCTTGTGGGTTTAGTTATGAGTGGTGAGGCAATGTTAATAACTATGGGGATTACGTTTCTTTTCCTTTCTAGTGCAACATTTTTTATTCCTATAACCGTTGCACTTGCCCATTTTCTTTATTCTGCATTATCATTTTACCTTGCCAGAACCAAACATGTAAATAGAATTCCAGTTGCCTTGAGTCATATTATTTCTGGAGGGGCATTAATAATATATGGATTAATGGCACTTTTTGTTGAGTTTGGAGATATGATTTTATAATAAGTTTGAGTATTCCAAGAAATAGATTGACTATAAAATTAAAGTGTTTATAATAAAAAACAAAGATACAAGATATTTGAAGAATTATACTCTGTCATTATTTGTAATTATGACAGAGGTTTTTTATTTTTGTTTAAAAACAAAGATGGAGGTAGAAACCAATGGAAAAAACAAATTTATATGATTCCATCATGGATTATCTAAATCAAAAAGATATGAATGGTTTAAAGCAACTCTTAACTGATGCAAATGAAGTTGATGTGTTGGATGCCATTCAAAAGTTGTCTGACCAAGACCAGGCAATTGCTTATAGACTCTTATCTAAAGATAGGGCTTTGGATGTATTTGAACAACTAGACACTGATGACCAGCAAAATTTATTGCGTTCATTAACAGACGAAATGGCAATTGAACTTATAAACGAACTTGCACCAGATGACCGTGTTAAATTGCTGGACGAACTTCCAGCAACAGTTGCCAAAAAGATGATAAGTGCATTAACACCAAACGAACGAGAAATGACTAACTTGCTAATGGGTTATGAGGCGCAAACTGCTGGGCGTATAATGACACCTGAATTTGTGCATTTGCATAAGGGAATAACCGCTGCAGAAGCCTTAGAAAAAGTTAAAATTGACGCTGTAGAAAAGGAAACAATTTACACCATATATATAACGGATGAAAAGAAAAAATTGGAAGGTGTTATATCATTACGTGACCTTCTGATTGCAAAACCTGATGTTTTGGTTGAAACTATAATGGAAGATATTGCCTCAAGTGTTTCAACTGACACTGACCAAGAAGAAGTTGCTAGGCTTATGCAAAAAATGGACTGGTTGGCTGTTCCTGTAGTAGATAAAGAAAGCCGCTTGGTTGGTATTGTAACTATTGATGATGCTGTAGACGTTTTGGAAGATGAAGCAACGGAAGATATTTTAACTTCTGGTGGTATCTTTGCAAGCAAAGAAGCAAATCGTAGTGAAACACTAATACATGGCAGCTTGTGGGCTATATGGAAAGTAAGACTTCCTTTTCTGTTTATTACTATAATTGCAGGTATGCTTGCGGCAGTTGTAATTGAAGGCTTTGAAGAAGTGCTTGAATCTGTAGTTGCTGTTGCGTTTTTTATTCCGCTTATAATGGATATGGGTGGTAATGTAGGTACACAATCTTCCACTGTATTTGCCCGTGGTGTTGTACTTGGGCATATCAATATGAAGAATTTCTTTAGGCATTTTATTAAAGAAGTTGGTGTTGGATTAAGCCTTGGTTTAGTGAGTGGTGTAATTTCAGGTTTAATTGCAAGTGGAATGTCTGCTATTTTTTGGGAAAGTATACCCCTCCTTGGTGTAGCAGTTGGGCTTGCAGTGGCCGCTACAATGACTCTGGCAGCACTTCTTGGGTTTTTAGTTCCGTTTGTCCTTGTTAAATTAAATATCGACCAGGCGGCTGGAGCGGCACCTATTATCACATCCATTAAAGATATTTCTGGTCTTTTGATTTATTTCGCTTTTGTTGCCATTTTCTTGGGATATTTGATATACTAAAAATATATGAAATGGGAATTAATTAAAAAGATATCAGTAATAAATAATAACCTAGTGATTTTAGAATATCACTAGGTTATTATTGTGTCTGATATTGTGGGAAGCAAAGCTAAATTCAATCGTTTTCGATTGAATTTACTATAGGATATGTTTAAATCGCGCCACAAAAAACCCATCCGTTGTTTGTGAAGGTTTAATTTGTTCTGAATAATCAAGGGTATAATTTTGATGGTTTGACAGAAATGTTTTTACATTGTTTATGTTTTCTTCATCACCTATTGTACATGTACAATAAACTAATACCCCTCCTTGTTTTACATATCGTGAAGCTACTTCTAGCATTTTTAATTGTTTTTCTGCAAGAATAGAAATATCTTTAGATGTACGTGTATATTTCAGCTCTGGATGTTTGCGTATTATTCCAAAACCTGTACATGGTGCATCTAATAATACAGCGTCTGCAATACCCTCCAATGTGGGGTCATACACCAATGCATCTTTTACTGAGGGGGTTATTATAGATAAATCCAAACGTTTACTTGTCTGGCGAATTAGTTCTACACGGTGCGGGTATATATCATAGGCAAGAATTTTACCAACATTGCCCATGTTAATCGCAGTAGCAAATGATTTACCACCAGGTGCGGCACACACATCAATTATTGTTTGACTTTGTTGTGCTTTTTTTACATTTAATGCATTAACTGCATGAATTGCCCCAGTATCCATCACAAAAAACAAACCTTCTTTAAAGGCTGTTAATTTTGACATATCACCCATATGGCGTAATTTTAGAAATGGTGATTCAGAAGAAGCGTCTAAAGAAGTGGCAGAAGTGGAAGCAACAGGTGTTGCCTCAACCCCTTGCATATCAAGACTTTGAATCAATTGTTCAACTGTAGTTTTGTGAGTATTAGTTAATACTACTACAGGTGCGGGTTGATGACTTTTTTCACAGAATTCTAATGCACCTGCTTCACCCAAATTTTTTACAAGATGTTTATACAGCCATTTTGGATAGGAATATTTTAACTGTGGATTACTTGGAACAGGTGTTTTATCACGCTGTATTGCACGTAAAACACCATTAACAAAACCCGTTAAATTTTCAAACCCAAATGCACGAGTTAATAACACAGCTTCATTTACTGCTGCATGAGGAGGGATTTTTCCCATATGCCTAATTTGACAAACTGAAATGCGAAGAACACCCCTAATAAATGGTTTCATTTCATTAACAGGGGTTGATTTTGAAAACTTATTCAACACATGGTCAATTAAAAGCAAGTTACGTAAAGTTTCATTTACCAATTCTGTAACAAATGCACGACTACGCGAATCAAGTTCTGAGTCGGCTAATGCTTTGCGAAGTGCTATATTTGCATATGCACCAGTATCTAAAATCTCTTCCAAAATGGATATTGCCAAGGCGCGTTCTGATTTTACACTTAATTTTTCACTCATTGTAGGCTTATATCTCCAAACTCTTTTCTGATTCTATTCTCTGATTCTATTCCCTATTCTATGTTATCATCATAACATATTTTAACCACTCAAACAACACTATAATCAGTATGGCTATAAGCCCATGGGCGACTTTTGATAGTAGATATGGGGTTGGGCGTATTCCTATACCAGTTGTAAAGTGGAATGTTTGCATGTGAATAGAAAATCCACCAAATGCAATAAGAAATGCAACAATAGCCAATGTTTGAGGTGAACTGTGCATTATAGAAAGGCGATTTAATCCGCCTGTTACTTCAATAATCCCTGC
>Ga0123355_10010001_pt1 | contig 14485 bp, 15 predicted proteins | sample TergutEmb28metaG_3_FD_89872 | JGI IMG/M metagenome (GOLD analysis project Ga0123355, IMG submission 89872) | Embiratermes neotenicus P1 segment gut microbial communities from Petit-Saut dam, French Guiana - Emb289 P1 | ecosystem: Host-associated > Arthropoda: Insects > Digestive system > Gut ...
GATATGTGAGATAACAGATTGTTGCTGTGTTGCCTTCTGTGCTGTGACAACACCTCACATTGGCAGCAGTACAGCTTCACACCCTCAGCTTTGTGTTTGCAGAACGAAATGAGGTGTTGTTGGTTGTGTTTGTAATTAATGCCACATGGGTGGGAATAATGAAGATTAGAGAAAGGATTGTAATGAACTAATTTCTACATCAAGATCTGTAATAGATATCGGAATTGTTCAATTACAATTCGGTGGCTGTGAGATTTGTGGTGGGAAAGTTGCCCTTGTTAAGGTTTTTTTCAAATACTTCTTTTGTTCCCACCATATTATTTTACCATTTTTCCACTGGTGCCATTGGTGCTAATTAAAGTTAGCAGTTTGGTAGCATGAAAAATTGTGTATATATACAGGGTGTTTCATGATTTCGGAAATTACTGCAGAATTTGATTATGACTTTGTGATCAAAAAAGTTCATCTAAACATGTGTCTGGTTTTGAATATTTACGGAGTTATGACCGCTAGAAACTTAGAATAGAAGTTAACGATTATTGACAACAAACGGAACAAGATATTAATTCAACATAATACATGATACATTTAAAGTATAATTGTAAAGCTAACTTTGTGAAATTACCTTTAATGTGCATTGATCTGTGCTTAAACTGGTTTCCGAAAATGCCTCCGCCGGCTGCAACACGGGCTGCCGCCCGGTTTTGAACTGCGCGAGTATCTCTTTGCAGCTTCCGCTGACCTGATGCGGTCTGCGTCATCCGAAATGCTACCAAGCAATGCATCTCGCGTTACCACCTTTACATTGTTAACCAGTTCTTTCATCCATCCCTATATACAATAATCCAGTGGGCTTAAGTCTGGAGACCTGGTTGGCCAATTGTGGGGACTGCCACGTCTGATCCATGGCCCAGGGAAACGACCTTTCAGGAAATTTGTAACTTCACGTGAAGAATGAGGAGGAGCTCCGTCACATCCTCCAAAAGTCGGGTCAATTCCTCCTGCAAAAACCTGAGGTACGCCTCTCCTGTAAGACGACCTTCCAATATGAAAGGACCAATCAGCTGATCGTCCAGAACTGCACACCACACATTGACACTAAACGAGGTATAAAGTGGCTTTCATCAGTAGCGTGGGGATTCTCATCTGCCCACACATGAGCGTTGTGTGTATTATTGAGACCGTCGCAACTGAATTGCGCTTCATCAATAGACAGAATGGCTATGCAACTGGCGACTGCCATTGAACCACTTGCAAAATTCCAGCCTCTCAGCACAATCGCCAGGTCCGAGATGTTGCCCTTGCTGCACGTGGTATGGATACATGCCCTCTGTATGCAGTGTTCTGCACACTCGTGTGGGGTAAACAAAGAGGTCTTTCAATTCTTCGCGTACTCGCACTTGGACTGTTGTGTTCCATCTAAACAATGCCTTCTTCTTCATCGACGCCTTCATTAACATAACGCTTGGCTGCAATGCGAACGCCGGGAAGTGTACCGGTATTTCGCAATGTTTGGTAAACTCGAGTAAACACTCTTCGGGTTGGCATTCTACGGTTCGGAAAACGTTGCTGATATTCAGCTATGGCATGAACTGAATTACTGTCACAAAAATCTTACACATAAATCATATCTGCATACTGTGCAACTGAAAATGTAAATGGCCTTGTGAACGTAACGGACGCGCCGAGATGAGAATACGTACGGAAATAACAGGCACTCTGCACTGTCGCTTCTATCGCCCACGCTTTTACGAAACTATCGCTGTAGTGTTCTGAACTTCAGGAACCGGCACAGTCACTGTAATGTAAGTGATAAGGGTTTTTTGAAACTTCCAAGTGTCGAAATACGGAAACTGGACTGTCTGTAGATGGGTGGACGAGTCAGTTGGCAAAAATGCTTGCAACGCAAACGATAAGGCACAAAGTTGAGTACAGTACATCACCTGCCAGCTGGCAAGACGCGGTCACACGGTGGCGTGTACGGGAATTAAAAAAGCACAACTCCGTAACCGTACTAAATCGGACACGTGTTTATATGAACTTTTTTGATCACAAAGACCTAGGAAATCGCCTGCAGTAATGTACACAAGTCGTGAAACACCCTATATATACAGGGTTTTCCAGGAGGAACGTGCGAGACTTCGGGAGAGTGTTCCTTATGTTAAACTATACCGATATAACCCAAACACCTGTGTCCAAAGTTGAACGGTTACGGAGATAATGGCCAGAGAAATTCATTGTTGTCGAGGTACTGTGCGCCTTCCGTGACGTCATACTTGTCCAATGCGCCTGCTCGATCAACGAGATATGGTAATGCACTGACCTTGTGTGCGCTAGTCAGTTGGTGAACTGTGAAGTGTAAACATGCCTTTTGTTTTTTCCCACGTGGAATTTTGCGATATGCATTTTGTGTACGGATTTTGTGATGGCAATGCAAGTGCTGCTTTGGAAGAATATCGAAGTCGTTACCCCGAAAGGAGAATTCCGACTAGAGGCGTATTCACACGTGTTCAGCAGAGATTCCGTAACTATAGTTGTCTTCCAAGCGTAGCCGTGCGGTCTGAAAGAGAGAATGTACGACCGATAAACGCGGGGGAACATTCTTGAGATGGTGCAGAGATGTCCACGTCTCTCCACTCGTAGAGTGGACTCTCGCACTGGTGTATCACGTATGCAGATGTGGCGAACATTACGCGAGGACGTCTGTTAAGCGGGACGGCATAAATAATTTACGAAATGTGCATACGTGGTTCCATCGTAATCCAATTGCGACATGTGTAACCCAGTTTCGAAGGAGATTTTCTGTGATTGTGTGTTGTGCTTGGTATCAGATTGATCGGAACTTTTGTCTTTGACAACAATTAAACGGGTCACATGAAGATCTTAGTTCACGAAACTAAGGTCGATTTAAGAGCAGCACTGCGCCGTCGTATTTATGCAGCGGCAGACCACATAAGAGACAATCCTCGCAACATTTCTTCTGCAACTGAGACCCTGTTGATACGTGCGGAAAACTGCATAACATCTGGAGGAGGACACTACGAATAAGTACTCTAAACCAGGTACTGTATTTTAGTTAGTTATACCAAAGAGTTACCCTAAACCCTTCTGTACACTGCAGTCCGCGCACGGTAGCTCTGACGTCACACGATAACAGATCAGCTGCGGCCTGCATAAAGTACTTGGAATCCTAAGGACAACTATGACATGAGTGCCAGTGTTTTTGTAGTTCACTTTAATGTCTTCATTTCACTCACAGGTGACTTTCATATTACGTACAACTATTAACATATTCCTGCCAGTTTCAATATGTATTTGGTAATCAATAAGTGAGTAACAGCTTTCAAAATTTCAAACATCTCTGGCCATTATCTCCGTAACCGTTAAACTTTGGATACAAGTGTTTTGGGTCACAACGCTGTAGTTTAGCATAAGGAACACTTTCCCGAAGTCTCGCACATTCCTGCTGGGACACCTGTATATATATTTGTGTGTGTATATAAAAAAATCAAAATAATTTACTCTCCCATGTGTATAAGAAATTCCTGTCTCATTGCACACTTTCATTCCCCTTTCCATGAGACAAGCTTTTCAAACTTTGTCCCATCTGACCTACTGTACTCCCACAAATTCTGCCTTATGCTTTGCCTATACTGTTTGCTGTTTCCAAGTTTAATGTACCATTTTCTATTGCCTAAATCCTTCCAAAGAATCCATTTAAATCCAATCCACGCAGCAATATTATGCAACATTCTGGTTTTTGTCATACAACACCAAACATTGAGTCACGCCTTTTAGGCTGTCTGCCACCGCTTATTAAATATATATGCAGCTACCCTCCACATCTGGACGCTGTCCCCTCCATCTGCAGCCTAATGAAGTGCTTTGTCATAGTGCCAATGGGGTGTTAATTGTAGATAGATTTCAGAAGCTGCATTGAAATTCAGTAGGAAACATAGAAACTGTGTTAGGTTTACTTATGTTACGTGTGAGATGGAGCTTAATGTGGAATGTGGCTCAACATGAACTAGGGGAACCTTCAGCCCCTGACTGTAACCGGTTCTTCTGAACTGCCTGCATTTATTTTGGCACGTCTGTGGAAACTGTGGACTGCAGTTTTAAGATATTCTTGGCAGAATATGTTCTGTTCTTACAGTTCAAAAAAAGTTTGTAGATAAATTCCCAGTGGAGCAGGGTTCTTGAAAAGCTGACACTAGCCCATCTTGTCCAGAAGTTCCCTGTTTAAATGGAAAATGAAGACATGAACTGTAAAGTTCCTGGCACTGAGTGCCATTGAGAAACTACTGTTTTTTAAATTGGTTGTCTGCTTTGTGTCCCAGAGGTGCATATGTTACTGTTATAGCAGAAGAAATTTTAATTCTATTGAGTGATAAAATTTTTTGTACAGTTCCGTTTTCTTGCACCTGAGTCTTGCTATGTCAGTCAGTGAAAATATTGCTCCTTGTGTATATAGGTAGCTTGAATGGAGGGATGTGAGAGAGCAGCAAAAACTGTAGCTCATAATTTCAAGAAAAGTACTCTTGACAGTCACAGAACTAGATGTAGATTGGAAGGTGTCATAATCAGTTTGCAGAAAGAAGGATATTAGTGGACACCTTTCAACTGGCATGGGATAGTATGGATGTTGCTGTTGTGGAACAGTAGTAGTAATAGGGCAGCCATAGCCCGCCTATGGACAAAGCCCTTGGGCCCAAAATTAAGAAAGGGGTTGTAGTGGGCCACGTGGGCAAAAGGCCCGGGCCCAAACTCAGAAAAAAGATGGCGCACGGCTTTCGTCTAGAAGAAGTGGGTATTTTGTCGGCGTGGATTGTATTATTAAAAAGAATGCCCCAGGCCCAAACTCAAAAAGAAGATGGCTTCGATTGGCCTAAACTCAAAAACAAGTTGGCGTCTATTACCCAAACTAGAAAACAAAATAGCGCACGGCTTTCGCCTAGAAGAAGTGGGTATTTTCTCATGGTGGATTATATTATTAATAAAGTATCGAGTTAAGATATCGCCCGGGTTTTTTGAGGGTTTAGTATTAAGTAGGTGGATTTTAGGGTTCTAATCCGCAGGTTGGCAACCGTTGCCCCGTGCCTGCGTGTTAATGGGTATAGGGAGTATTATTAAAAAGGATAGAATGAAGATGTCGCCCTACCTACGCCCGGTGCCGCCGTGTGGATAGGATTAGGGAGTATTATTAAAAAGGAAAACAAGTTGGCGCTGGTTATGTTCGCAAATGAGCGCAGTTGTATATTTTGAAAAGGAGATTGTGTTGTGGTAGCCTCCAAGCCCTCCCTACGCATTCCGGTTTCGCTGTGTGGATGGATATGGTAGTAGTGGAGAAGAGTAGAGTTACATGTTATGTTTTCGTATGAAAAAAAAATAGTACGAAATGTAAGTGTGGATATATATGTCCGTACGTAGCGCTTGCAGTTGTGAGAGCGTGGTAGTGTTTGCCGTGACGTATTGCCGCCGTGAGGATTGGTATATACTTATGTTGGGTTAAGGAAATGATTGAATGGAAGAAGGGACTGTGAACTACATAGCATCTGGTTTCCCGGCACGTGTATGAGAGATGATGTAAGCATGCGGTAAGACGTGAATGCCTCCATGACTCACACGGTTTGCAGGTGGGTGATGAAGTCATGCATAGTAAGCTTGCAGGTTCTGACAAGCATGCACAGTGTTCCTCCAAAGTTGTATGTGACGCTACCGTTACATAGGTGTGTGTTAGCCCAGGCGTCGTAGTGAAAAGGAATTAGTTTATTAGTGTCAAGCTCCCGAACGAGTGTCGCAGTGCAGAAAAGTTAGCCTGAGGGTGAAGGAAACGAGTTACGAATATGGGACTAAGTCCGTGGCCCTCCACACCGAATATAAATCGCCGAAAGTCGTCGGGGTGTGTCTTGAAAAGTTGTTTGCCTGAGAGTGAAGGAAAAGAGAGCAAGTCTGAGGCCACCCGACCGCTCTTCGTCGTAAGTCGGGTGATGCTTAAAAGTTCTTAGCCGGGACAAGAGTTATGGAGGTGGGGCCTTAAAAAAATCATAGCCTCTGCGTTGGGCACCCTTGTTCCCAGCGCATGCGCAGATCTGGCGCATCGGACATGCCGAACTGTAACACCTCTGCACTAAGCGCATTCCGACACGTGCATTGGAACAGTAAGCAGTGGCTTCGAAACATTTCGTAAAGTCCATTACAAGGCTCGTGTCTTCCGAGCGTGTGTGACACGAAGCAACAGCAGCAGTGGCTGCAATAAACAAGAAAATAACGTCAGCATCCGGCAATAAATAAGAGGCTGCAGTACGGGACGAGAACAGTGCGGCTCCATAGTTTGAACCGTAAGGATTACTCTGACTACAATTTCAATAAGTTATATACGTGCATGTGGCGAACCTACAAATGTTTTGTTATTAATTTTAGAGAGAGAATGGCACGCAGATTTTAGATAGTTGATACGTTCAGCAGACAGTACAGGCGGTACAGTGCCGTAGGAACACGGCTTACGGTGCGATTATTACCCCCGTCGGATAATAGTGATCCCGTAGGATATTTTCTAACCAGTGTGAACGACCTCTTCGAGGACGCTTTGGTGGATGTGAGTCATAGTGTTATGATGGGGATAACCATCCACAATCAAGTAAGCCAAAATAATAAGCCCATCAGAATCAGTTTTAGGCGGAAAGATCGGATATCCGCAGACGTGATTTGGAGTGTCTAAAAAGTGTCAGTCTAATTCTAGATTAAACGCGTTGGACACACTTGTCTTAACTGTTTATTCGGTCAAGATGCCCGTGGGTTTCGGGCGTGTTGCACTCAAAGTTAGGGGTAGATCGCTATCTGTCGTGGCGCACCTCAAAAGAAGAATTGTGGAGGTGAAGGCAGAGGAAAATTGTGTCGCTCACGCATTAGTAATAGCGATTGCGATGGTAGATAATGATACTAATTATAAAGCATATCTTCAAGGTAGGAAAATACGTTCCGTAATTCAAACTTTACTACAAGGGACAAGTATTGATCTGACTAACGATGGGGTTTCCCTGAAACTAACCGTTTCGAAGAACTTTTTGGGGATTATTTTTATCAAGGTCTTGTCTATGACAACATAATGTTAGAAGGTCAAGTCGACTCTTCTAAACATCTGAACCCACTCTGTGACGATGTCGAAAGACATTACCACGTGATAATTAACCTTACTGGTGCAATGTCGAAAAAGTACGTAAGTAATGCATGCCATAAAAGTTGTAGGCGTGATATAACACACGTCTCTGACCAAACTTGCAGCAATTGCATGGCCAGCTCTCAGTGCGCGTTCTCCGACGTTCGTTTCTCCTGCGACGAATATAACATACATTTTAGGAGCCGGACGTGTTTCGCTAACCACAAGCAGAGTAACGCAAAGAGAAAATCCGTTTTTGAACGTAAAAGATGTTGCACGACGTGCGGACTGATCGTGACGACTGACATCCACGAATGTAACAAGGTATATTGTGCTAACTAAGCAGAATAGAGATGCATGTCACCTCTTTTATATGAGACCGCTAAAGGATGCGTTTCCCGACGCCTGTGATAAGGTGCTATACGTATTTTATGATTTTGAGACTACGCAAAATACGAGGAACTCTGACAAAGCCACAATACACGTACCTAATTTCGTCTGGTTAGAAGATGCCTATACGCTACACAGACCTGCGAAGAAACGTTTCGCTTGGAATCCATACACAGTGACTAATGTTATGGATGTGTGGGAATGCAATTTATTGGATGTACAGGCCTACGCAAAATACAATGATAATTATAAATACATTTTATCGGTCATAGATATATTCTCGAAATTTCTATTCCTGGTCTCCGTGAAGACAAAGAGCAGTCCTGCAGTCACCAGGGCGTTCCTGTCCATATTTGACGATGACCCGAAATAAAATTCGCGGCGACCTGTATGGGTACGCACGGATAAGGGCAAGGCATTCCCCAATAAACATTTTCAGGACATGTTATATGACGAGGGCATACAGTTTCAAGTGTGAAGGAATCCCGACGTGAAATGTGCTGTCGTGGAAATTGGTCATCGCACGATTCGTGGTAGATTATACAAATATTTTACTTATAAAAATACTTAACGATATATTGACGTTTTGCCGAAATTTGTCAGGGCCTACAAAAACACGGTTCACTCGACGACTGGTATGGCGCTCTCGCGTGTGACAGATTCGGACGTCCTCGCTATATGGAGGAAGATGAGACGTCGGCGCATTCGCGTGACTAAGGTCAAGTTTACCGTAGGGCAGCACTTGCGTATCAGCAAGGAAAAGATTAAGTTTGCCAACGGCGGCGAACAGAATGTCAACACCGAAATATTTCGGATTACGAAAATTATACAGATGCGTCAACGACTTGTCTACGAGCTGGAGGATTTAAACAAGACGCCGATAGAGGGACAATTTTACGGGGAGAAACTGACTCCCGTTCGAATCTCGAAACAGACCAATTATAAGATAGATAAAATACTAGACAAGCGAGTTAGGAGCGGCATTATCTCGTCCTTTGGAGAGGTTACAGTCAGGACTTTGACTCTTAGATCCCGCCAACTAGCATGAAGGATATCTGACATGACGGCACCTGGTCAGAACAACTTTTACGTGACCCTGTTCAGTAATGCCTCGTGGGACATCTACGAACAGAATACACATGCAGATTTCACGGTGAAACTAGCGCAACCTATAGACTTGGGATCGACCTCCAAATGCGAAATTTCCTGTTCTACATCTCCCGAAGGTGTAAACCCCTTCCTCCTTTACTGTAACCTGACATCTCCACAATTCGTTGGCTACAGCAACGTCCGTTGTATACGAACGTTTCATATCGACTCTAACGCAATGTGTCAGGACGAGTTACACAACGTGCAATACGTGCCAGTTGAGCGTCGCAGTTTTCAGGACATTCGAATCGAGTTTCTCACGTCAGAGGGTCTGCACATCCCCTTGGAGGACAGCACGATTCCTACGAATGTGGTGTTTCATTTTCGCAAGAATTACCAGTGGTGAACTAATAAAACATGACGTAGGCATCCATAATTGAACATTTATTATGAAGCATCCTTTAAAGACGTACTACCTCAATCATGCGGGTCGTGGTCTTTCCTCCATTCCGGGGTAAGCGGTCCTATCTATTCAGCCCCGCTTTACCTTCAGCGAGGTCACGGGATCGGCAATTCCTTAGGCACTCTTCCGTTTCGTGCGACCTGTCCTGTGAACTGTGTTCCGTACAGGTGGCAAGATCATCACCGATATCTTGAAAAATAACTCACCCGACGTACGTGCCGAGGATATATCGAAACATGTCGGAGATGTAGTCACCGAATCCACACATCGTTTATTCAGTAAATTACATGGCCGGGCCTCAACCGTGTCAGACGGAAGACGAAGCAGGGTCGCGGAGACAAAAAGCCTAAAAAGACACCGGCAAATCGTGCCCGCGTAATAAAAAGAGATATCTTCTCGTAGTCTTATTCAGTCACATCATGTCTGCCGCAGAGATAGCGTCCTTAAGTAGCGAGTTCGAAATCATCGCACACAAACACGTTCAGACGTCTGTGCTGGGGACTATTAAGACCGCGTACAAACCTGTCGCCCCGTCGATCAAAATGATCTGGAGTTTTCATACCTGCCGGTAAAGATAACTACATACATCTCGATATCTAACTCCACGTCCGAGGTAAATTAGTCTCTGGTTCGGAGAATAATGTAGACGCTTCCGACCACACGTCCGTCACCAATAATTTCCTCCACTCGCTCTTCAGTCAATGTAACGTCGTTCTCAATAGCACCACAATCACGCAAGCGAGCGAGAACTATAATTATCGCTCTTATCTCGAGACTCTCCTTACCTACAGCACCGATGCGGCAGCCACGCATCTCAGAACTCCTACTGTTATCACGACACTGGCGACATGCTGGCCTGTGATCCCACGGCCGCGACTGTGACTGCCACGGCTAATCGGGGATTCATCACTCTCTGGGACAAACTTAGCGCTAGTAAAGTGTTGCAACTTTTCGGGCATTTGCATAGCGAACTGTTTAACGTTCCGCTCGTCCTTGAGCCAGGCGTGAGCCTGCAGATCAGATTGACGAAGGCAGACCCGCTTTCTACATGATGAGAAAGCAAGCCGATTCAAAGACCACTTTCAAATTTTTGGACTCCCAGTTATTGGTGAAGCGCGTGAAACCTGACCCCGTTATGCTGTTAGCGCATATTGCAACGCTTAATACGGGGGCTTTCGTACGTTATAGCATGACGAGATTCGAAATCAAGACGTTCACGTTCTCCGCCGGATCAAAATACCTGTCTATCGACAACGGCGTCTTGGGCTCCGTCCCCAAAGTCTCTTCTTCACCATGGTTAACAATGCCGATATTATACGCACAATGGACACGAACCCCTACAAATTTCGGCATTACGATTACAGCGATTTTTCGCTATTTGTGAACCGATAACTCTTCCCTAATTATGGCATATCTCTGGGCATGGATCATGAAAAGACCTCCGTAATGGGCTATAGGACATTGTTCGAATGGTCGGGCATACATCACTATAACGCTGGACATCAGATAACTCACGATATGTTTGTAAACGGCTTTTTCATGTTACTCTTCGATCTCACACACGACCCAGGCGCTTCAGAGGGCCACACATCCCACCACGAACAGGTCATTATCATGGTGGAGTTGAAATTCGCCAAGCTATTACCCGAGGCGATCACGTGCCTGCTGTACATAGAATTTGACAATTCCGTCATTAATTTAGCGCGTAACGTCACGACAGACTTCTAAGTGGACACCGTGCAGATACTGGTGTACACTGCGCAATGTAAATTCCTTCCTTGACGCCTATGCCTTCGATCTCCTGCCATGTTCAATCACGAAAACTTGCACCGTCATTGTCAATGTCGATCCCCATACAGAGGGAGGTTCACACTGGCTAGCCGTACACTTCCGCCCCAAATCTTCGAATGCATAATACTTTGATTCCTACGGCATCGTACTTTTCGTGTCCGACATCCTGGGTTTCATAAAAAATAAATGCACGACCTGGGACCGTGACAAGTGAACTGCAAAGTCTGACTAGTGACGTCTGCGGAAAATACTGCTGTCTGTTCGCCCTCTACATGGATCGGAGCTACACTCCTCAGCGATTTGTAGCGCTCTTCAGCACAGGTGACGTCGCAGACCGACAGGTGGATAGGAAGTTCACGGCCAATTCGGGGCCGAAATACCAGGTGGCGTCTGCGGTCAATGCTGCCGCACCTGCCTATTAAATGTAGGTATTTTATCGATTCTAATCATTCCTAATCTAACATGGCTGGTAGTAGTAGAGGCCGTTATCGATTACGGGTTTTGCGTGGGCGACAGGATGAGACGGTCGTCAATCAACTCTGCGTAGCCAGTGCCGCCGCTTTCGAGACGTTCCTCTTCGATCCGCCCTACAAGATGGCGGATCATGGCTCGTCAGAGAACGGCATAAATTGGATCGATGGCCATATAGAGTATAGGTTGTTGCACAAGGTCCTCAATGAGGCCGTGGCATGTTTCGCCCACCTCTACGCCTACGGCGTCTCGAAATCCACGTATCTCGTTGGACTGACTGGACGACCGATCCATAACCTAGAGGATGTCAATTGCCCCCATCCGGACTCTTGCCCTGCCACAAGTTTCCCAAATTCTCTTTCGCAACCAAAACCGCGCATTCCCTCTACGAATGGTTGACGAAGAAAAAAATTTCGTCCAATGCCCACCCGACATGACACGTCATACTGCCGATGCTATGATGGCAACTAGACGCAAGCGGTCCCCTCCTCCGCCAGTGCTGCTGCAGGCTCCAAGCGCATGATGTTACATCAGATATCTTTACATACTGGCCTGCTAATCCAGCCTTCGATCCCAAACGTGTCTTGCTCCGGCGCATGTTCTTCATCAACGAGGACAAGACGAAGTACGTGTCTGTCGGCTTCTACCCTGCACGCTACTATCACCCGCGGGTGGAATTCGGCACCATTCGGAGGGGAAGGTCCAAGTCCCTCATTCTCACCGACGAACAAGTCGCTACGTTGGTGGATTGTTTGCCTGCGATACGCGATTCCATGTGCGTCGGCGGGGACCGCATCATCAAGTGCGAGAGTGGCTACTTTCGACTACACACTACGAGGAGGCACGTCTCGGCCAGACTGTTTGTCGGCACGGAGTACAAAATCTTGACACAGCCCGACATGGACTCTCTGGTGCGAGTGTTTCACAACATACAGCAACAATTGAGCGATTACATTAACGCTTTGCCGGACGTGTTGTCCTAAATGACATCGTCCTTAACTTCAGTGCCATATGTCGAACCTGCTCCTAACTCCTGTAAGAACATAGACTACCCTCACCTGTAAGAGGAACTCGTAACATTTGTGTAAATTAATGTTTGTATTACAATGCTTTAATAAACAGCAATTTTAGCTGAATTTTGTTTCATTTATAGCATTAACCTATATCTATCGTGCCACCATTCTCTGCCTGGCGTGTGTTGCAGCATCGATGGAACACCCCATTCCCCACAGTAACATATACCTAGACGGAAGCACATCTCTCTCCCTGGCGTAGACCCTTGTGTTTGGCAGTCAGATCTTTAGGTAGCGTGACTCAATGTGTTTTTACGCGAATAAAATGTCTCTCAAAGTCGGTAATTTCAACAGGTCTGCACGTAGTTAAGTTACAAAACGGAATTCTTGTATATTATACACAATTTCGGGGGTATAATTTGTCGTTTCACTAGGACACATATAAGTTTAATTCAAGTTAGACCTACCTGTCTAATTCACAGCAGTACCGGCAGCAGCGTTGACTTCACAGCGGTAGTGGCAACGTTGTGAAAATGACAGTAGCAGCAGCGTTGAGAACATGTTGGTTTTCCCGGCAGTAGCAGCGTTGAGAACATGGCAGTAGCAGCAGCGTTATATACAGAACCGTATGCCTAAACCACGCCCCAGCACACGCTCACGTCAGCTTCAAGTCTTTTGTTCCAGTGCACATGTCGGAATGCACTTACCGAAGATGCTTAAGTTGTGTTACAATTCGGCACGTCCGATGTGTCAACTCAGTGCATGCGATACGAAAAAGGGTGACCAGCGCTGATGTACAACGATATCATTATGAACTTTTACGGTGGAATGATGCCCTGTAACACTACACGCTTACTCCCACCTCCATAACGCAGGTCCTTCCCACTCAGGCAAAGAACGTTTTAACACATACACACACATCCCCCAACTTAAAGCGACGCTCGGTCGGGAAGCCATGTCACACTTCAGACTTACTCACACCTCCGTATCTCGTTTCCTTCACCCTCATGCTACAAACGTTTCGACACCAACGACTTTCGACGATGAACAGTCGGTGTGGGGGGCCACGGATTTAGTCCCGTCTCCGTAACTCGTTTCCTTCACCCTCAGGCTACCAACTTTTCTGCACTGCGACACTCGTTCGGGAGCTTGACACTAGATGACTGCATCCAGAGCTTGACACTAATAAGCTAACTCCTTTTCACTACGACGCCGAGGCTAACACACTTCGATGTTACAGGTAGCGTCACATGGAACTTTGGACGAACACTGTGCATGCTTGTCAGAACCTGCAAGCTAAGTATGAATTCATCACCCACCTGCAAGCCGTGTGCGTCATGGAGGCATTGACGTCTCGCCGCATGCATACATCATCCCTTATACACGTGCTGGGAAACAAGATGCTATGTACTTCACAGTCCCTTCTTCCATTCACTCATTTCCTTACCCCAACATAACTATATACCAAACCTCACGGCGGCAATACGTCACGGCAAACACTACCATGCCCTCACGACTGCAAGCGGTACGTACATATATAGGGCGCTACGGTCATATTCAGGGTGTAAGAGGAGGAACGGAGCAGACTTCGGGAGGGTGTTCCTTATGTTAAACTATACCGAAAAACCCTAAAACACCTATATCAAAAGCTGAACGGTTTGGGAGATAATGGCCAGTGAATTTTGAAACTTTGACAACTGTTACATACTTACTGATTACCAAATTTGTATTGAAACTGGCAGGAATATGTGGTTTGTGCAATGTTAAGATCTGTAATTTTCAACAAAGTAACTTGTGAGTGACATAAAGCCTTTAATTATAACTGCAAAGTTTGTCGCATTCGTGTCATACTTATACTTACGTTTCGAAGTACTATACATGGTCTGTTAGAAAAGTATCCGACCTTTGGCCGGGAAAAAGAAACTGGCTTACTTGCAGCGTTGGACACCTAATCACCCTCAAAGTAGTTCCCTTGGGACTCCACAAACTTCTCCCAGCGGTGCCGCCATTGTTGGAAGCATGCCGAAAAAGCCTCTTTCGGAATGGAGTTTAGCTCGGCTGTCGTTGCTGCCATAATGTCCTCTCTTGTCTGAAATCGCGTTCCTTTCA
>Ga0123355_10010003_pt1 | contig 14485 bp, 12 predicted proteins | sample TergutEmb28metaG_3_FD_89872 | JGI IMG/M metagenome (GOLD analysis project Ga0123355, IMG submission 89872) | Embiratermes neotenicus P1 segment gut microbial communities from Petit-Saut dam, French Guiana - Emb289 P1 | ecosystem: Host-associated > Arthropoda: Insects > Digestive system > Gut ...
GCAAAGAGTGCCGCAAACATAGCCGCCATAAGGGCCAGTGCTATTATATATTCGAAGGCAAGCGCAACGGCAAATTTCGCACCAATAATCTTTTCCGGTTTTATAGGAAGCGGGAGTAGGTACTCCACGTCTTTAGCAAAATAAAACAGCGCGGGCGCCGCCATAAGAGAAAATACAAATATAATTATCGCCCCTATATGAAGCGCAAGCCCAATAGCTACAGGCAACTGCCCGATAGTGTTAAACTGGTAAAATAGTTGCCACATAATAAAAACAACAGTAAGCAGCAAAGGGATAAGGGCTATTCCTACAAAAGACCAAAGGGCAATAGCGGCTGCCTTGCTTTCCTTGCCGCCGATTTTTATGGTCATGGAAGAGCCGATAATTGTCTTAAAGAAAACCCGCATAAGTGCAAGAAACTTACGCATTGGCAGTCACCTCCATAAAGATTTCCTCAAGGCTAAGCTGGTTGTGCCGGGCTTTAAGCTCTTCCAGCTCCCCAAAGAAGATTATGCGGCCCTTGTTAATAAGGGCTATTTTATCGCATAGTTTCTCAGCCACTTCCAGCATATGTGTGGAGAAAAACACGCATTTACCAGCTTGGGCGTGCTCGCGCATCATCTCTTTTAACTGGAAAGAAGAGCGCGGATCCAGCCCCGTTAGCGGCTCGTCCAAAATCCAAACCGCCGGGTCATGCATTAATGCGCCCATGATAATAATTTTCTGCCGCATCCCGTGAGAGTAGCTTTGAATGCGCGCGCTAAGGGCACCGGTCATTTCAAAGGTCTGGGCCATAGCAGTAATTTTTTCTTTGCGAGCCGCATCGTCTACGTCATACATATCTGCCATAAAATTTAAATATTCCATCCCCTTTAACCGCAGAAACATATCCGGAGAATCGGGTACGTAACCAAAGCATTGCTTGGCGGCAAGGGGCTCCTGGGTAATGTTGTGGCCATTAACTGCAATAAGCCCGGCATCAGGTTTTAGTACACCCGTAATCATTTTCATGGTTGTGGTTTTTCCTGCGCCATTAGGGCCGATAAAGCCCAAAATCTGGCCGCTTTTGACCTCTAAGCTGATGTTGTCCACGGCTTTAACGGTATTGTTGCCATAGGTCTTGCTTACGTTGGATAAGTTTAACAATTTGCATCCTCCTTTTAATGGGGCTTTGCCCCCTATCTTTCCGTGTATTTGCGAGTTCATACGTATTATAAAGGAAAATTCTGTGGTAATATACATTATGTCAAATAAAAGGAGATGAGATATGAAATTATTTATTGACACAGCCAATGTAAACCACATCCGCGAAATAGAAAGCTGGGGTGTTATAAGCGGAGTAACCACCAACCCATCCTTGATAGTAAAAGAAGGGCGCAACTTCGAGGAAGTAGTTAAAGAAATTACCGGCATAATAGACGGGCCGGTAAGTGCCGAGGTAATAGATACCAAGGCGGAAGGCATGGTAAAAGAAGCCCGGGAGCTTGCCAAAATCCACCCAAACGTAGTAATCAAAATCCCTATGACTGCCGAAGGGCTAAAGGCCACCAAGGTTTTAACGGCGGAAAAAATCAAGACCAACGTAACACTAATCTTCTCGGCGGCGCAAGCGCTTCTTGCGGCCCACGCCGGCGCAACATATGTAAGTCCATTCCTGGGCAGGTTAGACGATATAGGAATGGACGGGATGAGCCTTATCGAAGAAATTGTAGAGATATTTGATATCCATGGCATAGAAACAGAAATTATTGCCGCAAGTATCCGCAGTCCGATACATGTACTGTCTGTGGCAAAACTTGGGGCGCATATTGCTACCGTACCCTATGCCACGCTTGTGCAGATGCTAAACCATCCCCTTACGGATAGTGGGATTGAGCGGTTTTTGAAGGATTGGGAGAGCGTGGCAAAGTAAAATTGATATGGTAAAGGGGCTGTAACGTTAAGTTCACCGACTTCTTAACGTGACAGCCCTGGTTGGACAGTAACTTTGATACAATTTAGAAGGGGGATTGCTGTATACTTGATTATCTATAGCACTAAAATGTTTTTGCTTTGGAGTTAGGAGAATAGAAAATGGTTCATGGGATTATTGTTTTTGGCGCACCCGGTGCAGGAACAAGCACGGTTGGGCGTACATTGGCTAATGAACTTGGATTTGCGCACATCGAAACTGACGATATCTCTGGTATAAAAGTTGACTCACCGCCCTTTCGAATTAGTCGCACATTGAACAAGCGGGTTGAACTGTTGCAAGCTAAAATAAATGAGAGCGGTAGCTTTGTTATATCGGGTTCATTATGGGATTGGGGTTCAACGTTTACTCCGCTTTTTAATTTGGCTGTTTTCATAACAGCTCCAACAAGTATCCGAGTTGAGCGCTTAGAAAAGCGGGAACATGCACGTTACGGTGAGCGTATTCTCAAAGGTGGAGATATGTACAACAATCACCGCAATTTTATTGAATGGGCAAAAACCTACGACACAGATAATCTAGATAGAAGCCTGAAACTGCATGAAGACTGGATATGCACACTTTCTTGCCCTGTATTGAGAATTGATGGAATGCTTCCTGTTGACGAGAATGTTGCTAGAATAAAAAGAGCGATTAAAATATCTTTATGAGGTTGTTTTTGAGTGACCCCCCAACCGACACACGTTTCTTAATTTCGTGTATCAGTTGCCCTCTACGCCCGAAGCTTTATTAAGCATTTCAAATCCTCCAATAAATAAAATTTACGCACATGCCAAGCTTGTTGTGGTACATATGTACGTCATTGAAATGTTTCCATTCAGCCAGTAAAGCCACTTTATCACAACTTATACGGATTCCTAGTAAAACACTCTGAAAGCGAGATGGAAAACGCCGTGCTTCTAGGCGGTTTCCGGGGAAGCTTGAAGAGATGTTTTTACTTGGAATACGTATTAGGTGTTTTTGTGATTATCAAGTCTTTTCAAGATGGCTTTTTCAGCATCATCTATAAGCCGAAGTGCCGCCTCAGGGTTTTGAAGCGTAAGCGATACAATCCCTTACCGCCACCAAATCATGTTCAAATTATATTACAATATTTCGACAAATCACCGGTTGATAGACAAACATAAAAGCGCCTGCCATCTATAGTTAAAAATGACAGGCGCTTTACTCATTTTATCTATCTTAAGACATCAATTACCTCCGCGACCCACCACCCATTAGCCTCAGCACAAACATAAAGATATTAAGGAACGCAAGGTAAAGCATCAAGGCGCCTACAATTGCAAGGTTGCTTGCAAGCGCGCTTTGCCTGTTATATCCGTATTCGTCTACATCGTGACTGCCTTCCGCGCTTAACGCTACATATGCAAAATGATGTTTAATCATATGCGTACGGTGCGCCGTAATCCCTAGGAATAGGAACAGCCCAACAGCACAAATTAAAAAGTCTATCATGCCGTTGCCCATAAAAATATTAACAACAGACATAATAATGAGCCCGATAATCCCCATACGCAGAAGGCTACCAAACCGCGTTAGGTCAGCCTTGGTGATAAGCCCGTAAACGGCCATTATCCCAAAACATACCGCTGTTATCCCAAATGCCAGGCCCAAAGTGTGAAGCCCCCCGCCGGTGTGATACGCGTATAGCACGGCAAATAAGCCAAAGGTAAAGCCGTTAAGGATAGCGTATATCAGATACAGTAGCTTTGCTGTTGAAGGATTCATCTTTTCTACCCGTGCAGAAATCGCTATTACTAAAGCAAATTCCGCGATAAACACCAAGAAAACTATCTGTTGCATACGGATGATAAAATCCGCAAAAGCCTCATTGATATTAATACCGTAAATTATGCCAAAGGTTGTTACAGCCGTGACAATAAGACCAAAAAACATCCAGCCAAATACCCGTGTTACATAGGCGTTAATGGCATGTTGATCAACTTGATTAACATCAACGGCATTGGGGTACCTGTCACCATAGCCGTTTCCCGCATGTCTCATCATATTAATTTCCTCCTAGTTATAGCGAAATAATTCGAAATCAGTCCCGCCTGTCGCCAAAAATGCGTAGTAGCGTTCGCATTTTCGGCTCGGGCGGGGACTGTTTCTCATTAATTTCGCAATAGTAGATTAATTTACGCGAACGTTTCTACGCGGAAATTAATTTTCGGTTTTTGCCGAAGGCGAAAAAACTTCATACTAAAGTATGTGCCTAAATATACGCAAAAAACAGCGCAAATATTAGTACATCTTGGCATCGCTCTCAAAGCGCTTTGTTGTTAAACCGTTGGCTACGGCGTACGCCTTGCCTTCCGCCGCCCACAACATCCCGCGCCGCATAATTTCTTGCGCGCTTGGGGAGTTGTCAAACACACTGTCTACATGCCCTAGCGATGTGTAAAATACCCGCCCGTTGCCCCATGATTTTGTCCACACAACCGGCATATCCACAGGCTTATTGGATATATGGTAGTAAGGCACATTGGAAGGGAAGCGGGTGGAGGCCAAAACCTCAATAGCCGGGTCTATATGCAGATAGTAGTGCTCGCTAACTACAGGGAAGTCCGCTATGCCCGCCACAATCGGGTTTGAATGGGCTGTGATATCTACCATATACTCAACCGTTGCGCCGCCGGGGTGGGATACCCACTGCCCGCCGGTGATAAACTGCCATTCTGTATTATTTCTAAACGAATCACACATACCGCCATGGCAACCGGCTATACCTACACCGGCACCTACGGCCTTGGCCACGTTTACAACGTATTTACCCTGGATTTCACCCATCGTCCAGCAAGATACCAATAGGTCTAACTCCATTAACGCCTCTAAATCGTCCAGGCAGTCCAAGGTATCTGATATTGTAACGCTAAACCCCTCGTGCTCTAAAATGCCCGCAAACCTCTTCGAAACCAGCTGAGGCTCATGGCCGTGCCAGCCGCCTTGGAATATCAGTGCTTTTTTCATACTATCCTCCTATCGCGCCATCAAAGGGCGCTTTCACCATCCAAACACGAAAAACGCTTCGCGTATTTTCGTATTATTGCTTGACTACAAAGTTAGCTATCCTGCCCGGAACATAGATACTCTTAATAATTTCTACACCTTCCAGCCTGTCAGTCAGGGCTTTGCGAGCGATAGCCAGTACGCTATCCTTATCAGCATCGGCCGGGATGGTTATGTTGCCGCGCAGTTTACCGTTGATTTGCATAGCAATTTCTATCGTATCAGTTTTAAGCATTTCCGGGTCGTATATCGGCCAGGTTTGGGAAAATACTGACTGCTTATTCCCAAGCTTTTCCCATATTTCTTCCGCCATATGAGGTGCAAAGGGGGCCAGCAGTATAGCCACAGTTTCTAGCGTTTCACGGTCAATACCGCCGTTTTGCGCTAATGACTGCAAGGTATTGGTGTGCTCCATAAAGCCGCTGACCACGGTGTTAAGTGACAGGTTTTCAAGCCTTGTGGTGATATCGTGGATTATCCGGTGTCTGAGGCGGGTAAGCTCATCAGTTGCGGAGGTGTTTTTTGCTGTTTCTATAATTCGCCACAGTTTATTTAAGAAGCGAGATACGCCTTCAATTCCGCTATCGTCCCATTCACAATCCATCTCCGGCGGGCTTATAAACATTTCGTATAAGCGTAACGCGTCACAACCATATTTGGGTAAAACCTCATCGGGGGATACGCCATAGCCCTCGCCTTTGGACATTTTTTTACCTTTGTAATTAACCATGCCTATATTGAACAGCGTGGTAAAAGGCTCTTCAAACTCAACGGTTCCTATATCATACAAGAATTTTGTATAAAACCTGGCGTATAATAAGTGGAGTACCGCGTGCTCAATACCTCCGACATAGTAGTCCACTGGAAGCCATTTCTTTATGGCTTCGGAACTTGCAAGAGAGTCAGAGTTATTAACGTCCGGGTAGCGAAGGAAATACCACGACGAACCTGCCCATTGGGGCATTGTGTTGGTTTCACGCTTGCCTGGGCCGTTGCATGATGGGCAAGTAGTGTTTACCCACTCAGTCACAAGCGCCAGGGGTGATTCGCCTGTGCTTGTGGGCAAATATGACTCAACCGGCGGTAATATTACCGGCAAATCCCTGTCCGGCACAACCACCGGCCCGCAAGCCGGGCAGTGGATGATAGGAATAGGCTCGCCCCAATAGCGCTGGCGGGAAAAGACCCAGTCTCGCAGTTTATAGTTAATGGTTTTTGTTCCCGCACCTTGTTGCTCCAGAAAATCGGATACTGCTTCTTTGCCCTCTTCAACGGTTAGGCTGTCAAACTGGCCGGAGTTAACCAATATCCCATCGCCTACATAGGCCTCCTCCAACTTGGCTGCTTTGCCGTCTTGGGATATAACCTGGACTATTGGCAGGTCAAATTTTTTGGCAAATTCAAAGTCACGGGTATCGTGGCCGGGCACGCACATTATGGCGCCGGTGCCGTAATCTATCAGTACATAGTCAGCCACCCATATAGGGATTGGGCCGGTTAAGGGGTTAATTGCATAACTGCCGGTAAACACGCCGGTTTTTTCTTTGTCGGCCATGCGGTCAACAGAGGAACGGGAAGCGGCACGTTTTACATATGCTTCTACCTCGGCTTGTTGCTCCGGCGCGGCTAAGGTCTTCACCAGATCATGTTCAGGTGCTAACACCATAAAGGTAGCCCCGGCCAAAGTGTCCGGGCGGGTGGTGAATGCGCGGATTTTTGCGTCGTGGTTTTGCACGGCAAAGTCTATCTCTGTACCACTACTTTTGCCTATCCAGTCGGCCTGCATTTTTTTTACTTTTTCCGGCCAGTTTAGGCTGTCTAAATCATTTAGCAGGCGCTCGGCATAGGCTGTTATTTTTAGCATCCACTGGCGCAGGTCTTTCTTGGTTGCGGGTGATTTGCAACGTTCGCATACACCGCCTACGGCTTCCTCGTTGGCAAGTACAACTTTGCAAGCCTCGCACCAGTTAAGCGGCATCTCTTGCTCATATGCCAGACCGTGTTCATACATGCGGGCGAATATCCATTGTGTCCATTTGTAATATTCGGGGTCTGTTGTGTTTATTTCAAAGTCCCAATCGTAAATAGTGCTCATTTCCTTAAGCTGACGCTTCATGCTTGCAATATTTTCTTCCGTGGATATGGAAGGGTGCATTTTTCTTTTTATGGCATTTGTCTCCGCCGCCAGACCGAAAGCGTCCCAACCCATTGGGTGAAGCACATGGTAGCCTTGTAGGACTTTGTAACGGCTTAGCACATCGGTTAGTACATACCCGCGCCAATGCCCCACGTGCAGGGCTGTGCCGGAAGGGTAGGGGAACATGTCCAGGCAGTAATGCTTTGGTTTGGTTTCAACATTGGTTTGCACGGGGTTTGCTTCCCAACGCGCGCGCCATTTTTTTTCTACATCCGCGAAATTGTATCGGGGCATGATGTCACCTTCTTATGTTATTTTGCCCATATTATAGGTATGTAACAGGAAACATGCAAATTTTGTGGTATGCTTCACCCAAGCTAATTAATTTGCATAAAATGGAGGAAAGACAGCCATGAACAAGAAATTTATATCGCTTGCATGTATCATCGCCATAGCCGCGCTGGCCACGTTTATTATTATGCTTTTACGGCCCGGTGCGGAGGCTGACACGGGTGCCCTGGTCGGTCTTCACACAAATTCGGAAGGGGAGACAGAAATGGCTTACGAAAGCAACGCGCCCAGGCGCATAAGCCCAAGCCGTGCGCGGGAAATAACGCAGGCAAACCCGGACGCGATTATCTTGGATGTACGCACCCAAGAGGAATTTGACAGCGAACGGATACCTGGTGCGGTTCTTTTGCCGTATGATGCGGTAAACGACTTAGCCGCGGAAGCATTACCCGATAAAAACGCGGTAATCCTGGTATATTGCCGCGCCGGGAGGCGTAGCCAGCTTGCAGCAGACGCTCTGGCAGAGATGGGGTATACAAATGTATACGATTTTGGAGGAATTGATTCATGGCCATATGAAAGAGAGTGACCGACTTGGCAAGAATAGCTGTATACGCAGGACATGGCGGCAGTGACCCAGGCGCGGTATCTGGCGGGCTACGGGAAAAGGATTTAAACCTAGCCGTAAGCAACGCCGCGACCGCGATTTTAAGGGGATGGGGCTACACGGTGCTAAACAACCGCACGACGGACGTAGACCGCAGTATCACCCGCGACGCCAACTTAGCCAATGAAAACCGTGCAGATGCACTAGTCGAGATACATTTAAACAGTAATCAGGGGACGCCCGGCACCGGTACGGAAGCGTTTGTAAGCGTTAGGGACACCGGCCGAGCCCGTGCATTGGGCAACGCGATATTAAACCGCATTGAGGCTCTGGGCTTTAGAAACAGAGGCGTTAAAACCCAGCTTAACGCACAAGGGCAGGACGCATTTGGGATACTAAGGCAAACAAACATGCCTGCAGTGCTTATGGAGTTAGCGTTTATAAATAACCCCGCAGATATGGCCAGGTTTGATGTAAACGCGATGGCCAGGGCCGTTGCCGAAGGCGTGCGCGAGGTATTTCCAATAAGCGGCGGCGGGGGAATGCCGGAATTTCCGGGTGTGCTTCTTAGGGTAGGGGACAGGGGCGAGTCGGTAAGGCAGGTACAAAGATGCCTTAACCGTGTTTCGCTTAATCAACCGACGATTCAGCGCTTAACAGAGGACGGTATATTTGGACCGCGCACTTTTGACTCTGTTGTTGCGTTTCAGAGGATATTTGGACTTGCGCCGGACGGTGTTGTGGGGCCTATAACATGGGGGCGCTTGCGGCAGGAGTGTGCATCAAGCGGTGACGGTAGCATGCCGATATTCCCTGGGACATCGCTTAGGGTAGGTTCACGTGGGGACAGTGTGCGTCAGGTTCAGCGTTGTCTCAACCGGGTTTCACAGCCCCGCAATGCACAGTTAGCCGAGGATGGTATATTCGGGCCGCTTACACAGGCGGCGGTAATTACTTTTCAGCGGATGTTTGGATTGGTGCCGGATGGCGTTGTCGGGCCCATAACCTGGGGGCGCTTGGCGCAGGAATGCGGCGGTGCTACGGTACCGGTATTTGAGCATAGCCACGGTATATATCGGGAAGAACCGGCTTGTACCGGTTGTGCCGAATATGGACAAAGCCCGAGCTTTGAGAGAGTCAGGGAAAGTGGACGAAACAATATTGCCAGCCTTCTGCTACCATTACTGCTAATACGTAGGCTTTCCGCGAGGTAAGTAGCAAATTAAAAGGGACGGACTGTGTTCGAATCCGCGGCGAAGCTTCGGATGAACGCATTTCGTCCCTTTTAATATTACAATCTCATATTTGAAACAAATCAGGGTTAGGAATATTTAAAATGGGTTCGAGCGTTAACTTGCGAACAGGCAACATGCCATTAACAATATTAAGCAAAGACCGCGCAGATTCCAGCCCTGCTTCATAATGGGCAAAATGATAGTTAACCGCACGGGTATGCCATGGGAACCTATCGGTTTTTAGATAGTGCTTCCGACAGAGGGCATGAGCTAACAATTCATCAACTTCACCTAAACTGCATACGAAGCATACGTCATTCGGAGCTGTGTAAATTATCTTTTGAATATCCAACCGCGTTTTCTTGTAAGAATCGGAATACCACGGGACATGAGACAGTTTACTGGAGTTAATGTCTTTTGACAAAACCGTGTGTATTTCCATGGTTATTCCGTTTGCGCTGTATACAGCCGCTTTTACCCCCTTTTCCCTAAGTACCTCTTTTGCGTTATCGTAGTCGGGTCTAATATAATAAATTTTTTGGAACCCTTTTTGAATCAAATAATCCGCACATATGTAAGTTGATGCAAAATAATCGTAGTTAACACTGCTTACATACGGGTTTTCTTTCATGCAGTCTATCGCCACTAAAGGTATATCATTGGCTTGGATATAATCCAGATCTGTAGCAGGGATATCTTCATTGTCGGAAGCGATGTAAATTACCCCAATTGCCTGGTGGCTGACGCATGCGTTTATATAGTCGGGAAACCGTCCAGTTTGGGCGGTGTTAGAGCATAAAATAATATTATACCCTTTAGGTTCTAAATACGAGCGGACACCTTGAAGCATTGCGTGATACCTGGGCAACGATATATTGGTCGCAAGTCTTAATGCAACACAGTTTGCCTGGTTTGTTTTTAAAACCCGTGCGGCATTGTTGGGTGTATAGTTAAGCTCTTCAACCGCTTTTAAAACCTGCTTGCGGGTTTTATCGGATATGCTTTTCCCGTGAGTATTGTTAAGTACATACGAAACAGTTGCCTGTGATACGTTTGCAAGTTTTGCCACGTCTTTGCTTGTAATATTAATTTTTTTCATATTATATCCCATCGTTATACCGTAGTTTGGCTCACATAGAAATAACTGTTGGCTATTATACACTTTCTTGGATATTTGTTCATTATTTTGTTGACAAACAATTAGGAAAATTACATAATAAGGTCAGGTGATACGTATAAACAAAAATTTCGAACAGTGGAGTTAGTAACCTGATGAAGCCAAATTTTTTATTTGTTTTTCCGGACCAACATAGAGGCGATTGGTTGCCATATTCACTAGAAACAAAGGAGAAGCTGGGTGTCTCGGACTTGATTCTTGAAATGCCAAATTTGCGTAATATTATGGAAAATGGGGTTTCGTTTACACATGCTGTGACTCCTGCACCCTTGTGTGCGCCTGCTCGCGCTTGTTTGGCATCTGGACGGCGATATAAAGGTTGCAGAGTTCCAAACAATACCGTTAATTTTGATGCTATCGTGCCAACATTTTATTCAAAGCTGAAACAAGCTGGTTACAGTGTTGGCGGGGTAGGGAAGTTTGATTTAAACAAGGCAGACTTATACTGGGGCGAAAACGGAAGCGGGCGGCATAAGTTGCTTGACGAAGTGGGGTTTACACATACATGCGACAATGAAGGCAAACTAGACGCTGTATTTGGGTATAACAACGGCACCCCGGGGCCGTATGGCCAATTTCTTTCCCGGCAAGGACTTATGGAGCTTCATGTAGAAGACATGACCTGCCGCATGAACATAAATACGGATGCCCCAGCTCCCCTGCCAGAAAATGCATACTGTGACAACTGGATAACCCAAAACGCGCTGGACATGCTTCATGAGTTCCCCGCCGGCAAGCCATGGTTTATTCAAGTAAACTTTGTATGCCCCCACGACCCCTGGGATGTTACTAAATCCATGAAAAATGGCTATAAAGATAGGGTTTACCCACCTGCCGCTGGTTGCACACAGGATGATGTTAATAATGGAGTCAGGCAAAACTATGCCGCGATGTTGGCCAATATAGACAAAAACATAGGGCGGCTACTAGACACGGTGAGAGCGCGTAACGAACTTGACAACACCGTGATAATTTACAGCTCCGATCATGGTGAAATGCTGGGCGATCATAATATGTACAGTAAACTAAGGCCACAACAGGGTGCTATTCATGTCCCGTTAGTTATTGATGCGTCACGTATTGGCGGGGTTAAAGGCGTAGAAAATGTATCACCTGTAGAAATGCAAGACATTGCCGCAACGGTTTTAGACTACGCGGGGCTTTGCATGGATACAGAGATGGGATCGGTTTCTCTAAAACCCGTAGTGGATGGAGAAGCAACCAAAACAAGGGATTATTGCGTGTCCGAGCTTTTTTTACCCGCGCAAAAAGGCGGGTTGCCGGTTCCATTTGGTACGGTTTGTGACGGCAGATACAAGTTAATCATAATGGTTGGCAAAGAAGATAGGCTGTACGACCTTGATAACGATCCTTTTGAATGCGAAGACATTGCGTCTGATTTGCCTATAATTGCGGCAAAACTAAAACAAATGTTTAGCGAAAGGGAATCCAAAAACAAATAATACCGGTCCGATTTAACAGTCTATTTGGACCGGTATAAAACGGCTAATGCCAAAATAAAACCGAAAGGGGAAACAGATGGATAAGCCAAATGTTATTCTAATTTACACAGACCAAATGAGGTATGACTGCACAACCACGCAGGCGTTAAAACTGCCGGGGTTTAAACGCCTCGAAAAAGAGGGTGTTAATTTCACGCAGGCGTTTGTATCAAACCCGCTATGCTGTCCGTTCCGCGCATCGCTGTTTACAGGGAAGTTTAGCACTTCCCATGGGATGATGGCAAACCACTATCCTATAGACCTTAACCAAACATTTTTACCGCAAGTAATGACAGACAATGGCTATGACACCGCCTGGATAGGAAAATGGCATCTCAACGGAGGGAAAAAATACGGGCCCGTACCCAAGGAGTATCACCTAGGATTTGAACACTTTGTAGGCTTCACCCGTGGGCACCAGTATCTAACACCCGTGTATTACAAAGGCGATGACGAAACACCCTATAAATCAGATATGTTTGAGCCGGATATGCAAACACATCAGCTGTTTGACTTCATCCGCGAAAACAAAGCAAAAGACAAGCCGTTTTTTGCGGGGATATGTTACGGGCCGCCGCATCCAAAGGTAGAGCTTGCGCCGGATTATTATCAAAACCTCTTCGACCCGGAAGAAATAAACCTGCCGGACACGGTGCCTGAGTATCACCGCGAAGCCGCGCTTGATTTTATGACAAAGTATTACAGCCTTGTGTTAAGTGTAGATTTCCAAGTCCAACGTGTAATGGCAGAGCTGGAGTACATGAACATCCTTGACAACACCATTATTATTGTAGTAAGCGACCATGGCGAAATGGCCTATGAGCATGGCATAGTAGGCAAAAAAATATATTATGACGCGGCAATGCATGTACCGTTTATGATACGTTATCCTAAGCTTAAAAAGGATGTGGCTGTCGGTCATATTGTAGACCCATCCGTTGACATAATGCCTACAATTTTAGAGCTTTGCGGCATTAACATACCGGATGAAGTTGAAGGCAAAAGCCTTGTCACCCTTGTTAACCAAGGCAAAGATGATAGCCTTAGGGACTATGTCCTGTATCAAATTCCAAGAGAAAAAGACGGGCAAGAAAAGTTTCCATATGCGCATCGCGGGATACGCACCGTTGATACCCTTTATGTTGAAGTAGAAGGGGCTCCGTCGTTCTTGTTTGAACTTGACAAGGACCCTAACGAGAAAGATAACGTAATAACGAAGCGTTACCCAATAGTAGAAAAAATGCGCGCCAAACTTGCGGGAGCCATGGCAGAAATAGGGGATAACTGGGATAAAGAAATGTTCTTCCCGCCGCCGGATTTCCAAACCCATGCAGAAGGTAATGTATATGGGCAGGAAGTATATAAAAGAGCTGTGTACGAAAATAAATAGCAATAAAAAAAGCCCTATACGGGCTTTTTTTATTAGGGCGTGTTGACGGCTACGGTTAACACGCCCTAATTTATTAACCTTTTATAGCGCCTACCATAACCCCTTTAATAAAAAATTTCTGCGCAAAGGGGTATATTGCAATCATCGGAAGGCTTGCCACAATGATAACGGCGTATTTCATAGTCTCGCCGCGTATGATTCTCTCAAGCATTCCCATTAATTCACCCTGTAAGGCTTCATATTGATTTAAGAGCAAAATCTCACGCAGGAAAATTTGCAATGGGAAAAGGTCGCGGTCACGCAAGTAAATTAGCGCGTTAAAAAACGCATTCCAATGGGCTACGCCATAAAACAACGCAAGTACAGCGATAATTGGCTTGGAAAGAGGCAGTACAATATGGATCAATTGCTGGGCATCACTGCAACCGTCAATGGTAGACGATTCAAGCAACTCGTTGGGGATGGAGGACTGGAAATAGTTTTTCATAACCAGCAAGTTCCACGTAGAGATTGCCACCGGAATAACCATGGCCCAGATAGTATTAAAAATACCCAAGTTTTGTACTACTAAAAAAAGAGGTATCATACCGCCGGAAAATAGCATCGTAAAAGCGATAAAAAATGTAAAAAACGTCCTAAATGGGAAATCGGGGCGCGATAATGGGTACGCGGCCAAAGTGGTCATAACCAGGTTAATTGTAGTACCCAGCAATAAGTATATAACGCTGTTTCTATAACCTATCCAAATACCCCGTTCCCTTAAAACAAGACGATACGATTCCAGCGTAGTGTCTATTGGGAAGAAATTTACCCTACCCGATACAACCGCCACAGGGTCAGAAAATGAAGCAATTACTACATAGTACAACGGATAAGCCACAACTACAAAGATGAGTATACTTACAATGGCTATAAAAATCGAAAAAACTCGGTCAACTCCGGTTTGCTTATATCTCATAAATATCTCACCTCCTACCAAAGACTGGTTTTAGTAACACGTCTGGACAGCTGATTAGCCCCTATAACTAAGAGGAGGCTAAGAATTGAATTCATTAGGCCCACCGCAGTGGCATAGCCGAAGTTACCGTAAAGGACACCGGTCCTAAAAACCATAGTTTGTATAACATCGGCGTGTAGCATATTAAGGGGGTTTTGCATTAGGAAA
>Ga0123355_10010004_pt1 | contig 14484 bp, 7 predicted proteins | sample TergutEmb28metaG_3_FD_89872 | JGI IMG/M metagenome (GOLD analysis project Ga0123355, IMG submission 89872) | Embiratermes neotenicus P1 segment gut microbial communities from Petit-Saut dam, French Guiana - Emb289 P1 | ecosystem: Host-associated > Arthropoda: Insects > Digestive system > Gut ...
CCTCCGGTACAGGTCATACTACCTGTACCGGAGGCTGCGGGTACAGTTTTTAATACTCCTGATGATGGGTGCTGTGACACCCGAAACATGTAGAGTAGTTTTGCAGTGAATCAGTACCTGCATACTGTTGCATCTGTTGGATTTTTATTCACATTGAATTACGATGCACAGAACCATGAGCTTAAAATTTACTGAATTGTGTTGGATATCGGACTAAATGTGTTGTCAGGGTAAATACATCATACACTATAATTCAACTTCTCTCTTTATATTTTATCAACCCATGAACACCTACATTATTTTCAATTTAATTTTATTGATTGCATAATATCTAGATGTATATACGGCCATTTAAACATACTACTGATAATAATTATATCGTAAAAAATCACATAGCCTACATTTTATCAACAACAACCACATAAATTGAATTATTTAAATTAATTTCATAATTTTTAACAAATTTTTTAATAGAATAGAAACTACGTAACTGTGGCAGTGCACACCTTTGTAACTCTCTAAGGATAATACAAATATATCGAAACAGGTAGGAGTGATTATAATATAAATACCGTTAAATTAAGAAATATATATTGTGCATTATTGGTTGCAATAATAACTATATACAAGATGCGCGGTACACACATAAAGTATGTAATTATTACTTTTTAACGGCCTAGAGAAACTTTCAAATCACATTAGAATTGGTGGAGTATACCCTGTCTTAAAAGGAACTTTGCCATAAAGTAAACTTGTCTGCATGGGAAACTTTTATAGTCCGGAGGATCTGGAGCTCCGCGCATAAAAACTTCAAGTTCCTGTATTAAACGGAACTTACTTGCAACGGTAAAAAAAATCGTTCCCTTACGGTTCCGTTGTAAACAAGTTTGACTGTATAATGAATGTTAGGATTTGTACAGATTGCATGTTTGGAGGTTATCTGATGGAGACGAGTTACAAGGATGGACACTGGTTGGAATTAGTGTATAGTGTCTGGGTTTTATATTACGACGTTGAACCTTCGTGTTATTATGCTATAAATTTAGGTCAGTTATGTTAGATTCGTTGTATAGCTGAAAGCATACCACTTCTTCCGCAGGACGGTTTGAAGCGTGCGTTCTCAGTGTGTACACCCGCGTACAGTTTCACGAACAGTTGCACCTAATCCAACTGCGCCACTTATTTGGTAGAGACATAAAAAAAGCTTTTACGTGTGTTCAATTATTCATCAGCTACAACAAGCTCCTTTGCTGCAGAGTGCAGATTCTGACTGAAGTCCTCCCTAGATTTGTGATTGGATTATCCGCTTTAAAACTAGACAAACCTATTCCATCGGCGGGTATTTAAGAAGTACTTTTCAGAATCGTGTATAAGATAAAGCTAAACAGCTGCAGCTGTAAGTCACTTACATTTGATGGGTACAGTAAAGAAAAGTAACAATAAATTTCGTACTCTAACCTGCCATGAAGGCCCTGTGGATTACCAGAATATAGCTTTAATCTTTCTTTAACCTCGGCGCTAGATGAAGGTAGATAGTCAACGTCACGGCCCGGCCGCCTTACCACCAGGAATGACCCGGTACCCATTGTATAGCAGACCGGATTGGCCCCAGGGCCGGTATGGAAAGTGCGACAAACCTCGCCTCCATCGGGATTCGATCCCCGAACACTCCAGCCCTTAGCCAGTCGTTATGACTACACTATCCCAGCTCGTGATATTTATTGAACACCTTATCTCGTAAGTTTTTCTGCTTGTTAGGATTTTATTCACAAATATAAGAACTTCAGTGGGAATTAAGAAGGAAAAATTCTTCAGTCCCAGGATAAATTATTCAGTTTCGGATTAATGAGCCTTCCATTTTCTCTGTACGAGTGCGCATTTGCCACTGTTGCCAGTCCGCAGTCTTGAACGCGAAATTTTTAGTGTGTATTACTAAATTTTTTAGTAGACCTATGCTGCTTCTGCGTGCTATTGTGCACTTGCGACAGGAATGTGGACAAGCCATTGAAGCAGATAAACAGCGCTGCTGTGTCCACACGGCGCTATGCTGCTGTATATTGGCACTGCACGCAACAGACCGCAGATTGTAGTACTTGGTTTGCTTGATGCACCTTGGGCTCGAAGGTCAGTAGCTGTGACGTGCTGAAACGTCCTATAGGCCTCGAATTAGAGCTAAGAGTCCCTAAAGAACCATGTTAAATCCTAATGTGTTTAAGCTCTCAGATTACTACAATTACAGTCTGCAGATTTACAGCTGTCGCCGTCAGCCCCATTAAGGTGTATGAGGGAATATGTGAGATAATATTTAAATGATATTATATTATTGATTTGGGGACCGCGGTAGCACAGTGATTAAGGCGCTGTGCTACAAATCGGAAGGTCCCTGGTTCGATCCCAGATGGTGTCATTGGAATTTTTCATGGACATAATCCTTCCGATCGCACTATGGACCTGGGGTCGACTCAGCCTCTAATAGAAATGAGAACCAGGAGCATTTCCTGGGAGTAAAGGCGGCCGGTGGATAAGGCTGACATCCTTACCACCATCCTGTGACGTCATGTAATCTGGGAACCTTAAGTTCCTGGAACCCTCTGGGCCACTCCAGGCCTGTAACGTGACTGCTTTAACTTTTATGTTATTGATTTAATGTGGTACTGTATATTGTGAACAGACTGGACAAAAGAGATGCCGAAGCTCTCTCTTTATGAAGTGTTACAGAAACAAATGAGAATTTGTTAGAGTAACCTACTTCGAAGCATTTTAGGCCATTAATTGCAGCTGTAAGTCTCATGCAAATAATATGTGACCCTACCAAATAGATAATTAAAGTTTATAGTATATTCTCATGAACTCTTCCAGTTACTGAGTTTAAGCAGATTCTAAAGATTTTATGAGGAATTTGAGTGGACGTGGAAGAAAGCGATCGTGGACTGCCTGAAGGTACCACTTAGTCATTTGCCTGGAGTCCCTGAGAAAAGTCATGAAAGGCTGACTATTAGCTCTGCAGGTCGATATTTGAATTTGTACCTTTTGCATCCAACCCCTAGGTCTTTAGGATGCAGAAAATAATCATCGCCATCATCATCATCATCATCTAGCTAACATGGAGTTTGGCCACTTGTTGACCCGTTCCGGTCTCACACAGCCGGGAGTCTCTTCAGTGGTCTTCCTGGTTCCTTCTGCCTTGTCCAAGCAGACCTCAGTGCCCGTTCTGGTCTCTTCGTGACGGCCATCAGACGTTTGTCCATCTGACAGACTTGTTGAGCTGTTCAGATTTAGAAATTTCTTAAATATGCGCGTCCCAATTCTTCTTCTGTCTGTGACCTCTCGTGCTTTGGATATTTTCATCTCATTTTGAGTATTATTTAACTAGTTTTTGGCACAGAAATGTACGAAATTCGTAACATATTTCGCTTCACATCAGGGATGGCGGGAACAGGTAATTATGTAACGTGTCCATTAATTGCGACTAAGTTCGTTTCCCTCTAAAGGGTGACAGCTGTGTCTTGCTTTTGTGAAAGCATTTACTGGTGAAGTTACAGGCAAGCCCAGTTTTTGTTGTCACTTTGTTGCAATTTACGTAAGTGTCTCCCCATTTCGTGTTCAGCAATAATTATCACTGCTATAATAGTTGCCTATCTTGTCCACTATCTACTCCGGAAAGAAATTTGAATATAGGAGTAAAAAGGGTCATCGACACGCATAAATATGTATAAATACGTTCTTCAACCATAACGAAATTACACAGCGCCTTTAGAAGCGCACCAAGCTTGGGATCCCAGCAGAAATTGTAAGTACTAATATTTTTGTGGAATCATAATGCATTATAGTTTGTTTGGCGTTAATCTTCCACGACGATACTACCTCTCAGTATGTGATCCTCTGATATCCGAAATACGGACTACTATATTTATTTATGTAGTTGCTTTAAACGACTCCATGCAGCATAACGGAAGAGCAGCCATGGGTGCCGCCAGATGGAACGTTCCCTAGGACAGTTTTAAGCCAACTGATTTTATTGGTGCCGATCCCAGTGGCCGCGCGATCTAAGGCGTGGGTCTGCGGCATGGACGTCTGTCTCTTGTGCGTGCAGTGTGTTGTCAGGTAGAGGTCTCTGCCTCTGGCTGATCATTCGTCCAGAGGAGTCCTACCGAGTGTAGTGTCTGAGTGTGATCGTGAGGCCTATATAATGATGATGCTCTGACCCACTAGATCCTGTTGCAACATAAAGAAACAGAGTTTATTGGTGTGTTCGATCAGTTTTGAGAATAAACCCCTACGGTTTGCTAAATGTAACGAAACCACAGCCCTTTGTAACGGCAATGCCCTATGTTATTGCGGAATAAGAATATATGTCGTGAATAGCGTCTAATTATGCGTCGGATTTTTTTAGGGATGTAATTAACTTGCATTAATATAAAATGAAATTCATTAGAGCAAGACATGACTGGACTGAAATTCTCCCACATTTTCCATTCATACTGATTTATTTTTGCTTCGGGGACACAAAACTTTATTTAGACTATTACTGGGGTAATGACAAGGTATAGACTAAAAACTTGAGCGGCTAGTGTAATAGAGGCTGTCTGTTTTATGGTGTCCCTGAACACACCAACTATCACGGGATATTTCGCCACATATACGCTTATTGTAGAATAAACGTGCTTAGCCCGGGCACGATTAATTTGACACCTGTGTTTAACAACTGTCTGGTTAAGTATCCAAGACAGAAGTCATCAAGTGTTCCAGTAAATAAAATGTAACAAATTCAGTGTATTTAAAAAAAAAGGACTGAATTTGGAAGGACTAGCTGACAGCGGGGAGCAGTGACGTAATGTTGTTACCTTTCCTTTACTAATTTCATTTTTGTCTCTTTCACGCGAGTTCGTAAAGTTGCGAAAAACGAATATTGGTTTCGTAATATCGATCTGTCTGACCGCCTCTGTCTCCGTCTGTCCACGTGGAAGACCTCAGTTCCCACTAGACAGATTCTTATGAAATCAGATATTTGAGTATTTTTTTCGAAAAAATGTCGAGAAAGTTCAATTCTTGTTAAAATCTAGAAAAAATAACGTGCAATTCCTTGAAGACCGATGTAGCACATTTATGATGCTATCTCCCTGAGCTCTTCTCAGAATGAGAAATATTTCAGACAAAAGTTGTAACGAAAATCAAAACACACTTTTAATGTCAACAAGTTTTTTTCCCGAAAATCTTGCCTTATGACATAATGTGGAAAAAATATGGTATAGTCAGACAGGCCACAGATGACAATAGAATACGACGCGTTAGCATCGCGTGCTGGATAGTAAAATACACACACACACACACACACACAGAATATGTAATACTCACTGCTTTTCCACGACAAAAATCTTAATGTGAACGCGCCTCTGTGTTACTCTCATACTGACGCTGCCTGTATTGTCGTACTTAGATTTCTCTGAGAGCCGCATTTCAACGAACAATTTGTCGTGCGCCGGTAGTGGTAAGCCAACCACAGTGTAAGAATCCATGGTCTAAGCTAGCGGTGTGTCTCGATGTTAGAATGTCTCTAAGACGGGCAAGTCCAAGCCTGCAAGCTATGATGTTCACGTCTAGAACAGGTGTTTGAATTACACCCTGTCAGGTGAGATCAGTCGAATGGAATGATGCTTCATGACGTTTAATCCGGTGAACACGCCGTGTAGTGACAAATAATGTAAGCAATCATTATAGTGCTGTCTGCAATGTTGATATCCCATTGTGTTTTTGATCAGTTATCCTGTAAAAATACCAAGGTTGTTTCAATGGCCACGACAAATATCTACGTTAGAATACACTCATTGACGTTTCATTACAATATGTTTCGATCCAACTGAACAGGCAGTACGATCAGGGTCTCATACAAAACGCCCATACAAGGGCAACGAAAATGTAAGCAAATCGGAAGCACAAAACTGTTGTATAATGGGGAGTGGGCGGTGGTGCGGTTGGTTGAGGCACTGCCCTGCAAGCCAGGAGCCCGCGGGTAATATTTCGGATGGGGTCATTGAAGCTTTTCACTGACTTGATCATTCCGGCCGCACTATGGCCTTAGAGGCGACTCAGTCTCTAACAGAAATGAGGGCCAGGCGTCTCTCTCCTGTGGAGTAAAGGCGGCCGGTACTTAGGGCTAACAACTTTGCTACCTTCATGTGCTGATAATCTAGAAATTCTGAGAACTCCGGCCTCCTGAAGGCCTAACGACCTGTCCCAGCTCTATCAATATGTTACAGGAATACATTATTGTAATAAAACCAATCAGATGCACTAATTTCTCAAATTTATTTTTGGAACAAACTCTACTTGTTTCGGACAGTTTCTCTGTCCATCATCAGGAGTTTAGCACTGTACACACAGCAATGGTATATGTCATAGAAGTTATGCTGACTGCTATGCTGACTCGCAAGCTGTCACCAAACCTGTATGACATATAACATTGCTGTGTGTACAGTGCTATTAACTCCTGATGATGGACAGAGAAACTCTCCGAAACATGTAGAGTTTTATTCCAAAAAATGAGAAAATAATGCATTTCATTGATTTTATTGTAGGAATATATCACGATGCACGGTCCTCTGAATGTCAAATCCAAATACTATAGAAAATGAAACGTATCAGTCAAACACAAATCTATTCAAAAAAATATCGCTGTATAGAGTTACCTATTTCGATGCACACTGAATCGACATCAGGCATTCATACGAATCGAAACATGTAGTTATACAAAATGAAACTGCTTTATATACAGTCGTGTTTGACTGATGGGTTTCATTTGCATTTTGCATGTACGTTACACCGAATAGGTTGAGTCAGAATAAATTTACTGCAACAAGACATAAACTCTAATACACTAAACAATCAAACCACAGTAATTCAGCATCATGTGTACTAAAAAAAATGTTTCTTTCAGATATGTTTGAACTGCCGAAGATCAGCTTAAGTCAAAACCTGTTGTAAGAAACTGTAATTAAATGTGATAATTTGTGCCGACTAAAATGAACTTTGTTGTTGCTACTGAATTCGGTACTGCCTTAGCTACACATGTAAGAAGTGGAACAACCTGACGTCATAATTCAACAAGCACTAACACAATGTCTGGCCTTAAAACTAAGAGATAATCAACCTAATAAACATAATTAGAAAATTAATTCTCCAAACACAGCGACTTATCTTGATAGTTTCACATAAATCAGCTTGTTGTAAAATTTAATGTGATTATGGAGATAGATTTTAAATTGTATGACGACACAAAATATGAATACATCATTTGCATTGTAAATATTTCAAAACGCCGGGTTAAATTAAACGGCAAAGTTAGTACATGATATGTAGTGTAGGCCTATATTATCTTCGGTACTGATACAGTAAACAAATAGGTTATGATGGGCTGGACACGTACATGTGATGAGACTTTAAAGGGAGAAATCACAACACTAATGAGGTGACTCACTGGGAACTATTCACATAGAAACGTGTTAAGGTTTTACTTCATTTAATTCGAAATTTATCTTTCAAATTTATTGCACAGGTGGCAAGGTTCCTTAAATGGCGATCGGCTCATCACAAGGCCTGTTATATCTGTACTGAGCAGCACTGGAATGTGCCAGATACACGTCGGTGGATCCCGAATAATCCTGATTCAGGACACGAACTCTCTGTGTCTTCGAAAAAATCTCTTAGTCGTTTTATTTTTCCTGAAAAAGGAAAAGCCATTTCCAAACAAATAATTACCTTTTGTTTCCTGTTTCAAATCAACGTCAGTATTCAGGAGCCAAAACAATAACAGGTGTTTGCGATGTTTGTGTATATTTAGTTACACGTTTTGACGGTGAGCAGCTGACCGCCTAACATGATACAGAGAACGAAGCAATGATAACGTCAGAGGCAATCCTCCAATTGCAAACACGTGCCAAGCAAAGTGAAATACAGCAATACCCTAGACCAAACATCAATGACGCAGATCTACACTCCCATCTGGAAACACTAATACACTGTTTTTAATCATAAAAGTTTCGACGCTAATTTAACGTGTCTTTGTTTTACTTGGGCTTAATTTCATATTTAATTATTTCCGTCTATCGTATATATTTATGGTGTTTGTAATTTGAGAAATCATTCATACACATGGATAAGGTTTAGATAATACTAAGTATACATCTTATTGTAGCACCGTGCATTTTCGTAGAATCGCTTCAATTTATCAGCTGACGAATGCACATATAATTTCACATAAAACACTTTTAAGACACTTTAAAACACTTCAAAACACTCCGACATGTTTCGATCTTGTCAGATCATCATCAGGGAGCTTTGTTCCTTGCTAAAGTTATATTACAGTATTCCCAGTTCAATTCTTATTTGCAAACGAGGTGCTGTGGCAGCATATCATGTTGTGTGGGAATGTGTTGTGGAGCGGTGGCTAGGTGTGCGTCTTACGACCTCGTTTGCAAATAAGAATTGAATTGTGAATACCGTAAAATAACTTTAGCAAAGAACAAAGCTCCCTGATGATGATCTGACAAGATCTAAACATGTCGGAGTGTTTTAAAGTGTTTTAAAAGTGTTTTATGTGAAATTATATGTGCATTCGTCGTTTGATAAATTGAAGTGATAATACTAAGTGATTTACATATAATTTGTTGTTGCCTCTTCACCCATATGATGGCTTTATATATATTTACCGAAACATGTTGTAGTCAAACTTCATAACATATAAGAACATCAACTGTGACTAACGTCTACTAGCCTCATATCTGTATAGTTTCTTTTGACTCAGCCTGGTGTGTGTAATTTCTGACATGACAGTGCCAGTAGTCGGTAAATTGTGCCATGGCAGTCCGGTATTGCTCTACAGAAACTGTCTGGTGATTTGCTCAACAGGCGGAACACAACATGAACCGAATTTTCGTCACTCTGGTCATAGTTGCTGCCTTGGGATACGTTGTCAACAGCCGACCTTGGAATTTTCCTTTTGAACCGTCATCGTTATTGGGTACTAACAACAATAACAATGGAAACTCGACTGCCTTTGGTTTTATTCCCGCGAACTTGCTAAATCCCAGTGCTCTGTCTGGAGTCTTCCCGGTTCTCGGCGGACAGATGCAAACAACAGCACCAAGCGCTGACAGGAAGAAGAGAGATATGGGACGTTACCCTTCCAGAATCTGATTCCGAATTTCATTCCCAGCATGTTCATCTCGACATGCACAGAGCAAGACTTCACCACAACCGGGAAGCCTAGTGCAAACTGAAATACATCGTCAGAAGATATATAATTTGTTATATTTTATTTGAAGATCAATAATAATGTAATTATCTGTACAAGTTCCCTTAACTGTAACATGTATCATCTTTAACGGAGTGGTAAATATTGTTTAATTATCAGAAGTTGCTCGAGGGAAGCGTCTATGTCACTCCATGTTACACAAAATAAATTGTAATTATTGGCTCTTCAATCACCTGTGGGCCTGTTACAAACACCAGCACATAATAATGTGGCAATGTTGTAAATTAAACTGTTCACCAAAGGTGTCTGTCCTAGGCCCTTCCAGATGTTTGCCGTAGAAAATTTTTCCAGGGTTACCTAACAGTTCTCGAAGTATCTGAAACAGTATGGCGTCGAATGACATGATATTCAATGAACGATGGATTGAAATTGTGTGTAATGTAAGCGTCATAGTTTACTTTGATATTCTATACCGGTATTGGCCTGGAAAGGCTGAGAAATACCACAAAAAAACTTTTAGGATATCAGGTGTCCTGCATAGATTCCAATCGGGTATCTCCTGCACAAAAATTATGCTTTACTGTGTGGCCCTAAATTTTCAGTAGGTCAAGACCCCGTCGTCACCAATACTGTGCACATATCCACGCACACAATCGCGCGTTTACCCTACTCGACTCAAGGTAACTTCTCACGTTGTCAAGTAATGAATCGTCGGAATCCACTGAGAAAAGAAGCCAACAGTAATAACACATAATATTGACATTAAACATGATCATATTTTCCTAAAAACACATTTAATATAGACGTCACATCGAGCGTTTTCTCTTTTCCGGATGTTTTCCTAAAAACATTTTATAACATTTCTTATCTTCCCTTATGTTTTACATGCGCAGCTCGTCCTAAATTTCTTGATTTGTTTGATTAACTAGAAGAAAAGAACGAATCACAGAACGCGGCTTTATTTGGGCCTAATATCTTCCAATTTCAGGCTTAATTCTAGTCATAAGAACGTAATCCGCCAAAACACGAACTTATTTTAGCAAATCCAAAGCAGCTATATGTTTCGGCTGAATAGAGCAGCCGTCATCAGGCTGAATGTATCAGAAGATATACAAATAAAATTATACAACTGTAGCCATACATATGTTTACAAAATCCATGTCCGGGATCTCGCCCTTGCGTTGTGTAAGAATTGCTTTATGCAGCCGAAATATATAGCTGCTATGGATTTGTTATAATAATAGCTGTTTATTACATCCTTGTTATTGCGTATTATACAACGCTTAACTCCACTACTACTACTACTACTACTACTACTACTACTACTACTACTACTACTACTACTACTTCTTCTTCTACTACTACTGCTACACTTTACTTCTACTACTACTACTACTACTACTACTACTACTACAACTACTACTACTACAACTACTACTACTACTACTACTACTACTACTGGCTAGTAGCAATTATACTGCAAGTAGGATAACATGTTTTAGTTTCTTCCGCTGTAACAATGGTTTGTGTGTGTTTGGAAGAAGGTTGTCTCTAAAGAGTTGACAATTTTTTGGCTCTTTAAGTGGCGTTCTGCCTTACTCAGTAGCAGACACCAAGAAAATCCTCCCTTAGGTAATGCCATGTTACTTCCTTCCACTCGTAAATTTTCTTTCTGATGTCCGTCAATATTTATTTGTTTCCGAACTTGTGTTTTATATGAAAATTTCCATCCCACTTTTCTTACTTGGTATTTATTTTCCTTCATTAAACACCATCTCAAAATATTTTTCATACAGTGACCCTGAAGTACTAGACCACTATTACCATTACGAACACTACAAAAGAATTGCTAACCCCATGCACTCGTACATTTAACTTTATAGAACGCTTAGACAACAAAGCTGTGAAAATACAGAGTTCATTTAGAGAACCGCCTTGTTCAAACGACTTGCACTATAACTGTTTATTGCTAAAGAAACTGGAAGGAAGAGAGAAGCACAGTCTTCAGGTTCCTGGAAAAGGAGACGAAGTTTGGTATGAGGGAGAGAATACCTGTCTATATCAGAGAAAGAAAAGATAAAGTAAGAGAGGAAAATATATAAGAGAAATAAAAGAATACAGTAAAAAAGGAATACAGGATATGTAAATGGAAAGTGAGGAAGGCAGAATGGCAGGTCTATTACTGTTGTTCAGACATTAGCAGTATCAGTAACCGGTGATGTTCAAGTACTAGGAAAGCAGGTGCTCATAACCGACTTATGGCTTGTAATTTGATAGTTATAGCAACATTACACCCACAAAGTCCTCGTCATTTTTCATGACGACATTCAGGGAGAGTCCCACTAACCTTACGGCCTTCCAACGTCAGTCACATGACTGCAGCTGCTACGTAAGCAGAATACTGGCACCGCCACCTCTCTGATGGTAAAAACATTCTGATCTACGCACACACGACTTCGCGCACCTTCCATACTTGTGACGTCAGCCTAGGTTCTGTAATGTTACCTGCGCCTGAAGCTGCACACATTGTGGAATTAATACTTTGATAAACTGTCTTGTAGTCTGTGTCACCACGTAGCTTTTATGTATGTATAAACGCTTGAAGTAGTCTGTTTTCATTTTGACGATAGAGATATCTACCAAACTGTATGGCATTGTTGTCCAGAAGATCAATATTCATATTTACCGACATGCGAACAGCAAACGTAACTGGAAGTGATTTGTCATTCAATGCTGTGAGCCAAAGACTCCTGACCATGCGCTATACAACATCTTCAAGTAAAAAAATATGCACTGGCACTGTTCAGCGTACTGCGAATTTTTTGGGCTCTCTCGCCCTGGTAGTTTTCACCAATTTCCGCCGTCTAGATTCTGCGTTGTTTGCTATCATGGTTTTTCCAATAAAAGAAGGAAAGAGGATGAAAGAATAGAAACTACAGAAGATGACATCACAATTTCCTCGTCCTATATGTCACAGAGAAATGTTCACAACACAAGAAATACAGCCTGGCTGGTTGCATACAACAAAGGGAAACGTAATGCCATTGTAGCCAACAGCTTTACCTCAAAACAAAAGAGGTCATTTCTGTAAATCGAGTTCGGGCTTCTTTCAGCAGGATCTCATACATTTATCTTCAAAGCTCCTATGATAAGAAACTTTTCCGTGAATTTTTAAAAACATGGACGTTCATAGTATGCTGGTTCTTTTCAACTTCTCATACTTAAATATGCGAAAATACATGTTGGTTTACAAAGGGGAAATTTCGTTTTTAGGTGTTTTTAAAAACAAAGCCCAAAAGAAATTGTTAAATTAATGACACTTAAATTAAGAACTTATACGGATGAAACTCTGTGAACGGATATTCAGTACCTCTTGCAGAGTCATGTTTTGTTTGGTTCAGTGTTTCACATACTCGAAAGAGGAAGGTGAAATGTGCTGTTAATTTATTACGCATTAGGGAAAAGAGAGAGAGTCACAAAAATCTTTCATATTAAGCTTCGATGAAGAGGATTCTTTTGAAGACTTTCGTATAAATGGCAGAGTAATATTAAAATGGATATTAAAGGACTAGACAATAGGTTTTGGACTGTATTTATCAGTTTTACAGTATATTACAAGGTGGTTCAAATATGACCGGGACTAATTTGTGTGTAAACGTATGATGTCAGTCCCGGTCATATTTGAACCACCTTGTATATACGGTCAGTACACAAGAAAATCAATATAGTGATATAATGTATGCAAAATGTTACACTGTGGCTACATACTGCGACCTTAAACGGTCATCATCAGGCCAATAAAGAACATTTTGTTTAAGATACAGAAAGTTATTACTCAATGGGATCCCATTTCGTTTACAGTGGAATATAAAATAATGTATAAAAACTCCTATTTACAATTAAAACAATTAAAATTAAGCAATAAACAAATTAGATGAGAAACTTCTAATGCTATGTTGTTGTGGGCCTCGTTCTGGTTTCTAAAACAATTTATTTATCAGGTTTGATGTAGGGATGAAAAGTAAGGTTTTGTTTAGCGCTGTACTAAATCTTTGGTTTCCACAAAGTTGGAAGATAACTTGATTAACTTAGCAGCTATTAACTTCTCAAGCGGGTCTATCCTCGTGCAATTATTTGGTTAGTTAGCAAAGAGATAGTATAGTGGACTTGTTAGCTTTACAGTTAGTGGTTCATTTTAAGGTGCTTTACTTTATGATCTAAATAAGCTTACACGTACATATTTTGATCATCCTCATGGATTTTCTGCAATATTTTATCTTACAGCGCTTCCATTGTATTAATAATAGACCTACAAAGTTTTCGCTTCATTCATCGTAATTCAGCTTAAGGGCGGCATTACGTAAAGTACTAAATGTATTTTGATGCATGTCAAGCTAAGTATGCTTCTTTATAACAGAAGACGACACGCATGAAAGAGGAAATTATGTACGAAACACACAAATTATTTTGGGTGCAATATTTTCGTAAGTGTCCCTAGGTCTTATACAGTAACTCTTATTTTCATAACAGAATACGAAATTGTGCCCCACTGAAAGCGTTTTAATGCTCTTAGAATTCTTTTACTACTTTTGCCAACCAATCTACAAAAATAAATTTCGGGCTATGTCTATGTCCGTGTCTGTGTCTGTGTATGTGTGTATGTATATATGTCTGTCTATCCGTCTGTTTGCAGGTAATGTTCAAGCACTATAAACATACCAATGTAACTTAACGCAAGACATGTTGGTTCATAAAAGTAAAATTAAATTATAGCAACTTCGCACGTATCACAGTGGATAGCCACTGATCTACTGTACTAGAGTAAGCGTTCGTCTCGTGTTAAGCGTGAAGTGAGACTGTCTCCATCCGTTTGCAATTTTCGTCTCCGAAATTGCTGAAAACTTTGTCATTGAAACGTGTCGTAATTAGTAAGCATCAAATTTCGATACGAATTTGGATTGGTATTGACTAATTCATTGTAAACTTTCTTAATGTGCTTATTGAGTCAAAATTCGCACTTTTGCTAAAGAATTATTTTCCTACAAAATGCGACACTAAACATTGTGTCAAACTGTGAACTATAACTGATATTGGTCCCTGTTTGACGGTACTTACTTACTTACTTACTTACTTACTTACTTACTTACTTACTTACTTACTCCATGGTGCAGAGTCCTTCTTGAGAAGCTAACTGGTCTGCAGCTAGTCAAAAAACTCCCCGCATTTCACGGAAC
>Ga0123355_10010005_pt1 | contig 14484 bp, 9 predicted proteins | sample TergutEmb28metaG_3_FD_89872 | JGI IMG/M metagenome (GOLD analysis project Ga0123355, IMG submission 89872) | Embiratermes neotenicus P1 segment gut microbial communities from Petit-Saut dam, French Guiana - Emb289 P1 | ecosystem: Host-associated > Arthropoda: Insects > Digestive system > Gut ...
CACAAAACACCCAAAAAAAAACCCACTACTCTTTTCTCCCCACGAGAAAAAGAAAAACACCTTCAAACAACCCAAAAACACAATTTTCGTTATATAAGGCCCCCCCCCCCCCCCCCCCCAAAAAAAAACTCGAGTAGAAATGAAGAAATCCGCAAGAAATTGGAAGTCACAGCAGATAAGTGGTTTCACAAGCATGGTTGCAACAAACTGCACACTGCACTGCACCCAAAGCAAACCGCGAAACTTTGACGCCTTATGTCAAAGGAACCCATAGAAATGAAAGTACGCTACAACAGCGCTGCAGACAGACTAGCAGGAAAATGGAGGCCAAACGAATGACACGCTAAAACACGTATCAAATCCGCAACCATTGCAATTGCGATAAAGAGATGGGTGACACTAGGACCTTCGAGTTGAGGAAAAAGAATAGGACAACGGTTAAGACAACAGCACCACTGACGGAAAAGAAGGAAAACGACTAGCAAATGATACCAGCGCCACACACGGGAGACAGAAATTGTGTATCTTAGGGTCGGCATAGTCACAGGTTGCTACCGGTATCGTATATACTGTGATGTTAGTGAGTGTCGGTTGGAATGGTTTTGCTGGTGTCAGTGGGTTTTTCAGGTTAGAAGTTGTGTGGAATTTTTATTGTTATTATTATCATTATCATTATAGTTATGTGCCGTCGAAAATATGCTTTTTGAGGTGTTTATATGTGTAGGGTTGTAAACACTTCGTATCACAACGGGAGTAAGTATTTTTCGTTTCTCATACTGCTTTTTCCTATAAAGGTTGTTTCGGTTTACGTTGAGTGATTAATCATGAATAACACCAAAATGTTCACATTAAGTATTGCCCATGCCTGACTTTATATTTTTTTCCCACATTAAATTTCTTGTTATTGATTCCAAACATTGTATCAAAACAATTTGAAGAAGAGTACCATGGTAACCAAATATACCAACATCAAAATTTAACTCCGCGTCTCATAAGCAAGAGAAATTTGAATATTACAAGCTGTCAAAAAAAAAAAAAGCGTGTTAGGGGAAATTACACTACTTTACAGACGGTCTGTATCAATACTGTATGTAGGTGCTGAGATACAGGAATTTATTACCAAAGTACAGCGTTCCCAGACCACTGGCAATACAGTCTGTGATGCATTGCAGTACCCAATAAAATGTGTACTTAAAATTTGTTGGAAAGTAATATTATAATGTAAAGATAGTAATGTATATGTAAACTGAGAGTTACTGTCTTCTATGGATTAATGTTTTTAACACATTTAAGCTGTATGTAATACCTAGATATAGAAAACTATGAATTTTACTCTTGCTTGTTAATACACATTTTGCAAATACATATTTGTGTACAAAGTCATATGAATTGTAAGCATAGTGTGTACTTGATGGTATACCCCAGGGGGGTATACAAATCCCCAACAATTGTCAGTGTGGAACTTGTTGTGTGTTGCCCTTATGGTGCATTGGATTTGGAGGTTGCTCATAGATTAGTGAAAAGAATTGCAGACCTGTGCTATGTGTGTAACTGTATTTATTGATTTTAGTATCATATTGTAAAGCTGCCAGATGATTGTTTATATAAACTGAAACGTGTAGGAGTATGTACAAAAGACTTTAGAATGTGATATAGTAGTTGTAGCATTTAATGTTCAGGCAGTTTGTTAAAATCAGAGATGAACAAATTGTTCAAATATCTAGGAGACCTCTCAAAAATCCCGATGTTAGAAGGGTGACTCTCAAGAAGCTCTGTACTGAGAACCCACAAATACTAGGCACCACCCTAAAAAATTTGTAGCTTTGATGACATAGCACTCAGGACTTTTGCGCCTCTGGTTAAAATATACTACACTTGTGAACCTCCCCTGTCCATTAATGGAATATTAGTTGTATAGTACATGAGATGAATCACTCAGAGGTGTACATACCTGTTCGTCAGAATTCAGTACAAAGGTGTGATATAAATATAGGTAATAAATTAGTTCATAGTACTACAGAATTGCGGCCAAATTAAAATATTTTGGAACATGGTAAGCCATCATAACTATATTCATGAAGAAATTTAGAGCAGATAATGTTTGGTTAATGCTTGCTGCCACTCATATGACAATATTTTTCTTTCCTTTCTCTATATAAAAATTTGAAAATTAGGGTTATAATTCCACCTGTAGTTTTTGTATGGGAGTGAAACTTTGTCTGTCTCTCTTTCCCTCTCTCTCTAAAAGATGAACATAGTTGAGTGTGTTTGAGAATAGGCTGCTGAGGAAGTTAGTTTAGCTAAGTGGAAGGAAGTGACAAGAGGCTGAAGAAAAATGCATAATGAACACCTCAATAATTTGTATTTTCACTATTGTTTCATAGTATGATGAAACAGAAGAGGGTGAGATGGGTGGATTGTAGAATGGAATAAAACAATAGAATGTATTGGATAAATTAAAAGCCCATAAAAAGTTTTGTTTGGAAGATCAAAGGGCAAGAGACCAATTTTAAATGGAGGCAAGGATGATATAATGTTAAATTGGCTTGTAAGTAAATAAAGTGGGATCATGTGGACTGGATTAATGCTTTTGGTTATGGGATCTAGTGGTGGCTTGTTGTAAGTGTGGTCCAATCATTAGTTCAGTAGCTCCTTGGGGGTCATATATGTAGTTACGAGTGAAGACCTGAAATGTCATATAGCCTGTCGGTGTCCCAAAATTGTTTTAAAGGAAATGCATTGGCTGTATTCCTTTCTTTGGGTTCTAACAGCCTGTTTCCAAGCATTTTCTTCCAATCCTTCATTGTAATTGCATATTAATCTACCTACAATTCCTTGTCATATTGATCATCACTGTGACAGTTGAACAGTTCCAGCACTTGATGTGAACCCCCAACAACAAAATCTGCATATCACACAGCAGTTTGTCATAACCCAAGAATACACAGTTTTCCAGGAGACAGAAAACACCTGACAGACCATTAATGGACCAACACATAAGTGTGTTGTCTTTTTACAAAAACATTTTGACAAAAGACGTGTTTGTACCCCAGCTGTCTAGTAATGTGGGAATCTCAGTTTGAGGAGTTGTGTAGGTTATGACTGCTGTTACATTAGTGATATTTTGCTTTACTTCTGATCTGTCAGGTGTTCTCATCCTGGATGCTTGGTTGCCCCAGCAACTGTGTTTTGTACAGAGGCCTCTAATATTCTTAGCATAATTATTACAGTTTTTTTCCTTACATATAAAAATATATATCAGTTCACATGCACCCAGCAGAAAATTCAGATAACAGTGAGGTTTGTGGGTCACACCAGACTTAGGGGTCTTCAGTATAGAACTTGTTTCATGTCACCCTACTGGCACCTAGAATTTGGAGGTGGCTTTTAGATTTTTGAAAAATATGTGGACTCCTGTTCCTGATACATTTAACTTTGTAATGACAGTACTGTTACTTGCCAGAATTGATGAGGTTTAGTCATTGTGTTTAAACTGATTCATTGAACAGGCCTCATATCATGAGACAAAAATATTGAATCCAGATACAAGTGAATATTATACTCTATGAAATTAAGTCCTCCTTGACCAGAAAACAGTCACTTGTATACTAATATGGCACTCAGGAAATTGAGAAATTATAACCAATGATCCTTCACAAACATATTGCCTTACATTGTCACTTGTATTCTTAATTTGCAGAATGCACACTCTGAACAGTAATATCACCAAAAACAAGTCTGTCGCATCTACTCATACATCATCCTGGCACTAACAGGCTCATCCCTGTTACTACAGATATGATTTATTTCATAATCTTCACGTAGTCTGACAACAGGTCCATAGCCTCTTCCAAAGTGAGGACTTCAGAGAGATTGGTCTAGTGCTTCCTCTTTCACCTTTCTCTCATATGTTACAAATCCTGTTCTTAAGTGATGTTTCTCATTTCCATCTGCATAGAAAATGTATAATTCTTCACTGGCTGAGTAGTGCCTTCATTCTGTCTGTTCTGTATTTGCTCTAAATGTCATTTAATTCATGTAGCAGAGGCCTTCTTTAGAAACTAGTAGTTCCACAACCAGTCAAAAAAATACCTTGCATAGTATGGAACATTAAGGCTCATTATCATGTACACAAGAACCTGCCACTTGTCTGTATCCTGAGCCAGATGAATCCAGTCCACACTCTCCCATTTTGTATCTGTAATGCCCATTTTAATGTTACCTCACCATTTAAATGTCATTTACATTTGCTGATTCCCTTGCTGCTGTTTTTAATGAACTCAACCTGTAGAGACTCCGAGCATTCTAAAATCCAAATCACATGCATATTTTCCATTGCATTGGTAGTTCTAAAGCAGCTGGCTTAGCTCAGTCATTATAGCAAGTAGGCTGCAGGCTGGATGATCAAGGATTAAAATCCCAGCAGAGGCAAGAGATTTTTATCTTCTCCAATCATCCGAACAGGCACTAGGGCCCACACAACTGCCTATTCAGTGGGGGATGGAGTTCCTTTGCAGGGGTAAAGTGGTTGGGGCATGAAGGTGACATCTAGCCCCTATCTAGTGCTGAGGATAAGAATGAGTGAGATGTACCTCTTCTCTCTTGTGTATGCCTTCATTGCATTGACAGGGACTTTATATATGTATATATTTTAATTTTTTGGTTGTATCAAAAAAATCTCTCAAAGCCCAAGACACTGTGTAACATATTTAAAAATGCACATTTTTGTATGGTCAGTTGTTGTTCTCCCTCCCAACCCTGAAACTGGAAGACCACCCATTATCATTTATGTATGACTGCTTATTCAGTATATTCATTGGTACCCTCTGCATCAAGAGACTGTCATGTCTGTCCACAACCTAAGAATGTTGACATGTGAGTGTTACTGAACATTGGTTTTAACAGGGAGGGGTTGTTAGCAACTCGCCCAACCCCCAAGCTGTAGGACCACCCCTTGTCGGCTGTCCGTGGCTGCTTATTCAATTTATTCGCAGCTACCCTCCTTATCAGAGGCCGTTCCTCTATCCGCAACCTGAGGACGCGCCATGCCGTGGTGACAGGGACCCACTAACACACAGAAGAATGTTGACATAGAAGCACAAATATTATAAATAAATATTTGTGCATTTAATTTATGAACGTGTTTAGTACTGCCTCCACAACTTCGCAAGAATTAATATCTTTTTGGATTGTTGTGTCCATAATGTCCACTCATAATTTGACTGTATCAGAATTGGTACCATAAACCAGAATACTTTTCACCATACCATATTCTTTATCCATTCAAAATGCTTCTGTTTAGGGCAAAAGAATTCACAAACATTTAGCTAAGTGGTAGGCTGTCAAGGTTTAAAAATGACGTACAGACATATACCATGTGAATGACAGTTCAACAGCTGGTTAAGAAGGTGGTTGTTTTTATGAAATTCGGCAGCAACTTGCCATTGGCCCCAGTCTTCATATTTATCGTTTCTGAGTTGAAGAGAAAGTTAGTTGACCTTGGCTGTTGTTCCCCAAGTAATTAAACTATGCGGCATCCCATTGGAAGGGTCAGCTTTCCAACACACTGTGAATTATGTCTGTAGGCGGAGCGGATACATCCATTATTAAGTGACAGCTTTAGTAAAAACTTTTGGAATTTTGGGAATATTGCCCTATCACTGTTTCACAGCCATTACACGTAGAGTGCTTAGAAGTTATATGTATACTTACATGTGGGATACCTAATAACTATAATCTTCATGCATGTGGGTAGTGGTCATGTTATAAACAGTGTTGACAGGGCAAGGAATTACCTGCAGGCAATATGCCTCTGCAACACTGCAACATAGCATGACATTCCACAAGTTCCCACTATTCATTGCTGTAAGAACTGTGAATCTCTTACAGACTATATTTCTGCTTTCTTTTCTTTCAGTTGATTCTGAAAAATAAGCAATGGCTGCAAATCTTGGTGGGAATTTGGGTCAACCGCAGAATGCAGTCACAACCATAGGTAGTATTCCAGCTGCAACAGCAACAGTAGTAACAGTACCTGGTCATCTACCACAGCAGCAGACTGTGGGCACAAGCATCGATACACCACTGGAAGTAGAATCTGTAATGCAGTCTGTAGGTGAATTTTTTTTTAATAAATAAGAATGAAGTAATTGTGTGTTTTAAACCATGAAGAATGAAAATTTTTATTAATTGTGTGTGCATATAGCATTTTCTTGTGTACTCCCAGTTTATATAATGGCCTTGCATTAGGCACTTTTATTCACTAATTTATGAGCAGCACATTCTGGAGCAGCAGTGACCTTGTGAACTGGAGACAAGTTGTTTTGTGAATGATACTCACAAGCAGTATATCCATTCTTGAAAGGTTAGAGCTACAGCTCTGAAACAAAACTCCACCATAGATGCATTCTTGAAGAGAAAACTTAATGGTTGCATTTATATCTGAAAGTTCCTTTTGACTGTTTCAAAACATGTGAGGGACTTCAGTGATCACGTAAAAAATCACATTTATTGATCCCTGATATGTTTACCCAGTGCACATGCATATTGCATTTGTTTGTATGTTCATTGATCACATTCTTTGGTTATTTTAATAGTCTGTTGCTAGGTTTGGCTTCTGTGAAGTTAACCAGACTCTTGCTTGAAATAAAGCCAGAAATTACAAGAAAAACAAATCTACACAACATTAATTCTGTACTGTACATGTTTCTTGTGATACATGTGTTTTAAATGATAACATTAAAACTGGAGTGAAGGGGCAGACTTAGGTAGAAAATTGAAGGGTATTGGATAACAAACAATGCGCATGCTATGGCTTCGGTATAAGACTGTGAATCACTCCTCCATAGATTGTTCCTCATTAACTGTGGTTTTTATGTCAGGAATGTGTACTTTGTATGTATGTTTCTAATTGTGTTATATTTATCAGGTATCTGTTCTTCTGAGATATGGTACTACATCTCTGGATATTTTGACCCTTGCAGGTGAGACCACTGTGTTGTCTTGAAATGCCAGGAACCAGATATCCAATGATACTAAATCACATCCCAGAAGCATGGATAGTTAAGCCGTACCCCTGCCAAATTTAAAAACTAAAAATGTAGTATAATATAATATTACCATGTATTTTGTTCATGTTTTCTTTTCAGTCTGTGGTATCTTCAGCCCAAGTAAGTGCCTCCTCCATACCAGGACTGGGGAATCTCCAGTCAGTAGTAGGATCTGGTATGGGAAATGCAATTACCACTGCATCTGTTGTGACCATGTCGTCGCATTCTCCATTAACAACAGCTCTGCAGAGTGGCAATTGCAACATCCAGTCTTCCACTAATACTGTTGGCACTCAAGTTAAAAGTTCGTCCACAACTGCGACTGTCTCCACCACAACAGTACCTCATGATATTCAGACTCAGGTTAGTAGACTTCAGATGCTCTTTGTTGTTGCACTGAGTAGCAGGGGTACTGAATCAATAACCATGCTATTCAGTGCAGTGGAACTGGGGTAGCATAGTTGGTATAGTGATAGCTACAGGCTGGACAGTCCAGGGTTCAAACTGCATTAGAGATTACAGATTCCCCCTCACCCCCCAACAAAACATCTAGACCATCTGTGGGGCCCACCCAGCCTCCTATTCAGTGGGTACCAGGGTTCTTTCCCCCAGGTAAAGCAGGCAGGGCATGAAATTAATTATTCACCTCCATCTACTTCTCAGGCTAAGAATGAGTGGAGCTGTACATCTACTTTTCCTATATCCCTTTGTGGCATGGATAAGGAATTGGAATTAGTTCATTTGGTTGGTTCTTGATACACATACAAATTAATGTATGGAATATGGAATGTATTAAAATAATTAATGCTCAACAGGCAAAATCAACATATGTCTACAGGAATACAAAACAAGAACTTCTGAAAAAGAAGCCTCCATCTGGTTCAGTAAAACATGTCAGATGAACCATCTAACTCCAGAATATATAAACATCACCATTAATGATAACAACCAACAAAAATTGTAACCAATCATATGGATTTCAATATGGTGGAGTAATTTGACACCTTCATTGACACTGTATCCTTGTAACAGAAATGTCGCCCTGAAGATGGCTGAATTATTGGCCGAAACATGTGGGTGAAAATATCACGATACAATTACACCAGTGGAATTAAGTGCATTTTGTTGGTTCTTGATACACATTATACGCGTTAATACACAGAATATGGAATGTATTAAAATAAGGAAAACAACTTTTTTTTTTTTTTTGAGTGTAACAACTTGTGAATCAATAACTCTGCTGCTTATCATAACAACCCAGAAGGTCTGAAACCTCAGATCTGTCCCAGTTCAGTATATTTTTTTGATCAGGAAGCTGGAGTATCCATTTGTAGCCAACTGTCACATGATCTGATACCAGTGAGTTATCCCTTTCATGCCTGTGCTGTGTTCATGACTGCTCTACTGCTTTTTTGCAGTCCTGAGGAAATGCAGTTCCATGGGCTGCTTGCATGCTGGCTGATTGTTTTCAAGTGATATATTACGAAGAACTGACTGCTCATATTCTTATTCCCATATGAAATAAAAAATTGTGATACATATTTTCTAATGCATATACTTGTAGAGAGCAGAGGCAATAGGCGTAATGCAAGGGTGAGTTTGGACCCTGACCCTGCACCATTTTGGCACCTAAACTAGAAAACGGATGGGGAGAGTACACTGTAGGTCCTTTCATTGTTCCTTCTAATGAACAAAGTCAATGGTGCAGAGTCTTCCTTGAGAAATTTATAATGTACTGATCCTCTTGAAAGTTATTTTTTCATCATCATCATCACCACCACCGAAGGTTTATCACCTTGTGCACAAAAGTCTGTCTTTCAAAAGACCACTTAAATGTAATCAGTACTTATCCATTCGAATGTTATCTTTCCATCTACTCCTAGTATTCCCAGTGGTTGTCTCCCTTTCATGTATAATGACCGTAAGTGTTGTGTGTGCTATGTATCACACCTATCCAGTTCATCTGTGATTACCCTTACAATATTAGGTGAAGTGTACAATGTAAGAAGACCAGTGGTAACACCTTACATAGGTATGAAATATTTGTACTTATTTTGTAGACTGATGGTATAGTAGAGTGGTTAGCATTTTTGCTTCATATTTGGAAGGTCTTGGTTTGTTCTGAGCACAGAGTTGGATATTCTTACCAAGGATTTTGGAGGTTTTCCTCAATCCTTCCAAAATCATGCTGCGGTTAGTGCTACTGCCACCGGGTGACAACCCAGTTGCAGTTAATAATAATAATAATTATGATTATTATTATTATTTATACAGTATGTCTGCATTCAAGAAAACTCTGATAGATAAACAAAACAAACTTATTTTATGCATAAGAATAGACTAAGAAATGGCCATGTTTTCAGTTCCAAGTAAGTAAGTTTATCTTTGAATCTTGTGAATGCATGTAGAATAAAGAGGTATAACTCCTTGTATTGTGAAACTGCAAGTCAAAGGAAGTTGTGTGGTTAGCATCACGCTATGACTGCATTTACCTCCTGGAAAAATTCCTGGTAACACTGAATAAAACTAAGGAGGTTGCCTAACCCATTATGTTTCTGTGTAGGGAACTGCCAGATTGATACCTTAGCTGGGACACAGACTATCTTGAAGTTTTCATGATTTGTCTCAGATGCTTCAGATCGCAGCATAACACCACAGTTACTTCTTGCCACATCCTTTTAGCTTGAGTGTTCATTAATTATCGTGTTTTTTGACACTATATGTTTTGAGCCACTTACAGTGAGTTGAATAAATCACAAATGGGTAGGCACAGGATAGAAACCTGATTATTCCTCAGTGCTTTTCAGGGTGTGGTGCTGAAGTGGAAGAGTCCCATTTTGTTTTTCAGGAGTAGGGAAATGGGTGTTAGGACATTTAATATGTGATGTACTGTACGGGTGAACACATGAAATGTATAAGAATTTATTGTAATGTTGCTCATGAACTGAAGTGTACACAAATGAATACTAAACAAATTCAGGCAGTGTATATGATCAGGTCTCTTTAGTTTCCAGATATTGCCATCAGTGGTACTAACACTAGTTATGGGAAAATGGCGTCTCATGTGCAGAGAGCTATGTGTTGTGATGTCAAGAAATAAAATGTGTGGATTGAGTGCTAAGATGATTTTGTATTGAGTCTGTGTCTATCTGCAAGTGTTATACGTGGTTCACTGAGGTCAGTTGCTTTTGTAAAGGGAACAGTCCCAGTGAATAACCAGTCACTGAATGTAAGGTGAATGAAGTTCTGACAATTGGCAATGCAAGCCCACCAATAGGCATACCACAGTTGATAGTTCACAAAATTCTGAGAACTTGTCTGAGGTTTAGAAGTTAAAAATACAAACTTTTGCAAAATGTAACAGCCAAAGACAAAGAGGTATGCTCTGGTGATTTACATATACCAACATATGTACATAAATTATGTAAAATGACAAGTTTTTATAAACATGATTCTTCTACGTCCATTCATCAGGGAGATATCAGTACAGAGGATGTCTCCCTGAGGATGACAATTAATTGCTGAAACATGTAGGAAGTTCATGTTCATGGTTAATTTGTAATTTTATATAATTTATGTGCATATGTTGATATATATATATATATATATATATATATGTAAACAATTAGGTGCACAGTGCATGGAATGCATAATATTAAAATAGTTACCAAATTTTGCAGTGATAGTCTTTCAAAACTTGAAGATGATATAATTTTTACAGCCAAAATTGTGTGTAATGATGAAACTATTCTTCATCTGTTCAGTCATGTTAACTCACATAATGTTAAAATTTGGAGGAGCAACAACCCTAAGTCATTGTCTGAAAGTACAATGGACAGTCCCAAATTTATTGTCTTTTGTGCTGTATCTGTCCAAACAGAAGATTTAGGGGCCCTTTCATTTTTGCCAAATGCACTGTGATGGTTGTGATGTCCCTAGATAAGCTGGAGAAATTCCTCTTACTGATTTTGTAAAGAGAGGTTCCTAATGACATGCTACTCCAGCAAGATAGCACTTCTGCATTTTTATATTGCAGTTCAGGCAGGACTTCTTGGGTTGTTTCCATGGGATGAGATTGGCACAGGTAGCCCTATCACTTGACTTCCTTGTTCCCCTGCCCTTAAACCGCTGAATTTCTTCTTCTGGGGTACATAAAGGATGCTGTTTATGTCCTACCTTTACCAGCCACTTTGTCAGAACTTGCTTGGAGGATATGAGCTGCTGCAGGTACAGTTACACCAGCTGTGGTTACAAATACTTGGGTCATTTCAGAAGTTTTGTGTATGGTGACAGTACCATGCAGTGCTTCATATGACTGAACTCTTATCATGTGTGTGGCACTATTGGTACTATTTCTGCTGCCACAAAGGTGCACTGTCTTTGTAATGTCTGTTGCTGTTTAGCAATGGATCAGAGAAGGCTACAAGGAAATTTCTCACTGACAGACATGAGAATATTAATAACATATCATGTTTCATTGGGTAAAAATGCTCTAGAGTGATACAAATCATTGGAGGAGGGCTCAGGGACACATGCTCCTTCACATTAAACTGTCTGCCAGTGGGTGAATGCCATTAAGAATGGCTGGGAAGAGGCGGGCAATGCCCCTCGCAGTGGGGTCCCAACATTGGTGATGGATGAATGCAACATGGAACAAGTGAAATCTGTCCTTGAACGTACGCACAGTATTTCTTGCACTACCTTCCAATTCTCTCCCCATGTCATTACTGGTTGCATGTATGAAAGAATGTCTTCTGGGTAAACAATTAGAATTGGAAGTCGATACCAACACTCCTGTCACTGTCTCTTTGTATCATCTGAGCAAGGATGAATTCAGAGCTGCATTTAATTGTTTACCACGTAGATGAAAAAAGTGGGTGGACAGTGTGGTTGTTTACATTGATTAGAGGACATACGTGTCAACATTCAGGAATATCAGTATTTTGTATTTTGTTTTTATAATAAAGTCATACACAAAACTTCTTAAATGACCTGTGTTTGTGGACTGCACCTGAATACAAGTATGATGTATATGGTCTGTGCACAATGCCCTCATTGAGCATCTGTGAACTGTTGATTGTGGATCAAAATCGTGATCAGATAACATACCAGAATTTAGTTTTCATTCTTGTGCCCTGTTCTTGAGCAGTATTAAATAGCAGTTGTCTACATTTCAGGTGTTCACTCTGTATTATCATTTCTAGTAACTGCTTGCACATGCGTGAAAACTTTATCGCAGATGCATTTGCAGATCCTGACTCGACCGCGTCTTCAAGACTTGGTTCGTGAAGTAGATCCAACAGAACAGTTAGATGAAGAAGTAGAGGAACTTCTTTTACAGATGGCTGATGATTTTGTGGAGTCAACAGTGGGTGCTGCTTGTTTGCTGGCCAAGCATAGGAAGGCCTCTACTGTCGATGTGAAGGATGTTCAGCTGCATCTTGGTAAGCTTTGTGAGAGCTGCTTTGCAGTAGTTTTTGGTGGTGAGAATTATACTGAACATTGTTCAGACTGTGGGTAGACGATGACAAACAGTAACATTTTACAGACAGTTATGAAAGATAGGCACTGCAGCCCTCCATGGGCCAAGATCTTGTGGATCTATAGTTGCAGTCTTTCGTAACCTCCTGAAATACTATGTAGATATGAGTACTTAGTGTCATGCTGTGGCTACTTTACCTTGCAGGAGCCCGTGGTATCTATTTAAGGAGGCTAGGCAGTCTCAAAATTGATTTGGTTGAGGTGCCTCCAGGAGAGTGGAATTTAAATGGTTCACCCATTATTTTTCATGTTATTTGCTGACAACTGTATGGTTCAGCCTTCTCAGCATTGCACTGTGTGATGACTATAGTGTCCTGTCGGTGCCAAGAGGTTAGGTGAAATGTCTACCTTTGCAAAGAATTTAACCCCAGTTCTTAGTCATGCAACCATAGCATACTGGCTCTGCAATGTGGCTGGTGTACAGGTGATGGTAACAAACTCCAGAAACAGTAGCACCAACTTTATTGGATGATTCACGAATTTGGTGGCAGTTGTTGTGATTTCCATGTAATAATATTTCATTGTTGGTCATGTGACCATAATTATTCTACTAGCTCAGTTAGCTAAGCTGTCTTTTAAATCCACCATATATAAATTATCACTTATGAGAAAAATTAAAGTTTCCAGTTGAATATTCTTACATTATTCCATAACTTTGGAATGTTTATTTGAAATTTCAGTAGAATGATTTAGTTATTGGAGTTATGGTTACTTGCTCACACATATCCAAGTTCTGTTGTATTTGCAATTAGCATAACACTGCTAGCAGCCAATAAAAGAGCCCCATCTTGGTGTACTCTACTGTTACTGCTGTTTGTTCAACCCCCAGATGTTGTCATTTTACCTAGTTTGAAGACACTAAAGTTATCAAAAGAAATTGAGGATTTTCTTATCTTGTGGATGTAACTGTAAAGCTCAAGTTACAGCATCATCACCTTTTATTTTGTATATAGGAATCAAAACTGTTGCTCAAAAACCCATTCCACAAATTAATAATATACTTGGGGGGAAAAAAAAGTGTGAATTTTAACACAAATTTACTTTATAAACCCACAGAAACCCTGTTGTATTTATTCAGTTTTAGAAGTTACAATAAATTTTGTATTCATCCTCTTTGGATTTTAGCCATTTTCACTTAAACAGTGGAAAATCCAAAATGTCAGAACAAATATAGATTGCATGAACCAAATCACTTTCCTTAGTAAGGAAAGGCAACCTTATGTTAACGTCAGCTGTTTGTGTAGATAGAAGTGCATGACATGCTTTGAACAGTTTTGTCACTATTAAACTATGCCTGAATCCACACAGTGTGAAAATATAATCATACTGTATCAGGAAACTAAATTAACTTTCTTTTCCAATTTTATTTCAGAGCGAAATTGGAATATGTGGATTCCAGGTTTTGGGACAGATGAACTGCGTCCATACAAGAGAGCTGCAGTGACAGAAGCTCACAAACAGCGTCTTGCGCTGATCCGCAAAGCGCTGAAGAAATACTGAACTTCTGTGGTTGTAGGAAACAACTGTGAACTGTTTTTGAACATGAGTTGACCAGACAGTGATTAATGTTCCTGTGTTGTTATATGTGAACTTTATTTTTGCATCATAAAATGTGTGATTAAAAAACTGAATCCCGTCTTTGTACAAGCCAATGTTTATGTTTATGGTTTCCTTGCTATGAACAGTGACCATCAACAAGGTATTGAAAAGTCATTTTAATAATTATCGGCTCTACAGCCATGGCTGGGCCTTGGTCTCCTCTGTTTTTTTTTTTTTTTTTTTTTTATGTTTTGTAACATTTTTTTTTTTTTTGTGTTTATTTTTTTTCCCCCCCAACCCCCAACCTGGAGGACCAGGGTATCCTTTTAGTTTGGGTCATCACCCTTGACCTGTC
>Ga0123355_10010006_pt1 | contig 14484 bp, 12 predicted proteins | sample TergutEmb28metaG_3_FD_89872 | JGI IMG/M metagenome (GOLD analysis project Ga0123355, IMG submission 89872) | Embiratermes neotenicus P1 segment gut microbial communities from Petit-Saut dam, French Guiana - Emb289 P1 | ecosystem: Host-associated > Arthropoda: Insects > Digestive system > Gut ...
CCTAGCAGCGAAAGGTGGAACTGTGGGCGAGAAAGATGTCCGGTAGTAATTTTGCCTAAATTCCAACTTCCACGTAAATTTAGGGATCTTTTACATGCCGCAAATCTACGACATGGGACCAACAGCTTTACTTCCCCTCCGAAGGAAGGCATGCTGAGGATTTTTTCGCCCTAAAAATCTGACGGCTTCGGCTGTGTTTGAATCCACAAACTTAGGTACTAAAGGCCAGCACGCTACCCCTAGACCACCGAAGCTGTATTACTGTGGTACGCAGAAAATATTAAGTACTTGATTTTGTGTGTCCAACTGCATGTCTCTAAGTCCCTGATAACACTGTGTAGTCATTAAACTGGATGGCAGATGCAGTCAGATGCCTTAAAATATTTACCTGTCAAGACAACTCTGAAAGTTATCAACAATTTATTATTGCTATACAGGCTGTTCAGTAAATAAGTGGACCAGAGAAGTGATCACTGTGCATCTCACACACATAAAAATGTCCAAATCTGAACAATGTGGAGTTGTCCACATCTCGGTGTCCACAGGAGTGGAATTTGGTAAAGGACACAGTTAACACTGAATAGGGAGAAGAGTTGTGCACAATTATTGTTGATGTCTGAAATGGGAATAAACTGAGGATAATCCCTGCACAGGTCAATCTTAGTGGGCACAGTTGATACCAGCAGGGAATGTCCAGTGAACTGCCACATGAGAGTGACAAGTGCCTTTTAGTGCTTGGGCATTCACACAATAATGCTCAATGAGCTCAAATTCAGCCAAACTTGGTCTCACAATATCAGAAGATCATCAAGTGGACCAAAGAACATTAAGAATAACATTCAGTGTGCAAAATCTCATGCAGTATCAGTTGTCTCATGCCACGAAACAAAACATTATGTCACTATCATACTCCATAAATGAAACAAAGTGCATTAACACACAATGGCACCATTTTTTCCTTCATCATCATCATCATCATCATCATCATCATCATCATCATCACCACCACCGCCGCCGCCGCCGCCGCCGCCGCCGCCGCCGCCGCCACCACCACCACCACTACCAAGGCAGCCGCAGCAATTTTGCTCCTCTGCTATGATAACCTACAACCACTCTGGCTTGAGTCTCCAGAACGTGGTGAGATTAAAGGACTATGTGATTATAGCAGTTTTCAAATTTAATTTCAACTATATATATATATATATATATATATATATATATATAAATTCACACTTTGAATTTAATTATGAGCAAGTAACACACTGCAATTTGTACAACCTCCGATTTATATGTTGTGTATTTGGCACTTCATACGCAGCAATAAGGGAAATTTCCCATGTCAGGAAGTACCACTGGCCCTTTTTTATGTGTCTGAGAAATTACTTGTCATAATTACAATGACTATATCATTACATAAGTGGTACACTGTTAACCATAAACAATCCTGACAAAATTCCATGATCTTAAAACATACTGTGACTTAAAAACAGGTTTTTCAATGCCAGAGGGAAGTGTGTTTCTCTTCTGGAGGTCACTACTTCACCTGCAGGAGTAAACAATACTGCACATGCTATTTGCGTGGGAGGACCAGACAGGTACTTAGAATAAAATACAGAAGGGTGGGCACTGCAATGATCCCTGCACTTTGACCACTATCAATCTTTTGTGCAGCCCTTTAGCTCATGCATTCAGCAACCCTGCACCTTGATCTCTGCTGACAAAGTTGTCCTCAAAGTCACCTTGTTTCATAAAATGTCGATCCAGGTGCCAGAATCTTTAATTGGCCGAAGCCTCACAGTCACAAAGAACATGTGAGGCCATTTCAGATGCATGCATGCATGCATCTATCACTTGGAACTGTTTCCCAGCCCAGTCAAAATCAATGTCATTTTAAATGAGACTGTCCTGTTAGCAGTCCTGTCATTATTCTTAGCTGGTTTCTGCTCTGATTAAGCAATTATCAAAGCTTTTTTTCACAGAGGGTTTTTTTTTTAAGAAAGCCTGCCTTTGTCCATGTATGGACTGCCAATGCTCTTCATGTTTCCTGGCTGTCCAGTCCATGATCACCTCCCTGGCAACTTTTGTGGTCATACCAAGTGCAGGCTTAGGTTCTATGAGTGGATGTGATGTGACAAGTATTTAGAAGCAACTTTAGTTAAAAGGTGGTAATTTACTGGTTTTCCCATCACCAGTTTTCTTGGAACTGCTGGTTTGTCCAGGTGCAAATACCACTGTGATCAAAAAATATGGTGAATGTTGCTGCCGAGTACGATCCAACGGAAAGGCAGGGATCTTCAATACAGGAAGCAGCACGTCGAACTTTAGTAAGTGTGTGACAAGTTTCAACTTGTTCGATGAAGTCAGTCGGTTGTGAGCTACGGTTGAGAGAAGGTGTGTTTTAAAGTGTGCCGTAAATCACGGATCATGAACGCATTAACATGAAACTTCGTTTCAAACCGCAAATGCTAAAGAAACACACAAAATGTTAAAATTACTTTATGGTGATGCTGCAGTGACCATGAAGACGGTTTACAAGTGGTTTCATAATGGTTGTGAATCGGATGAAGATGAGGAGAAATCGGGATGTCCTTCAACATCAAAAACCCAAGAGAATGTTAAAAGAGTAAGTGAAATGATTTGATCAAGCAGGCGATTGACTATTAAGAAAATTTCTGAGGATCTAAACATCTCTTATAGTTCCGTTCAAAACATTTTAACAACAGATTTGAACATGAGGTGAGTGAGTGCGAAATTTGTTCCTCGTGTTTTGACAGGTGAACAAAAGCAACAGCATTTGCCAATTTCATTGGAGTTGCGTGATTGTGCCACTTCAGATTCCAGCTTTTTAGGAAATGTCATCATGGTAGATGAAACTTGGGTCTATGGTTATGATCCTGAGACCAGGGTTCAGAGTTCTCAATGGAAATCACCCAGTTCTCCTCGTGTGAAAAAAGTGCATCAATCAAGATCCAACATCAAGGTGATGATTGTGTTTTTTGACCTTGATGGAATTGCGCGAGCTGAGTTTGTACCCAGGAACACTACGGTGAACTCTGAATATTATAAGGGCTTATTAGAGCATTTAAGAAACAATGTGCATAGAAAATGACCTGAGAAATGGGCAAACAGTTTCATCTTCCATCATGACAAAGCTCTGTATTACACATCACTTCTGGTACGGCAATTTCTGTCAAATAAAAATTTTACGGTGTTTCCTCATCCACCTTATTTACTGGATCTGGCACCGTGTGACTTCTGGCTCTTCCCCAAAGTCAAAATGACCATGAAAGGCAAACGTTTTGAATTGATTCAGGACATCGAGGCAGCCACGACAGCGCAACTAAAGACACTCATGAAAGAGGACTTCCAGAACTGCTTCAGAAAGCAGCAAGAATGATGGGATAAGGGTGTTTGAAGCGAGGGGGAGTATTTTGAGGGGGATTAATGGCACTGTGTCTTTTACTGTAATAAATTATTTTTTATTTTAACTTTCACAGTATTTTTTGATCACACCTCGTAAAGTTGATTTGTGCAAATTTGAAATTTTCGAGAACCTGCAGGATGCTTTTCTTTGAAAAGTACTCTGAAGCCTTTCCACAGTAACATGGTTTTGACTACTAAATGAACAGATTCTGTGTGGAAACTATCATCACCTTAATTCAACTTTTACCAACCTTCTTTCTTCCTCTAAAAAATCAGTATCTTTGTGAGTCCATCAATTCTGCAATTAAACTTTCCTTGTTAGGTTTATATCCCTAAAAATGTGCTCTCGGTGATTCTCAAATCCTTGATATGGTTTCTGCTGTTTTCCTCATTACAGTGTTTTCAATGTTTCTTCTGTACTGTAAACCATAATACGGTATTTTATAGGCTAGGCTATTCCTCTCATCTTACCCCCTCAGAGGCTGGAGATGTCACCAGCTGCACCGACAGTCTTCCATTCACTTGCAGTACAACTGTTCATATTGCTACTTACAGCTAGCAGTAGGTTTACTATTTACTACTGAAACTGAAATTGGAAACTAAAATTTGAACCGATCTAGTTTAATGTTCATAAATAGTTTGACTGAAATTGTTCATGACTCTAAACAGTCAATTTGCAGAGATTATGAAGTGTTTTGATAACACTAAGGCCTACAGAAGGCAATAAAGCAAAACCTTCTCTGACCACACCCACTCCACAGTGCATCTTAACCTTGATTGTCCTTTAGGATAATATGCTGCTCTCTAAAAGGTATTGCAAAATTGCCTAGCATTCCACAAGTATTTACTGTGTATTTACTTGGCAGCAATTTAAACCATCACGCTAAGCTAGAAAAATTCAGGCTGTCAGGAGATACACCTGTGGGAGCACCCACATAGCCACTTTCCAACTCGCCGTTACACATCACAGTAACGCTGTCTCTCTCTTTCCTATCCTTCTCTCGCTACAAACTCCAGTCTCTGCTCACAACTCCAAACCAGGCGCCGTTTCCCATCACATCACCTAAACAAGCGAATTTATGCTATTAGCCATGCCTACCAAACCTACCAACTAACCAATGGAGGGTAGGTCGAACAGCGAGAATTCTGTATATAAGACCACGCTTCCAGCCTGAGATTCAGTACTTCAACATCGACATCCAGAGAAGACACAACTACAAGAATCATTCAAGAAAGACTGCAGCATCAAGACAGTGTGATCGACTGCCCGCGCCTTAACGGAGGCCTCGTCACGACATGGCAATGCACCCCTACATTGCGGTCAACCACTACTAAACAGCAGACGACAAATAACGGCAAATAAGCCGCGACCTAACTCTTCAGACTGTACAACCTCTGACATTAATAAATATCGATATATATGTGTGGTACTGTGGTTGTCATTCCAACGCAACCGCACAGTACCTCCATACATCTGTGACCGTTTAAACCTCTTCAGGATGGATTTATTCTCCTAAAGGTTAAAACAGTGACAGTGTGAGATACCAGATCACTTACCTGCAACTAACTTTCACATCCCTACACCTTTTAAGAAGGAACCGAGAGATTAATGCAACCCTTGGTGAAATGCAAAGAACATGTTCAGAAATTCCTTCTGGCAGTAACCATCACGTCTATCAGAACAGCATCAGGCCATTACTGAAACACTTAAATGACTGACTTATTAGCAATGTGGGTTTCATACACAGCTTCACTGTCATCCACTTATTTACTGCATGCTGCCTTGTTGCATATAACAAAGTTGTTGGTATCAATGGCCAGACAAAGGTACATGGAAAAGCACCAGTACTTTTAACTTGTAACTTACTTCAAAAAACTACCTTTAGTGGCTTAAGCTTACAAATCACAGAACCTCTACCATGTCCCTTCTCCCGCCTGAAATAGCACAAGCTTAATCGCAAGCTACAGAATCTACCTGATGTCAGACAGTGTCGAACAAAGCCCAAGTAAGACAGACTACACACAGCAAACCAGACTTGGGTTTGGCAGTGAAGAGTATACAAACATACCTTGACATCTTTGGGTTCCACTCCACCTATAATATCATTACGCCAACCTCAGGTTATATTGGTACATATAACAATGTTCGATATCAATGGAAGCGATACTGCCTCGCTGGTTTAATGCTCACGTATGTCTTCTTCATGTCATCTTCCTCTTCTTTCTTCACCTCTGTGAACCTCTCCCCTTTCAAGCTGACTATTTTGTTATCACGATACCTAACTAGCTTCTTTGGTTCCTGAAACATTACACAACATACAGGTAAGGCACCACATAGGCACAATCTACACTAACAATATCTTACAAGGAGAAATACTGAAGCCAACCAACAGGAGTTTGTCTGCCCAGTTTTAAGAAGAACCAGAAATGTGATTAGTTTCTGTGCTTCAAGTAGAGCAAGATGATTTTAAGGACAAAGTACAGCATATCTCAATTTTAATACTGTTCAACTAGACATTAAAAACGGAAGTGAACATATGAACCCAAGAACTTCATACAAGCTTGTATGTGACAAGCATTAAGAGTTGTGATATCATTACAAATACTTTCAGTACATAAGAAGTTACAGAAGAGTGTGCAAGGTGTGGTCAGCTATAAAGCTAAATGTTCATACAAGTAATATCACACTGAGAATAGTAGAAACAATGCAGGAATGCACTTTGGACAAACCGAGTGCTTCACATTATAACTAACCTTTTAAAGACCTACATTCACACACATAGAAGCATGTAGGAATACACACCCAGATATTCACTTCATATATGTAGGCAAAAAGGAAATTCACTTCATCTTTAAGATATGCTTCATAATCTCTGTTTTATTTTCCACCAAATGGCAATCATTTCATAACTATATCTTTTCTGCTCAAATAATATTCAAGTTTTCAATAAATCATGTGCTAAAATTTAAATGTGCACCTGGCAGTATAAAGGTTAATACTACACAGCATTGCTCTTTTTGTCAAGACTAAATTGATTTGAACTGAAACAAGCACATAAGAGTCCCTTATACTTACAGACTTTGGACCAACTGGACGATGTTCCCTAACATCATCATCTTTGTCTACATAGCTGTATCGAGCAATAATTCGAGATTTGAGCTCTTGATCATCCACAACTGCCTTCTGTCTCTGTGCCATTGGCTGAAAATAATCCCAACACCTGTGAAAAAATTCTTGAATATTTGGACAACTTTCAAATGGAAAAACAGCCACATCCCCTACTCATCCTGCCTGGTAACTTTTGGTTAGTTCCCATAAAACATGATACAAACATCACACAAATGCCACATCCTTCAACAATTCCAACAAGATGGCTGAACAAGCAACACTAGCTTAATTCACTCTGAAGGTTATTAACATGCTGAAACACTGTGATGAGATGAGTGAGCTGTAGAACCACTGCAGACATGGTAGTGAGATGACTGACCTACAGAACCACCGCAGACAATATGGCAGGGGTGCACAAATTTAAAAAAGATGGGAACTACCTAAAAATTCTAGGTGCCAGGAGGACAACATGAAGCAAGTTCTATATTAAGAACCCACAAATATTAGGTGCCACTATCAAAATTTGGTTGCCATGGTGACCTGGTGCTTGAGATTTGTGCACCCCTGATTATAGTGAGTGAGCTGCAGGATCACTACGTATATGGTGAGATGGGTGAGCTGCAAAGCCAGGCCAGTGCTGACATGATAGTGAGTTGAGTGACCTGAAGAACGACTGTTAATACAGTGGTGAGATGAGTGACCTATGGAAATACTGGTGACATGTTGAGATGAATGACCTGCAGAATCACTGTCCACACAATCATGAGATGCATGAGCTGCGGAACTACTGATGATACAATGTTGACAGCATTGAGCTGCAGGACAACTGACGATTGTGAGATAAGTGACCTGCAAAACCAGTGATAACAGGATGGTGAGATGAGTGGGCTGCAGAACCACTGCCAACACAATGGTGAGAGCTGCAGAGCAACTGCTGTTGGTGAGATGAGTGACCTGCAGAACCACTGCTGACCTGATGGTGAGACAAGAGAGCTGCAGAACCACTACAGACATGGTGGTGAGAAAAACTGTGAGCTGCAAAAGCATTGCGAACATGGGGGAAGAACAGCCACAAATATTTGGTTCTCAGCCAGTCACTTCACAGGCAAAGATATTACAACTCCACACTGTACATAAAATTCTGAATATTAGTATGATAATATTCATAAATGTTTAAAGATACATAATAATGATTCAGCTAAGTGAAAACTTGCACTCATAACCAGAAACCATAGAAATATGTGGCCAAAAGCAGCTTATGTTTTATGCTAGTTTTTGATGTATCAGCCTTGGTAATATGTATTCAATAATTAATGCCTGTACAGAACAATAACTGGACAAACATACACAATATCAAGTGAACACAAACTGTATCTACATTTTTCACACAGGGTGTTGCATATTACTGGAATTAAAATGAAACAATTACACTCATGACATATTCAATGGTACCCTGGCTTCATCCCATAGATTATACATATGCAATGACACTGCGTCACACGGGGTGAAAAGCACATGTGAAAACAGCTGGAATATCCATTTCCTGCCACAAAGTTTCCCAGATTAACACTCACTTGCTTATCTGCACCTCTGAACCATTGTTGAAATTAGCTGGGAAATGAACATTTATGAAATGAGGGTATTATTTCATCACTGCATATTGAAAAACAAAAAAATTGAATGAATGAAAACTTGGAGAAATTTTTTAAGACTGTGACATGAAAAACATTTCAAAGGGATAAAAAATGCAATGTGTTTTGAACATTTCATTCTTCTTAGACAGGAAATTCTTTTAAGGAGGAAACATATTAAAAGGGCAATTATCATATGAGAAAATTAAGGTACAAGGTGGTTCAAATATGACCGGGACTGATGTCGCCAGATTTACACACAAACAGTCCCGGTCATATTTGAACCACCTTGCACATTATCCTGATCCCTTAGGCATGAAAAATTCTTAAGCAGAGTCATCTTATGTGGGTTTAACTGTATTTAAAACAAGGAAGACTTGTCTCACCAGTGGAATGCACCTGTATTTTACCCATTTATAATGGCAAGGGTGATAATTACTAAGGCAGATCAATGGTATCAACTACATACAAAATTCTGTCCAATGTTCTTCTGCCAAGGTTAACTCCATATGTAGATGTAATCATCAACATTGGTTTTTATGTAACAGATCAACTAGTGATCAGATATTCTGTACTTGGTAAAAACTGGAGAAAAAAACAGGAATACAATGGGGATACACACAGAAATTTATAGACTTCTAGAAAGCCAACAATTTGGTTGTGATGTACGTTTCACATGGGTATGTTACGTTATTTGACACCTCACAATGTGCCCAATATTCCTGTCTGCACTCACAGCACACCATACAAAAACCTTAAAAACATGTCATGTCCATACGCAGATTACCATGGGAAAAACGTTATTCTGGAAATTCGCATATCCACTGAGTTTCAACCAAGCATCACTGCTGAACAGACCAGGTGTGGGGTCTATTTTTCCTTTGTGCACCCAATAAAGGTACCAATTCACAAAATTCAGGCTTCCTTCACGTTCTCTTGCTGTCTAGAACTGAACCTGGTGCTCAAAAACTTTTTATATACTTGTAAATTCTTGTCTGTATTTACATAACACTTCCTGTCAAGTTACTGCACTCTGCATACGTATCATACAAAATGTCTACAGTGACTGGCAAATGACAAAGACTCTCTGATAAGCAGCAGGAAATTTAGCCAGTGTGTGGGCATGTGCTTATACCATAAGCTTTTGGGTAGTAACTAGTGTTAGTTATCAGAAAAAATAATGTCCCTCTGTAATATTCTCGTTGCATTTTACATTCATATATGTAGTTAATTAGCTCCACGAGGCATAGGCCTTCCTGAGAAGATAATATTTCATTGTCTAGTCATGAAATCTGTGCCTAGTAGCACACTATCTTGTACATGGAGGGATACATGAGTTTCATTCTCCAATGAAAATGCATATTCATGTGCCATGCACAATCCCTTGAATTCTACCTCCCTCTAACATCGCAATCAGAATGGAAACATGTCAGCAAAAGTTTAATATAAGGTGGTTCAAATATGACTGATTTGTGTGTAAACAAGCCGCACTTAGTCCCGGTCATATTTGAACCACCTTGTATAAAATAATAAGGTGTATTATTTTGTTGGATTCAAATAAATAATCTATGTACTGCTGATAATAATGAAGTTAGTTAAATTTGGTCTGTTCAACTTTTATTTTGGGTTCCAAATGAGCTGATAAGGACATTACACTGCCACACTGAATTTATCAGAAATACGCAGACACTGTTCATGCTGCCGCTCACCTGTAGCACTGTGGCATTGGAGGACAGACTCTGGCCCACCTCCTGCCTATGCAACACCAGCTGGGCAGCACGAGCCACATCTCCCTCTGCAATTGTCAGACAATGTCGCACCTCAATGCTGCATGCACCTGGGAACATCTCCTGTAGCAGGTGCACCTGCGTTGTGATGTATGATGGGTCCTGATAAACAATAGCATTGCACATTCTGCAGCAGTGGTGAATTTTAAGTGCAGCAATCATCTGCATTTCAACACTGTAATTAAACTAACTATTATATTTAAGTTTTCCATCTTATATCTGCAAAACACAGAAGATATGGTCAATGACAGTTGATCTGGTATACTGTGCAGTCCTCATTGATTTCACCTCAATATGGAGTTAACCTTTGTAAAAGAACATTGTATGATGTAAAACATGAAATTCCTGAAAAATTACCATAATCAGCTTCATCCAAAACAGAATTTTGCTGCTATGTTGCTATTCCTTCTTATATTAACCTTTTAAACAAACGTGTTTGCATACACAAACACACGTAGGAACACCCACCCCCCCGCCAGAAATTCAATTGATATACTTGGGCAATAAGGAAATATACTTGCATTTTTAAGACATGCTGCATTTTCTACAAAATGCTGTTTATTTCATAATTTTATCTTCTTCTATTCAAATAATACTCACATTTTCACTAAAGCAAGTGCAGCAGTTTAAATATCCACCCTTTTAAGACAAAGTTTAAACAGAAAGTACCCCCCCTTATATGAAGTTTCTCATCCTACTTCTATCACCTTCTTTAACTCCACACTTCAGAGCATCTTGATACACAGTTGAATGCCACTGGCAGATATATGTCCTACTAGTTTCACAAAAGCTGTTTCTCTATCTAAGCACCAAGAATTACAGCCAATATATTCACTGCAGAGACATGAAGATAATGATTACTGACATCTAGTAAGAAAAATGCACCATACAGAGGGTATCTTTGTCTTTTTGAGCTTCATGACCGAAAGTAAATTGTACATCACTGTTCTTGTGCTGCAAAGTGACTCTCTAGCCCAGTTGTGTGACATGCCTCACCTAAAGCAGGCCATTTTACTATAAAACTGCACCATACAGAGCGTATCTTTGTCTTTTTGAGCTTCATGACCAAAAGTAAATTGTACATCACTGTTCTTGTGCTGCAAACTGATTCTCTAGCCCAGTTGTGTGACATGCCTCACCTAAAGCAGGCCATTTTATCATAAAAATGTTATCCATTAAGCAAAGAACGTTCAATTGCAATACTTTTCCAAAGTACATACATGTCACAGAGAAAAATGTTACTGAGAAGTTTTGAAAAAATATCAAATCACAGGCTCACTGCTGTTCAAAAATAAAAGAAGAAAACATGTAGCTTTTTTCCCCATTATGCATGGTTTATATTAAATAGGAATGTAAACAGCCAAAAGAACATGTGCTGGCATTTAGATAATCATGATACAATTCACGATGTTTACTTTATATAATCTTAAGTTGAAGTCTGTGCATGCCCCCCCCCCCCAAGAAAAAAATCTTACGTTAAATTAACAGAAGGAAACGAAATGTAGAAGTCACATTATTTGCAAAAACAGAAAGAAATCATTGGAGAAAATATTTCAAGACAAAACTCTGTTGTGTGTCCAGAAATATTTTCCAAGGTGTGAGGCTTCCTTAGTAGCTGAAGGTCCATTTTGAGAGTTTTCTATGAAATACGAGGCTTATTCTGAAAGCAAGTACCATTTCACTGTAAAAAAAACCAAGTAAGTTTTCGTATAAAATTTTACGGTTATCAGATTCTACACTCTTCAAACCATTTTTCCACATATTCGCCGCCACTAATGAGGCACTTATTGTAGCGGGGCACAAGTTTTTGTATACCCTCCTCATAGAATGCGGCCACCTGCGATGTCATAGAGTAGAGTCCTTGAAATCTGAGGAAAGTACAGGGACAGATCAGAAACTGTGAAACGTCTGTCATCACGCACTCTTTCATTGACCTCAGGCACCAAATCATCATTCACCAAAGATGGACACCCACTTCACGCCTCATCAAGCACGTTCTCTTGTCCTTCATTGAACGTCTGAACCCATTTCCTAACCATGCCATCACTCATCGCATTGTCACCATACACTTGACAGACATGGTGATGAATCTCACTTGGTAGCACATTCCTAGCATTCAAAAAACCAATTACAGACCGTATTTCACAGTTGGTGGCCCTTTCAATTGTCTTTAACATGTTTAACACATAGGAACAAACATAAACATAACACGAATTTCACGAAATGGTGTCTGTGGCTTCTCAATTGATAGAGGAAGTCACTGCACATGCACAAAGTGACAGTCTCAAGGATGCATGAGAGACACGCACAGATGGTACTTACTTTCCGAATAACCTACATAAAAGTAAGTTCAACTGCACATGACATATGGACTACAAACTCCTGGCTGAAGAAAGTTTCATATGCTTAAAAGCCCCCATGCGCAATGTTGCGAGGAGACTGGAGATCAAAGACAGCACAGTGTAACTTGAAATAAACCATTTATTAAGAAAATTCTAATCAAATTCACCCATAAGTTAAAATAAAATGGCTCTCAGACTAACCCTGTAACACACAAAAATGAGCAGAAATGTATAAAGAGACAGCATGTTTGTTTCACCTACAAATACAGCAGGTTCAATAAGTGGAAGAACTACATATGTGCACTAGAACACTACTGTGACAACTCTAGTTAGATAAGACTGAGATTCCAAATAACATGGCAACCACATATGAGAGCAGTGGCAGCTTGTGAGACATTCTTATGGCAGGCCTGAGGCAAGGATTATCACATCATTAATTAGAGCTAACAGAGCATTTCTATCAGCGCAACCACTGAACCACTTATGTTTAATGTATATAGCATAAATTTTCTCAAATTAAGTTTGCATTCTGCTTCACGATGACTGAGAAATAACTAAATCAGGTGTTGTGTGACCTAAATTCATAACTTCAGTCTTCTTGGTGAGAGTTAACCATGGAAAATTGATGCCCTATAAATACTTCATACTGTTCTTGTTCATGTTTATCTTAAAATTGCAAATACTAAAATTATAAACATTCACAAATGTGGCTTTGAAAACCGGTGGGTAAAATGGTTATTAAAATTCCAGTGTTTGAAAAGTCAGAAGAGGTAAACAGATATATTAAGCCCTCTTTTAAACCCTCTCTGGGCTGCAGTCTGCAACCTATCTGCTCCCATATTCCAACCACTAGCTGCGCAGACCCAATGCACAGTGTGGTCACTTTCTGCATCACTTACAGTCAATTGCGAGTACTTGAATTTAAATTATTTCAATCATATTCTTTTAAATAATGTACATATCTCCTAACAAAAACTTTTGTTCAGATGCTTAGTTTAATTTTTCTCAAAATTTCTGGGAGGGCTGAAGCCCTGCAACCCTTACAGACAAACCAATTTTGTATAAGAAAATTATTTCCAAAAATCTCTCCAATATTCAGTTCATCATATAAGGAATGAGGACTTTCAACATCATGATCTGACTCACCACAGTTACTCTTCATGTCTGGGCAGAGTGTGTAGTTCTTAAATTATTTAAATGCCTTTACAACAGCTCAAAACTGTACCATACAAACTGTACAGAGCCATACTCAGTGTTCTATAAACTGTACCATACAAACTGTACAGAGCCATACTCAGTGTTCTATAAACTGTACCATACAAACTGTACAGATCCATACTCAGTGTTCTATAAACTCCCCCAAAATTTCTCAAAAATTACACATCTGTCCAGTGTAAGGTCATCTTGAAAATACGAGTTTTTGTAACTAACATACATAAAAATTGCAGAGTTAAAGTGACATGATATTTAAAATTTATTAAATAGATCAATAAATGTACTCCAAATTTTGTTTTGCTGACCGTGCATCCTGCTATAACTCTGGGTAAATGACTAACTTGATGCACAATTACATTCTATAAAACGTTTATTATTATAATCCCCTACATGTTTCGAGCAACACTGTGCTCATCATCAGGTCTAATTGTATTAATACAGAATCGGTATAGCACTCTCTGTTAGTGACTGTCCAGTGTGCAGGTTGAAAAGGAACTTCAACCTGCACACCAGATGGTCACTTACAGAGAGTACTATACCAGATGCTGTATTAATAAAAGCTGACCTCCTGGTGATGAACACAGTTTGCTCGAAACATGTAGAGGATTATAATAATAAATGTTTTATATACCATAATTGTGTGTCAAGTTGGTCACTTACCCAGAGAAATGTTCTCTGATTTTATGAATGTAATTTTATTACATAGTGGCCACTGACATGTTTCAGCCACTCATGTGGTCATCTGCAGGGTGGTAAATACAAGAATACAAATATATTTATAGTGTGTCAGGACCACTCCACAGTTTACGTTCATACAACCAGAGCACATACCTTGGCCTTTTTAATAAATTATATTTACGTGGTAGGGTCCATAAGTTTCCGGCCTGACCAACTTTGAAAGGTGACAGAAATGAAACAACTTTGCTGTTTTTCAATATAATCTCCCTTTACTTCAACACACTTTTCACATCTGTGAA
>Ga0123355_10010007_pt1 | contig 14484 bp, 13 predicted proteins | sample TergutEmb28metaG_3_FD_89872 | JGI IMG/M metagenome (GOLD analysis project Ga0123355, IMG submission 89872) | Embiratermes neotenicus P1 segment gut microbial communities from Petit-Saut dam, French Guiana - Emb289 P1 | ecosystem: Host-associated > Arthropoda: Insects > Digestive system > Gut ...
GCGCCTCGCGCTCCTCGCCCTGCGCCAACGCCGTTTGACCCGGCGGTTGCTCCGGTTGAGTTTACGCCAATGCCGGGCAAGAACTCTGCGCCTGCCGGAAGTTTTGAGGAAAAAATGCTGAGATTCAAGCAGGACAGCGAAGATAAAATTCACTCGCTCAAGCGCGAATCGGGCGGCAGACACCGCGGCGGAACTTCCAAACGTGGGTAAAATTAACACAGCTTAACCAAGCGGCCGCCTAAGGCGGCTGTTTTTGTAAAATTTTCACAACAAAATAAGCAAAGTGGAGGTTGTTGCGACGTGGCAGGACATTCGAAATGGAACAACATCAAACGCCGAAAAGGCGCGGTTGACGAGAAACGAGGCAAGCTTTTTACCAAGCTTGGACGTGAGATTGCGGTTGCCGTGAAATCCGGCGGACCCAATCCGGAGAGTAACTTCAAGCTCCGCGACGTGATTGCTAAGGCTAAGTCAAACAATATGCCGAACGATTCGATTACGCGGAGTATTCAAAAGGCGGCTGGCGCGGACAGCGCGAATTACGAAGCAATCGTGTACGAAGGTTACGGACCGAGCGGCGTTGCCGTAATGGTGAAAACGCTGACCGACAACCGCAACCGAACCGCGGGTGATGTGCGGCTTTATTTCGATAAGTTCGGCGGGAACCTCGGTCAGCCGGGTTGCGTGCAATTTATGTTCACGCAAGACGGTGATGAATACGTTCCCATCGCAATGGTGACACTCAATAATGAAGCTGATGTGAAAAATATGGAAAAACTCCTCGACCACTTAGAGGATAACGACGATGTGCAGGAAGTGTTCCACAATTGGGAATGGGAAGATGAATTTGCGTGAAATCACGCACATTTTGGATTTTTCGCCCCCTTGCGTACCTTGTGTACGCGGCGGGACAAAGCACGCAAAAGCCGCGTGGCTCCAAAATTCAAACTGCACGCAATTTGACGCAAATTAAGGAGGCAGAATAATGCCGAAGCTGAATAAAGATTGGATGTTTTCGGATGAAAACAGCATTTGCCATTTCAGAACCGCCGGCGTGCTTATGCGAGGAGATAAAATCCTTGTTCAACGGGAAAAAGATGGTGACGAATACGCTTTGCCCGGCGGACACGTTAAGTTTGGCGAAACCTCCGAAGAGTCGCTTATTCGAGAGTTCAAAGAGGAAACAGGCGCGGACACTTCGTGCGGCAGACTGATTTGGGTTGAGGAAACTTTCTGGAAATGGGGCGCGAAAGACGCGCACGGAATCATCTTTTACTATTTGATTTCGCTGAAAAATGATTCGGACATTCCTGACGATTATTTTGAATCGCATAAAGATAATTGCGATGTAATGCTGCAATGGGTCACGGTTGATGAAATGAAAAAACTAACCATTTATCCCGACTTTATAAAGGAAAAAATCGAAAACAACTCGGAAAATATAGAGCATTTTGTAAGAAATTGTTTGTAGGAGCAAAGCATATGCCCAAAATTTTACATTGCGCGGACATTCACTTCGACTCGCCGCTAACCTCGAATCTGTTGCCGCACCGCGCGGCAGAGCGGGTTGACGAACTTCGCGAAACATTTTCAAAAATAATCGAATACGCCAAAAACGCCGACATTTTGCTGATTGCCGGCGATTTGTTCAACAGCGCGTTTGTTTCGCGCGAAACCATCACGTTTCTCGTGAATAAATTTGCGCAAATCCCCGACACGGCGGTGTTTATCGCCGCAGGCAACCACGATTTTCTAACTCCGAGTTCGTACTACAAAACCGTTGACTTCGGCAAAAACGTCTACATTTTCGGCGAAAAATTCGAGAAAGTCGAAATTCCAACGTTAAAAACGGCGGTGTTCGGCGTTAGCCAAAGTCAAGCGCACCATACTGAAACGCTGGTTCGTGAACTCAAGGTTAACAAGGATTTCACCAATATTATGCTGCTCCACGGCGAAGTTATCGGAACTGATTCAAGCTCGAAATTCCACCCGATTTCCCGCGAGTTTATCGAGAATTCGGGAATGAATTACGTTGCGCTCGGTCACGTTCACGCTCACAATGGAATCAATCGCGCGGGAACGACTGCATGGAGTTACAGCGGAATCCCCGAACCGCGCGGGTTTGACGAGATCGGAGACAAAGGATTTATTGCAGGCGAAGTGACGAATTCCGCCGCGGATTTGCAGTTCGTCAAGTGTAACAAACGCAGTTACCACGCGCTTGAACTCGAAATGCCGACTGATATTTTGGATATTGAATCTCGTGCGAATTTCATCGTTGAAAACGCGCTTGCAACGGGAACTGCGGACGATTTATATAAAATTACAATCGTTGGCGAAATTCCACCGAAGCATCCGCTGAACCTTGAAATTCTTACGAATCGGCTGAATTCCGCGTTGTATTTCGCGAAAATTTCGGACGAGACGATTTTCGAGTACGATTACGACGAATTGGCGAAGGAATCCGGCGTTCGAGGGCTTTTTGTGCGGAATATGCGCGAACGAATTTACGCAACGGTTGGCGAGGAGCAAAAAGTCGCCGAAATGGCGCTAAAATATGGGCTTAAAGCCATGGAAAATTAGGAGGAGATTTTATGAAAAAATTGGTTGTAATGTTATTGGTCGCGGTTTTGCTAATCCCGAATTTCGCGGTTGCGGAACGCGCGGAAGCGGAATACGCAACGCCCGAAACGATTACTCGCGCGGAGTTTGCGAGGATTGTTGTTACAATGCGCAACTTTGGCAATATTCCCGGGTCGGGTTTGCACACAGGTTTCAACGACGTTCCGCAAGAGCATTGGGCAAGCGCATATGTCGCAATGGCGGCTGATATGGACGTGGTGCGAGGTGACAGTGGCCACAATGGCAGATTTTACCGCGGACTTTTCCTGCGCGATAGCAATTTCCGTCCCGATGATGTGATAACGCTTGAAGAAGCGATTGCAATGTTGGTTAGAGCCATTGGCGGACAGCCGATTGCCAACGCAAACGGCGGATTTCCGAGCGGATATTTTTATGTCGCTGAGATGTTGGGAATCACCGACGGCGTTGATTTCGACTTGCGAACATTGGTAAATCGTACATTGGACGCGCCTATGGTGTTTAGTGCTTGTAGTTGGACGTATTGCGGGGGAGCAATAAGGATTATGGATGGAACCTATTACAGAACATTTCAAATCTCGCTTATAACGTTACGAAACTCAGTCTTTGACGAAAAACCCGTTTACTTTGACGGAGAAAATTTTGTGATAGGAGATTATAAAAATGAATGAGATGATTCCTGTAGTACAAACGGTTTTCGCGCGCTGGAGCGACGGCTACTACTACCCCGCGGTTGCGGACGAAATTTCGGAACACGGCGTGAAAGTTTCGTTCCTTGACGGCGGCTTGTGCTTCGTATCAAACGAGCAAATTGTGGAGCTTTGCGAGGCTTTCCGCACTATGCAAATTCAAGGAAATTGGCAAAATCAAGGTTTGTTTTACAACGGCAGGCTCGACAACAGCCAAGACCCAATGGTGATGTATTACAACGACGGCGATGTTGAAGCGGTTGAGCTGAGCCAACTTCGCGGCGCAAGACCGGGCGAGCCGGTTATTTGGAAGCAAGCGGCTTTTGCGGCAATTGCCGTTGGCGTTGCAGGTTTGGCGATTCTCGGTATACGTAAGGCGCGGCGTAGGAAACGGCGGGATTAGGAGGGAATTTTATGAGGAAATTGGTTGGAATTTAGTAAGGTCTTTAGGGTATCAAGCCGCAGCAAATGCCCATAGGGGATTTCCCGGCGGATATTATATCACCGCAGGTTTGATGCCGGGATTTGTTGATGATATTGAATTTGAATTCGGCGAATACGCGACAAGGGATTTGCTTTACAGGTTGGTCAACCGAGCGTTGGATGTGCCGCTGATGATAAGAACGACAGGTGGCACTATTTTTGAATATATTATTGCGGATGGAGTTATCGAAAATCTGCTTATGACTTGGCGAACTGAATTTTGGAACAACCAACCCGTTTACTTCGATGGCGAGAATTTTGTGATACCGGAGTAGGGGCGAATCGTGTTCGCCCGCAAGCGAGATTAAAACTAAAAACGGGCGAACGCGGTTCGCCCCTACAAGGTGGAAAATATGCACATCAAAGAAATTTTCATCAAAAAATACGGCAAATTCGCGGATTTCACCCTCCCGCTTGAGCGTGGGTTTAATTTGATTTGCGGCGAAAACGAGGCGGGGAAATCCACGCTCCACTCGTTCATTCGGCGAATCTTCTTCGGAATGCAACCTCGCGACCGCGGCGGCGTTCAAACCAATGACCGTGTGCGTTACGCGCCGTTCACCGGCGGAAATATGTCCGGCTCAATCAGCATGAATTTAGGCGGGAACGAGAATATTTCAATCTCGCGAACGTTCGGCAAAACAGCCGCAGGCGATAGGCTGAGCGTTGTCAACAACGTAACGGGCGAGGAAATTTCGAAGTTGATTGACGAAGTTTCGCCGGGCGAAATTTTGTTCGGATGTTCCGACAAAATGTTCGAGAAAACGCTGTGGTTGCGGCAAAACGGAACGTATATGGGCGGCAACGATGACGAAATCACACGGCGGCTAATCAACCTCGCCGTTTCGGGTGACGAGGAAATTTCCATAAATCAAGCGAGCGAAAACCTCGCGAATCAACAAAAGATGCTAAAAGCGCCCGACAATCGTTCCGCGCCGGGGAAAATCGACCGATTGCAAGCGGAGTTGCACGATTTGAATGACGAGCGATTGCAGTTCGAGCGAAAGCGGGAAACCTTTGCCGCGTTTGAGAAATCTCACGCCGCGTTAGAAAAAGAACGCGCGGGAGTTGAGCGAACAATCGAGGAATATCAGAAGGCGCGGAAGTCGGTTGAGGCGGCGCAGAAATTCCAAATTGTGCAGAAAGTTGACGAACATTTAGCCGAAATCGGCGAGTTGGAAACTTCGCCCGAATATGTCGGATTTATCGATGTTGATGAGGCGCGAAAACTTGAAATAAGCGAGAAAAATCGAGAACTTGAGGAAGCTTCAAAGTCAACGAATTCTGATGATTCGAGCGTTCACGCAACCGACTTGGAAGTCGCGCGGCGAAAAAAACGTCTTAGAGTGGTTGCGCAAATCTTCGGCGCGCTCGCCGCAATCGGCGGAATCGCAGTATACGCGGCATTTTTCGTGGTTGAGCATTTTGTAATGGTCAGCGACTGGATTTTATTGTTAATCGCCGCAGCGGGGCTCGGAATCAAGCTTTTAGCAATCCTTGACTCACGGCAGCTTAACAAAAAAATCGCCGAATTACAGGCGAAAATCGACCACGCGGCGCAATTCGAACTTGACAAATCCTCAAAAATTGATATACTTAAACGAGAGCTTGCCGAAACTTATGCCGAGTTGAACGTCGGAAGTTACGGCGAATTGCTTGAAAAATCGGCGATTGCCCATGAGTATCGGGCAAAAATCGCGCTTTTGAAAGAGAACGTTCAAATTTTGATGGGCGAGAGAGATTTAGTTGAGTTGCGCGCGGAAACCGCAGGATACGAGCAAAGTTCGGCGCTTTTCGAAAAAAACAAGGAGTCAATCGACCTCACGCTTAACAATGGTCAGGCGAAATTGCTGAAGATTTCCGAGCAAATTCAGGACGTTAAACGTGAGATGAATATGCTGTTCGCAGGTTGCGAAAGCCTCGCCGCGCTGACCGGAAACATTGCGCAATGCGAGGAGGAAATCGCCGAGTCGAGGATAGAACTTGATGCTGTAAAGCTTGCGCGGCAGGCGCTTGCCGATGCGGTTTCTGAGATGAAAAACAACTTCACACCACGCTTAAACGCCGCGGCGAACGAGATAATTGAGAAGTTGACGAGCGGAAAATATTGCGAGCTTCGAGTGTCGGAAGGTTTGAATATCAAGGTTTTGCAGGGCGGCGAGTTGATTGAGGGCGAATACTTGAGCGCGGGCGCGTTTGATCAGATTTACTTCGCGCTCCGAATGGCGATGATTCGGCTGCTTTGCGGCGAGAATAAGATTATTTTCCTTGACGACACGTTCACGCAGTACGATGATATCCGTGCGGCGCAGGCGTTTGAGTACATTTTGGAACTGTCGAAAACCACGCAAATCGTGATGTTCACTTGTCAGTCGAGGGAATTTGAAATGGCGAAGAAATTTGGAAATGTTAATGTTATTAATTTGTAGGGGCGAACTGCGTTCGCCCGCAAGCGAAGCGATATGTGTAACCACGGGCGAACACGGTTCGCCCCTACATCATATAAGGAGGTAATTTTATGAAAAATGAATTGGGTACAATAAGGATTTCGAACGATTGTTTGGCGAAGCTTGCGGGACACGTCGCGACTAACTGTTACGGCGTTGTCGGAATGGCTGTGAGGTCAAGCAAGGACGGGCTTGCGAAGCTTCTCAAGCGGGAAACGATGAGCAAGGGTGTGAAAGTTAAAACCACGGAAAGCACTGCAACCATTGACATTTACATTATGGTTGAGTACGGTGTGAACATCGGAACCATCGCGGAAAGCATCAAAACCAGCGTAAAATATCAGATTGAACTGTTGACCGGATTGCTTGTAAACGCCGTAAACGTTCATGTCGAAGGCATACGAGTGGAGGCGTAATTATGGAGCGAAAAATTGACGGGCAGTTGCTGAAATTAATGTTAAATTCTGCCACTAACAATTTGATAAATCATAAAAAATATCTTAACGATTTGAACGTTTTCCCGGTTCCGGACGGAGATACGGGGACGAATATGTGTAAGACTTTCGAGGCGGCGAACGCTGCGGCGCAAGCGGTTGAGGGCGATTCTGCAACCGATGTTTTGGACGCTATGGCGACTGCTTCGCTTCGAGGCGCGCGGGGGAATTCGGGCGTTATTTTGTCGCAAATCGCGCGGGGTTACGCTAAGGCGGCGCACGTTACCAAGACCGCTCAAGGCGCGAAAAGCACCGATGATTCCAAGGCGGAAATTCGCGCGATGTTCGCGCTTATGCGGGTTATGAAGTCGGGCGCAGACACGGCGTATCGCGCGGTTATGAAGCCGACTGAGGGTACTATTTTGACCGTCGCGCGGGAGATGGCGGAGTTCGCGCAGGAAAATTATTCTACATACTCGAATGCGCGGGAATACTTCGCCCAAATTCTGCAAGCGGGGCGGGATAGCTTGGCGCGAACGCCGGAGTTGTTGCCTATGCTGAAGCAGGCAAACGTAGTAGACGCAGGCGGCGCGGGGCTTATCATACTTATCGAGGGCGCGGTTTACGCGCTTCAAAACGGCGAGGAAATTCCGCTGAAATCCGATGCGGAACGCGAGGCGGTTTCGGTTAATATAATCCCGAGTTCTGTTGACATAAAATATGCTTACTGTACTGAATTTATCATTATCAAAGGGGTTATGTCAACTGAAAAGGCGAAAAGCGGCAAAAACGCGCTCGGAGTGACTCAGTTGAAGGCGATTATTGAGCCGAAAGGTGACTCGTTGGTCGTGATTGAGGACGACGAAATTGTGAAAGTTCATATACATACGAATAATCCCGGCTCGGTTTTGGACGCGGCGTTGCAGGTTGGCGAGTTGACCGATATTAAAATTGACAATATGCGGTATCAAGCGGAGGACGTAGGGCGTGACGCCCTCGGCACGCCTCAACCACTTGCGCCAACCGAACTCAAAGACTTCGGTTTCGTTGCGGTTTCGGCGGGTGACGGGGTTGAGCAGATGTTCCGAGATATGGGTGTTGATGTTGTTGTCGCGGGCGGACAGACGATGAATCCGAGTACGCAGGACATTCTTGACGCGGTTGAGAGCGTTCACGCGCGAGCGGTTTACGTGCTTCCGAACAACAAGAACATCGTTCTCGCGGCGGAGCAGGCTGCGGAGTTGAGTGAGAAAACCGTTGCGGTGATTCCCGCGAAGTCGATTCCTGAGGGGTTTGCCGCGTTGTTCAACTTTGACCCGGATTCTGAAATCGATGAGAATAAGGAAGCTATGACCGAGGCGATTTCGCTGGTGAAAACAGGCTATGTTACGTTTGCCGCGCGGGATAGCGAGATTGACGGAATCGTGATTAAAGAGGGCGACATTATGGGAATGGAAGCGAGCAAAGTTAAGCTCGTTGGCGATTCTCCGAGTGATGTGTGCGTCGAGGTTGTTGAACTTTTGAGTGATGATGATACAGGCTCGATTTCGATATATTACGGCGAAGATGTTTCGGAAGAAGATGCGGAGGCGTTGCGGGAGCGGTTGGAATCGGCGTATGAGTTGTGTGATGTGATGATGTATCGGGGTGGTCAGCCGTTGTATTATTACATAGTTGCTGTTGAGTGATGAAATTATCTGACAAAATTGAGGTAATCAAGGGAATCGGTCCGAGTAAGGTGAAGTTGTTCGAAAGCGTTGGAGTTCGGACGGTAGACGATTTGCTTAACTATCTGCCGCGAACTTATGACGACCGAAGTTCGGTTAAGACGATTTCGGAAATCGTTGAGGGCGAGGAAGTTTCGCTTAAAGCAGAGCTTGCGGGAGGGATTGTTACCAACCGAATTCGCGGCGGATTGTTCTATTCGCGGGGGAAGATTTTCGATGATTCGGGAACGTTGGATGTCGTTTGGTTCAACAATCCTTATGCGGGGAATATGTACAAACTTGGCGAGGAATACGCGTTTTTCGGCAAGGTTCGGCGGGACAAGAGCGGAAAACTTCAGTTTCAGAATCCTGTTGCCGAGCGGATTTCGGGGGATTCGAAATTTACAGGAAGAATTGTGCCGATTTATCCGCTTACTGCGAAGTTGACGCAACGAGCGGTGCAGGACGCTGTGTTCAAGTGTTTGGAGGGATTGCGAGAGCCGATTCCTGAGGTTTTGCCGAGCGAGTTGCTTGAGCGGTATTCGTTGTTGGATTCCGAGACGGCGATTCGGAGTATGCACTTGCCTGCGGATTTCGAGTTGTTCGAGCGGGCGCGGAAACGGCTCGTGTTTGAGGAGTTACTGCTGTTGCAACTCGGATTACATCGGTTGCGTGGGGAGCGGGAAGTTGAGAAGTGTGAGCCGTTTGAGCCAGCCGTTGTTGGCGAGAGCGTTCGTGAGTTTAGTGAGAGTTTGCCGTATAAGCTGACTTTCGCGCAGTCGAGAGTGATTGACGAGATTTGCGGGAATTTATGTTGCGACTCACCAATGACGAGGTTGGTTCAGGGCGACGTTGGGTCGGGGAAGACTGTTGTCGCGGCGGTGGCGATGTATGCCGCGGTTCGCTCGGGATTTCAAGCGTGTATGATGGTTCCGACCGATATTTTGGCTGAACAGCACTTTTCGAATTTGTCGAAGATGTTTGCGCCGTTTGGGATTGAGGTTGTATATTTGTCGGGGAAAATGCGGGTTGCGGAGCGGCGCGCGGCGCAGGAGAAGTTGCGGACGAATCCTGCGGTGATTGCGGTTGGAACACACGCACTGATTTCCGACGATGTGGAATTCGCGAAGTTGGGGCTTGTTATTACCGACGAGCAACATCGGTTCGGAGTGAAACAGCGGACGAGCTTGGCGGCGAAAGCGGTGAGTGTGAATATGCTTGTTATGTCGGCGACGCCGATTCCGCGGACTTTGGCGTTGGTGATTTACGGCGATATGGATGTTTCGGTGATTGACGAGTTGCCGCCCGGGCGGACGCCGATTGAGACTTATTCGGTTGATGAGTCAAAACGTGAGCGGATTTATAATTTTATTAAGAAGAATATTGACGAGGGGCGGCAGGCGTATGTTGTTTGTCCGTTGATTGAGGAAGCTGATGAGGATTCGGTTGTTGCGGATTTGAAATCGGCGGTTGAGTATGTGGGGCTGTTGAAGCACACGGTTTTGCGGGATTGCTCCATTGCGGCAATGCACAGTAAGTTGAAGGCGGCGGAGAAAACCGAGATTATGCAGGCGTTTGTCGCGGGTGAGATTGATATTCTCGTTTCGACGACGGTTATTGAGGTTGGAGTTGACGTTCCCAACGCGAATTTGATGGTGATTGAGAATGCCGAGCGGTTCGGGTTGTCGCAGTTGCACCAGTTGCGCGGACGAGTTGGACGAGGAACGGCGAAGTCGTATTGCGTGATGTTCTGCGCGCCGAACGCCGAGATTGCGCAAGAGCGAATGAAAGTTATGTGCGATACTAATGACGGGTTCGTGATTGCGCAGGAGGATTTGCGGTTGCGCGGTCCGGGGGATTTTTTCGGAACGAGGCAGCACGGAGTTCCTGAGATGCGGATTGCGAATTTGTTTTCGGATATGGATGTTTTGAAGGAAGCGCAGGTTGCGGTTGCGGAAATTTTGGATGAGGATTCGGCGCTTGAGTTGGCGAAACATCGTGGGATTCGGGCGAAGATTCAGCGGATGTTTGAGAGGATTGAGATGTCGTAGAGGTGATTATTAATCGCCTGCGAACACAAAACACCCGCCCCTTCGGGGCACCCTCTTTACTAAAGAGGGTCCGGGTTAGGTACAACGTTTTTAATACCCTCTTTAGAAAAGAGGGTGGCACGCGGTTTTTGTGTGACGGGTGTTTTGAGGGTTTAAAAACAGTGTGAATGGAGATGTCGTGATGAAAAAAATTGTTGTCATTGACGGGCAGGGCGGAAAGTTGGGGCAGATGTTGATTGAACAGCTCAATTCGCGGCAGGTTGAGTGCGAGGTTTTCGCGGTTGGGACGAACAGCATTGCGACGGCGAATATGCTCAAGTCGGGCGCGGATTACGGCGCAACGGGGGAGAATCCGATTGTTGTGAATTGCCGTAACGCGGATGTTATTGTCGGCCCGATTGGGATTGCGGTTGCGGACTCGCTTTTGGGCGAGGTGACGGCGGCTATGTCGGTTGCGGTTGGACAAAGTTCGGCAGAGAAGATATTGTTGCCGATTAATCGTTGCAGCACTTATGTTGTGGGAACGCAGAATTTGTCGGTTGCGGATTTGGTCGCTCAGGCGGTTGAGTTGATTCAAAAAATGCTTGACATTTCCGGGAAATAGGGTTAGAATGTTATTAATGTCCGTCACGAAGACGGATTTGTACAATTCTACATAGACATTTCAAAATAAAGCTATGAAGGCTTTTTGTCCGTTGAAACGGATAGCCTTTTTGGGCTTTATTTTTTTATTCCATATTATTAAGGAGAGTTTGTTATGCAGAAGAAAAATGTGAGAAATTTGATGGTTGCAGGGTTGTTGGTTGCGTTCGGGCTTGTGTTTCCGCAGGCGTTTCATATGATTCCCGGCGCGGGGCCGATATTCCTGCCAATGCACATTCCCGTGCTTATGGCGGGATTGATGTTGGGATGGAAATACGGCTTGGCAGTTGGATTTGTTACGCCGATTTTATCGCACTTCATTTTCGGAATGCCGCCGATTGCGCCGTTGCCGATGTTCCAAACGATGATATTTGAACTGCCGATGTACGGAGCGGTTGTGGGATTGCTTGTCTCTCGAATTCGCACGAAAAGCCGATATGCGAATCTTTATGCTTCGCTGATTGGCGCAATGATTGCGGGACGGCTTGTAATGGGCGCGCTTAACGCGCTTTGGTTTTCCTTTGGTTGGTTCCCGCCAAATATGTCGTTTTCGCTGCAATTCTGGATGTCAGGCGCGTTGATTACCGCTTGGCCGGGAATTTTGATTCAGCTTGTCTTTGTTCCGAGTGTTGCGTTCGCGTTGGAAAAAGCATTTAATAGCCGAACGGAGTAGATTTTGCTTGACAGAAAAACACCGCCTGTGATATAATCATAAGCGGTGTTTTTTATTTAAAATTAAGGGGACACGCTAATGTTAGAGAATTTGAAGCAACGATTTAGTGAAAGCGGCTACAAATGCTTGATTTTGCGGGACGGTGAGGAAGTTTTCTCGTCTGTCGGGCGAGGCATTTATCCTATCGTTCAAGGATTGCCGAAGATGAAGTTCGCGGCGGTTGCTGACCGAATTATCGGGCGAGCGGCGGCGTTGCTCTGCGTTCACGGCGGAGCGTTGGCGGTTTATGCCGATGTTATTACCGAATCGGCAGCAGAGGTTTTCGCCGAGTATGGAATTTTGTTCGAGTTCGGCGAGATTACTGATAAGATTTTGAATCGTGACCAAACCGGGCTTTGCCCGTTTGAGATATTGGCGCAGGAAACGACGTGTCCGAAGCAAATGCTTGGGCGAGTTGCGCTGAAGTTGGAAGAATTCGGAATGGAGTTGCCAAGTGAGTTGGAGTTAGGTTGCGGTGGCGGAAAATCCTGTTGTGGGAATCATAAGGAGGGGCAATAATTATGCAATACAAAAAAGTTTCAACCGAGATGTCATTTGTGGAGCGGGAGACGGAGATTGTTGAGTTTTGGAAGCAGAATGAGATATTCCAAAAATCGATGAAACACCGTGAAGGCGGGCCGGTTTTCACGTTCTACGACGGGCCGCCGACGGCGAACGGAAAGCCGCATATCGGGCACGTTCTGACTCGCGCGGTTAAGGATATTATTCCGCGTTACAAGACGATGAAGGGTTATTCGGTTCTGCGGAAAGCCGGTTGGGATACGCACGGATTGCCTGTCGAGCTTGAGGTTGAGAAGAAACTCGGAATCAGCGGAAAACCGCAGATTGAGAAATACGGCGTTGAGCCGTTTATTCAGCAATGCAAGGAATCGGTTTGGAGTTATAAGGGACTTTGGGAGGAAATGTCAGACCGAGTTGGGTTTTGGGCGGATATGGAGAATCCTTATGTGACTTACGAGAACAACTATATCGAGTCGGTTTGGTGGGCTTTAAGGCAAATTTGGGACAAGGATTTGCTTTACAAGGGACACAAGATTATGCCGTACTGTTCGCGGTGCGGAACGTCGCTGTCGTCGCACGAGGTTGCGCAGGGTTATAAGGACGTTAAGGAACCGTCGATAATCGCGAAGTTTCGGTTGGCGACGGGAGATAACGAATATATTCTCGCGTGGACGACGACGCCGTGGACTTTGCCGTCTAACGTTGCGTTGTGTGTGAACGCGAATGAGGACTACGTTAAAGTTGAGGTTGAATCGGGCGAGAGATACATTCTTGCGAAAGCGTTGGTGGAGAGTGTTGTAGGGGCGGTCAGTGGCCGCCCGCAGACCACCCCGTCGGCTGACGCCGCCACCCCTCCCCAGAGGGGAATTAAAATCATTGAGGAATACAAAGGCGCGGATTTGCGAGGTTTGGAGTACGAGCCGCTGTTTGATTATGTTGTTGGAAAGACGGACAAAAAGGGTTGGTATGTTGTTTGTGATAACTACGTTACGTTGACGGACGGAACGGGAGTTGTTCACCAGGCTCCTGCGTTTGGGGAAGACGACGCGCGAGTTTGTAAGGAAAACGATATGCCGTTTGTGAATCTGGTTAATACGCAAGGGAAGTTTGAACCCGAAGCAGGCGAGTTTGCAGGAATGTTCGTCAAGGACGCGGACAAGCCGATTATGAAGAATCTCAAGGAGCGCGGGCAGTTGTTCGCGGTGATTGATTACGAGCATAGTTATCCGTTCTGCTGGCGGTGCGACACGCCGCTTTTGTATTACGCGTGTGACACTTGGTTTATCAAGATGTCGTCGGTTCGCGAGAAGTTGGTTGAATACAATCGGCGGATAAATTGGATGCCCGAGAATATCAAAGAAGGTCGAATGGGGAATTTCCTTGAGAATGTTATCGATTGGGGGCTTTCAAGGGCACGATATTGGGGAACGCCGTTGCCGATTTGGGAATGCGGTTGCGGACATAAGCATTTGATTGGAAGCATTGCGGAGTTGAAGGAGAAAGGAATCAATGTTCCCGATGATATTGAGTTGCACAAGCCGTATATCGACGCGGTGAAGTTGAAGTGTGATGCTTGTTCGGCGGAAATGACTCGAGTCAGTGATGTTATCGACTGTTGGTTCGACGCGGGTTCTATGCCGTTCGCGCAGTGGCATTATCCTTTTGAGAATAAGGAGATTTTTGAGGCGAATTATCCTGCCGACTTTATCAGCGAGGCGATTGACCAAACTCGCGGTTGGTTCTACACGATGTTGGCGATTTCGACGTTGCTCTTTGACGAGCCTGCGTATAAGAATTGTATCGTTCTTGGGCACGTTCAAGATAAAAACGGGCAGAAGATGAGCAAGCATACGGGGAATGTTGTTGACCCTTGGGATGTGCTGAATAAGCAGGGCGCGGACGCGGTTCGGTGGTATTTCTTCTCGAATTCGGCGCCGTGGATTCCGAATAAGTTCCACGACGCGGCGGTTTCGGAGAGTCAGCGAAAGTTCCTTGGGACGCTGTGGAATACGTATGCGTTCTACGTTCTGTACGCGAATATTGATGGATTTAATCCTGCGGATTATCCGAACGCGATTGATGTTGATAAGCTGTCGTTGCTTGACAAGTGGATTTTCTCGAAGTTGAACACGGTGATTGCGAAGGTTGATAATTATTTGGAGAATTACAAGATTACCGAGGCGACGAGGGTGATGAC
>Ga0123355_10010008_pt1 | contig 14484 bp, 13 predicted proteins | sample TergutEmb28metaG_3_FD_89872 | JGI IMG/M metagenome (GOLD analysis project Ga0123355, IMG submission 89872) | Embiratermes neotenicus P1 segment gut microbial communities from Petit-Saut dam, French Guiana - Emb289 P1 | ecosystem: Host-associated > Arthropoda: Insects > Digestive system > Gut ...
CCAGCAGTCATTTTTTTCTGACCTCAAAATAAAGCATGAAAATATATTCTGAAAAGTACCAATGCATTATTTTACATGCAACCCTCAAAATCAAGCATTTGGTTTTAAAATACAGTAAACTAACTTAAATTATCCAACACTGATGGAGCCTGTTTCCTAAAAATTCATACATATAGTCCATACCACTCTAAATGCTGAATAGCACATCAATTTACAGAGATATTATCCAAGCCCCAACCAAACTCTTCCCACTTATACCATATTAACAAATCTTGTATGTGCAGGAGGAAATTACCCATTGAGAGAAACTCACACATTGCATTCTCCTATTGTGTACTTCTAATTTTCATTCTTTACTGCAAAGGATATACACCTGAAAGCACGTCACTTCTTGCAAAGTATCATTTTGCACTAAAGCTCCTCTAACTGAAACAATATATTACTGCTACCATTAATGTGGACTTCTAGAATGATGGAGTGTGGGAATAAAAACTGTAAAGCATCTAACATGCAATGCAGGTAAAAAAAACTGAAATGTATATGTGAAACATCAATGAAGTAAGTTCAAAGTTCATAAAGGGTCATAAAATATTCATTTAAATGGCTCCAGTTATATTCGCTTGATATTTCAGACCTCCTTCTATCTGGCATGGGTAAGTTAAATTTACATTACGTTCACATAAGCATTCAATCTCTTCTAAAACTATCTTGGCAGCATAAGACAAACAACAAGTGTAAATGCATGTCATTCAAACAGTTGAAACTGGTCATATTTCACAAACCTGAGGTTACTCTGGTATTACAACAGGGGGGGGGGGAAATATATATATATATATATATATATATATGCTCTAAAGGTGAATGATTTTCTCTTACGAATTAAGACTCCTAGACAATTTTCTTCAGCATTTCTTGGGGACACACACAAACTGACATAATTAAACTTAGGAGGGAAATTCAGAATACCATACAATGCACTCAGATTTTAGAAGGACAATGTTGAGAAGAGCATTTTATTCATAAAGGCAATCCATTACCTACATAATAACCTGGAAGTCCTGCAGGAGGGTGGGGCGGGGGGGGGAGGGAGATAGAGATAGAGAGAGAGAGAGAGAGAGAGAGCGAGAGAGAGAGAGAGAGAGAGAGAGAGAGAGAGAGAGAGAGAAGCAGTGTGGCACTAAGTTTTACTGAAACTGCTCAATTTACATGTTCACAACCATAATTAATCATGTTCAATTTAAACTCTAAGGCAGAAAAAATCGTTTGTATGAAGCCAGTTCACATGAAATCTGTTCTGGCTGAAGAAGTAGCAGCTGTTAAAAACAGTCCTCATCAGCACAGAAGCAAGCAGCCCATTGACAAAACAGCCAATGAAGCTCATTTGCAAAGAATCCATGGCCTACTGCTGGAACCATTACAATCTTGACCACTTTGTCTGACTCAAATCTATGCCCCTCTAGCATATTTTTTTTGGGCAGAGGAAGGGGCATCATGCCCAGGTCACTGTGTAAATTCTAGATTATATAAGGGCCAATCCAATAACTTCCAGTGAATGGACAACATATCCTGGACATTACATACAACACAAGGACAATGTCATAAAACAGAAAAACCTTCAGGACACGTTCTCTTGCAGGACAGTAAGATTTATGAGGATTCTACAAAAGCACTGAATTTTGGTGTAGAGGTCAGGGTAATTTAATGCTGAAGTGCAAAGGGCCATAAATTTAAAAACATCAAACATCCAGGCCCCAATGGTTCTAGCTGTAGCCTTGGATTTCTGTGTCAATGGTATACCTACATTAGCAACAATGAGGCACATTTTTAATGGACTCTACTACTTGACCCTGAACAATTCTCAAATGAGTTTCATCTGAACAACCCCCATACTAACTACAGTGGGGACACAAACTGTCATACAACCACAATTTCACCTCCACAGTACATGGAATTATATCCATCCTACAGAACAAACCGGCAAATAATGTGAACATGTCCAAATATTTCCCACTGCTGGTGACTAGAACTTGCACAGTCGAAGTCATTGGTCAAGAAATAAGAAAACATCTTTACATTGCACTGCATGGCTATACCACCAAAGCACAACACCTCTTTCGGGGAATTCTAAGAGAGGTCATTTCATGATTTTTGTCATCCTGCCACACGTTTAAGTGGGAAATTATGAACAAATTTTCCTGGAGTACAGTGCATGTAATGCTCTAGAAAATATGGTACTTATGAAGTTAACTATCATGAACAAGGGCAATGAGGAAAATTAAACTATATAAGGAATAATGTGAGAAGGGTAGGAGTAGATATATGAAAAAAGAAAGCTGGAAGGAGTTGATATATTATGACCACCTTGAGGAATGTAGTCTAAAGGTGACAAACACTGAGTGAAGTAAATATGCGAGGCTGATAAGCCAGTAACTCATATGTGCATAATGGAAACATGAATGCATGTCCAGACAGAGAAGGTCTGGTTAACACTGAAGATAAAGGAGCACTGCCAAATCAAGTTCATAAACCATGATATAGCTCAGATATACGGAAATGTAATATTCACATTATCAACATCTAGCGGCTAACTTCAAGTGCACACAATGCATAACCAGCAAGCATGTTTCTCAAACATGTACCAAGCATAATACAACATGCTCCACTATGTATCTTCCACACAACATTCTGAGAATTCAAAAAATTGATAATCTAACTTAAGAAAATCTGCTTACAATGGGTCAGATACAGACCCCTTTATCAAACCAGAAAATGTTGATGCAGTTTGCTAACTTACATGTTCCTTCAGTCTATCTATCATTTTCTTAAGGTTCTCATCTCGCTGGGCAGAGGCTGTTTTGAGCTTCTCCTCAACTGCATTCCTCACTTCAATTGTCTGCATTTCTATAGACAGTCGTGTTTTCTCCACGCTTTCCAACTAGAACAATCAAAATTAATATACTTCAAAGTGAAACATTCAAGTGCTATAAGAAAATCTCAACTCCAGGCATTAAAATGTGTACAGATGTGAAACAATACCAATACTCGTGATCTTTCACATGTTACTTAATTGCATTAGCACAGATGAGACTGCAAATCATACAATGTAAATCTCCCCCTAAGCCCAGGCATTATACCACACTGGGGTAGAGAACATCTAGCTCCACACATTCTAGACCTTGACTAGAGATTCAGATAAGTGGCCAGGTTATTGCAGCTACAGCTTCAGTAATACGAAAAGAGCCCACTCAACACTGAACACAGAGTTACATGGGCCCCAGAGCAAATACGAGGTACATGACTACTGAGAAAACGGAGACATACATGTCTTAAAGTCAGTTCCATCACACTGTGCTATATGTCAGTGATAATCAAAGCTAGCATCCATGAATTCAGAGTAAAAGTGGCTGAAAAACTTGGTAAAAAAGCAATGACATAACAAAATCTCAAGTTATTTGAAATAAAAAACAAGAACGGGGACTCAGTAACAAAATTAGCCGAAGACAATGGAATGGGAATATTAAGTACATAATTAGAAGAAAAAAAATGCAGCTCATGAGATTTCCAAGGACCTGTGACAGCACTGCTGGACGTTGCAACCATAAGACAATGACTGGCCTTCTTCAATAGCAAAACCAGAACCAAACACAAGAAACATCAGTCGGTGGTTCCCTGTGTAAACAAAAAGCCAAGTTTTTCGCACAGCTCCGGGACTGAAAGGTGAAACTGATGCCTCCTGTGGATGGCTGACCAGATTCAAGTAACAATGTTGTATTGAAGCAGTTGCTACAGAGGGACAGCCTTTTTGCCAATTATGCTGCAGGTGACCACTCTGCAGAGAATTTTAGAAATCTGGTGATAAAAAATGCTTCGAACCAGGTCAAATATACAATGTCAATGTTTGATGCATTCAACAAATATGATAATTTAATTCTTTTTCTTTTTTTCCACAACTGATATTCATTTTGGAAAGAGTTTCCATAGCCACTTGCTTTTGTGAACTGCTTAAGACTCCTCCTCATGACAGTATCAGTTTTCCTGGTGGTTGTAATATGACTGCATTCAAAATCTCTGTGACCCATGTGCTGTACAATGTCAGTGCTGAAACAAGCATGGAGATGCAGAACCTACCATGCAGGCATCAGACACCACTCATAGCATCATCTGGCTACATCTGTGTTTGCACATGGTATCCTGTTTAGTAGTGGTTCATTGCCAAATCAATCATGCACACAGCATGTGCTTCTATGGATAATGAACCAAGAAAGTCAAAACCAGAGGCAGAGTTTGAAACCATGAAGAAAGATATACGAGGAAGGGTGGCCCACACAGGCGGTATATCATTCACTACCATGAATCAATGATGCACGGGTCAGAAAGACTGCATAACTGCAATCCAACTTTCCCTGGTATGAGTGCATGCATGCATGTGTCAGTTTCATAGTACACAGTATGGGATCTCAGGTGCAGAGTTCACTACTGAAGAAAACGATCACCTTACATAATTTATTCATCAAATATTTGTAAGCTGCTGGTTCAACAATTATTAATTTCAAATAGAACTTAATATGCCAAAATCTCCTTTGGGTTATACTCATCACTTTGATGATGAATACAGAAATATTACTACAAAAATGATCCAGTTAAATAATTACAGCTTGTCACTGATCAAAATTACCACCTTCATTTCACCCCCATGCACAGATAAGCATGAAAAATGACACACCTTGTCTAATGTGTAACTTACAAAAGAAACATGCAGTTACATGTAATAATTTAAAGTTCACTTAACACTTACAAAATGTGTTGTTGTCAATGAATGAATTATACTGTAACTGGGAGATCTAAGCTGATAAATGTGAGTACAAAGTCTCATGCTGTGGTACCTGCAAAAGGTCAAGTCATTCAGCATGCCATGACCACTGAACAAACCCCTCTATCCCACCACTGGGTGACAATACATGCACTTCTCCCAAAAAGGAGTACCATCTGTAGACCATCCAACCCTGCTCCTCCCACCCCCCAAAACCAAGGTATGATACAGAAAAAGAATGAAGGCCTTGTTCATATATGCCATGTTTACATAACAGAAAGCTATGGACAGATAATCTGCATATGGATTACTGGGATTCCACTATGGCTGCAAACTGACAAAACTGGCCTTTAAATGGCACTAACAATTTGCTTCTGTACTACGTACACTGATCACTTATGTCACCCACGACAATGTGAAAATCCTACTTTCCATAACTCAAAACATAGACAGTGATATACATACGTGATCCTTCAGTTTAGCTTTTAAGTCACTGATGTGAGACTCCCTTTTCTCAGTATGTGCTTCCATCTTCTGTTCTAGGGCTTCTCGTGTTTGTGAAATAAATATGTTTGTTTGTTCATCTTTCTTCTTTAATGCATCCTCAATCTTTGACATCTTGGTAGCCAAAACTGACATCTTGTTTGCTTCCAGTGACTGGAATGGGTAAAAGAAATATCAGATATAAACAATGAAGAGTAAGAAATCAATGTGCAACATACTTATGTCATACAACACCCTACAGAAATACTGAAGTATCAAGGGCAGAGGTTACCAGGGGAGTAGCAGCTGGAGGGTTGGGGGTGGATGTAGTGGTGGTGCAAATGACGAGGGCACACCTCCAGTAGAGTCCAAGTGGCAGCAAATTAACATCTGAAATGAAAACCTTGATTTTCTTAGCTTAAATTTTAAAGCCAAATAAAGGGAAATTCAATAAATGATTGTACTTTCCTTTTGCAATTCATAATTTCTGTATGAGGCAGTCATTGTAATTACTCAACCTGGAAGCCAAAAAACCTGGCTATGCCACTGGCGGGAAACAAAGTGTCTACAGGATGATAATCACAATTCTGTTATAGACTGCACTGTGATATACTGATATTAAGATTTAGGAGTAAGATGTAGAATAAAAAACAATACAGTGAAAGGTTTTTCTTGAAAAGTTGATGCTGACTCAGCGAATAAATTACCCACATTCTGTGAAAACCACATGTTTATCACCATGTTAACAGCCAACCAAAGAGAACACACTATAATGCCTGTTATGTAGGTATCTCTGTCCTCCAGTTACTCCTTCTTTCTTACGTTAAAATACTCAACACTTTGCAAATACCCCATCTACATTCTTTGCTGCAAGAGATGAAACTTTACACTCAAAATCATGCATAAAACTACAGATGAAACAAGTATCAGAACAAATGACACTTTTATGAGCACAAAATCGTTTTAAATATAGCTGACCCTCTTGCAACATAACAAGGAAAACAAACTCACAACTTTGTTCACAATATATTCAACAAACTGCATTAACAAGGATATTCACCAACACTAAGGCTAGACATCAGACTCAAATAAGGGCCTGTTCAAACAATTCACATCCCTCAACTAAAGTCATGCTCATTCTGTTTTGTCAGACTTGGACAGACCTGGGTAGGTGTGGCAGAATAATACTAGAATGGGCCTCAGACTCAAATAAGGGCATGCTCAAACAATTCACATCCCTCAACTCAAGTCACGCTCCTTCTGTTTTGTCAGACTTGGATAGACCTGGGTAGGTGTGGCAGAATAATATTAAAATGGGCCTCAAAGAAACAGAAAGGACATAGACAGGATTCATCTGGCTAGGAAAGAAAAGAGCAACAGGCTTTGTGAACACAACAGTAAGCATGTGGGTTCCATACAACACAGAAAATTTCTGAGCTAGCTGCGAAACTATGAGCTTCTAATGGACTCTGCTCTATGGAGTTCATTAACAGGATGTGGTGGTCTCATTCATATGGATATGAACTTGGAGCCCAGTCAGATCCATGTGCATATTCTTTCTGCTCAGACTGACATCTTCAATTCCATGGAAGATAAAATTTATGTAATGGAAACACCAGGCCCCTCAATCACGTTTCACATTCCAAATTAAGTCATAAGTCACATCTACCAGCCATCACTCACAATACCATCCCACCAATGTGACTGAAAGAATGAACTTGCAGGGCACTTCCGCCCCAGAAACGGATTCTGCACCCTGCTTATTTGGGTACAGGCCACTACAGTGAACACATACCATACATGAAAGTTAAAAAAAAAAGAGCAATTACAAGTGTTAAAAAACAAAGCAACCCGGAAAATACTGGACCAAAGAAGGATGCAGTAAGCTATTTAAAATACATAGTGAAAAACTTCTTGATGAAAGAGGTCTCATACTATGCATGTAATGAAATCTAGGATATGATGTCTGTCTGGAAAGTACCCGTCCATTTTGAAAATCTCGAGAATTGGTTGCGTGGCCTTGATGTAACTTGGCAGCCAGTCAGAGGAAACCTTAGTGTGCATCCATAAACAGACACTCTCCTGTGGGGCTAGTAAGTCGGCAGTGAGATGCCATTGACTAAGCTTGTGTACCATGTGACTGTCGAATTCACAAATCTCCTCCGTTTCAATGGCGATTTTAGCTTTGGTAAAAGCCAAAAGTCATAAAGAGCCAAATCTGGGCTGCAGGGGTGCAGACAGACCTGGGTGATGAAATGTTTTGCCAAAAAAGCCTGCATGACAGCTGTAGAATGGGCAGGCTCATTGTTGTGATGAAGCTGCCAGCCACCACTTGTCCACAACTGTGGCCATTTTCTTCTTAACCTTTTGACGCCTAACGTCGACTATAGTGGTTGTACCGCACCGCTAACCTCTAAATGTTGCATTTTATATATTTATTCAAAAAATATAGTTACTGAAAATTTTAAACATGGTATATACTCTCCGTTTTTTCCTCTTAAAAATGCAGTTTGTTTCATAAATCTAACGTATTTGGTTCCTGTATTAGTCACATTTTATATACAGGGTGTGCTAAAATTAAAAAAATAATTCCGGCGCCAAAAGGTTAATGCATCCCTCAGCCGCCAAAGGACTTCAATGGAGTACTACTTAGTTATTGTCCATGGAATCCCCATTTTCGCACTGTCAGTCGCTGATTTCGTTGATTGCAGCCCACACCCATCCAACATTTTCGGGTGTTCTGCTTGTTGAAGGTCTTCCAGAACATGGATCGTTGTCCATGGATTCCCAACCATCTTTGAAGCGTCGGTACCAAAATTTTATCTGGGCTTCACTCAATGAATCATCCTCGAAAGCCTTCTTAATCCTTTGACGCCTAACGACCACTATAGTGGTCGTACCGCACCGCTAACCTCTAAACGTTGCATTTTATGTATTTATTCAACAAATACAGGTACTGAATATTTTAAACATGGTATATACTCTCCATTTTTTCCTCTTCAAAATGCAGTTTGTTTCATAATTCTAACAAAATTCAGATGCATCTAAGAGGCAGAATGTGAAGTGGATGGAGCTGGTTTAGAATCATGTATGATGATGTGCTTTGGCACAGCAGTATCAAACCTAAAAGTCCTGCTGCCACCATGTATAATAACCTAACTTAGATTGCCTATCTGAAAACCACAAAGGAACTGTACAACGCTTCTTGCACACATAAGATGCACAACTTTGTACTGTAGTTCCTCTGTGTTCCACCAGTTTAGTGTAGAGAAACCTTACCAGTCTTCGTTCCTCTGCTGCTTTTAGTTTCTCCTCTATGTTCTCTACGGACACCTTGTTGTTGGGAGGCGAGGCTCGTCTGGGAGGGGTCCCAGCCAGTGGCTCTGCCAGGATCACCTCATATGACAAACCACCCTTTGATTTCTCTTGGCATCTGATTTCAGTAGCTGCAACACAAAATTCAGACTTGGACATTCCACAACTGCAAATGGTGAATTCAGATAACATTTTTTTAAGGTTCAATACCCCCATTGTGTTTATCAGACTAATGGCTCCATAAGAAGCAGTTAACACAACAAAATTTTTGAGTATTTAATAAGGTAACATGTATAAGTCACCATCAAGCTGACACATGTAGTACGACACATAGGAGGGAAATACAAAAATGTCTGGCTGGTGTTGACTACTTTGTACATAACCGTTAAAGAGGTAGCATGTTACACCATTGCATTTAGACATCACAATTTCAACATACAACCACCGAAGTAAATGGATAATGGTGATTAATATTGAAAAAATAATGGCAAATAGAGACCAATAGGTTATATTCAATGACAATTGTTTCCCTAAATAATCATAAGAATGGATTTGTGATCAAGAAACTGAAATGGAATAAATTTGATAACCTTTTCTACATTATGATTACTTTAGCAAACAAATACCTTTAAATAGTTTCATTGGATATTTCACTGCTAGTTTACAAAATATCCAGATTAAACAGTTTATGATGTTTCTGACCTAACACTTTGAGGTGACAGAAGACAAACCCAGATGACTGGGAATCACACTGACCAGAAACTAGAAACATTTCCAAATAACAAATTCAAATTAGGACCAAAATGCACTTAAAAACTAAAACTACATATAATTGTATTTCAAGAGTCCTCCTACTTCTGGGCATAGGGAAAGCTCAGTCAGTATAGTGAACAGACTCCAGGCTGAATGACAGGCAAGAATTGCGTCTCTTCTCTAAGGCATCCAGACTGGCTTTGGGTCCCACCCAGCCTAAAACTCAATGGGTATTGGGGTCTTTCTCCACATGAGCAAAAAGACCATAGGGTGAATCTAACCACTCACCACCATCCGATACCTATGTTAAGAATAAGTAAACATGTACTTTAACTTCTGCATATACCTTAATAGCATGGCCTCAGGTCATGGTATTTACTTAAAATCAGGAACACTGCTTTACCTCTGCAATGTCTGGTGGTTTTGAATCGTATAGAACAGGCTTGGTTTTGTAACTCAAAAACATTAAAGTTGAAAACAGCCTTTTCTTGTCCCCTATCTAACAACACATTAAAATACATGGAAGTACCATATTACCTACTTTTATGGGTGTGAAACTTTGTGTCTACACCTGAAGAAAACAATAAAGATATGGGGTGCCTTACAATGGGATATTGTCACCTAAGAGGACAGAATAGAATTGTGGAGAAAAATGCATGACATGGAGCTTTGTAATTCAGCAAATACCACTTAAGTAATCAAATCATAGAGCATGTGATGGGCGAGACACACAAGAACAGTGGAAGAGATTAGATATATACCAAATTTTTGTATGAGAAATTACTTGGAAGATCTACCCAGAGTGAGAATATTAAAATATTTATGGAATATGGTATGATGATATATAGTGGATTCATGGTGCCAGTACATGATCCAGCTGTGGGCTTCTGTAATCATGGTAATGAACTTACAGGATCCATAGAAAGTGACAAACGTTTTAACCAGATGAGGGACTATTTCCTTCTCAGGGATTCACCTCCATTAAATTTTGACACCAGCAGTTTATATTTCTAAACGGACACACCAAAATTTTATTTAAAGTTAGTGCCTGCCGTAATGTTTATCACACATACGTTATTCATGGCCTAAGGTGGAAGGTGACCGTTAGAAATTACTTCAGGTGTTATTCACACTTTGCACGAGAAGAATGGTGCCTTGCGGTAAACGAGGCTTACGCTCGGTTAAGTGGCTGTCATGAGCAAGGGCGGGGGAAAATTGGCTACGTATCCCGGAATTTCCGCTTGCACCTATGAGTCACGCTTCAGGGGATGCAGTCTGAAAACGGTGAGAAGCGGGTTGCAGACGCGCCAGGGGCGTAGTATCGATCCCAGGGGCGGCGCCGGTTCGTCTGTAACAGACGATGTCACGGTCGGCACCCCCGACATGGGGGCGACAAAGTGCCCAATCTCGCTTTCAACGAACTTGAACGGAGTACTCACCGTCACTATTGAATCTCTAACCTACATTCCACCGCATATATAAAATCGCAAAACGACTGCATGGGCACATTAAATACTTTCCGACTCTGTATCGATGTCAGAAACTATTCTGCGTCTACACAAATGATTGGATGAAGGAAATGACCCACGAAGGCGATGAGTAAAAACGATGTACATACATCTGTACAACCAGAATCATACTCTTACACAGTCCAGCTCAGGATTATGAAGTGGCGAACATCAACTAATCTGCAGATGGGGTTTTAAGATTTCACGACGGTGTATGTGGTTTTGCGGACCGAGACACTGTACTCTTGACGGTTAATACCCCTTAACATGGAAACAAGCCGTTCCCCCGAAAGGGTATCCCCCTAGAAGACTACACAGTATCATAATCTCCGCCCATGGGTTTTTATAATAATTTCCTGGAACGTAACTGCACTGCAATTATTACATCCTCCGAGCAGTCCCCCTCCCACGTCTCTTGTCGGTGAGACTAAGTCATTTTAAATTTCGAAACGCTACGGTAAGTCAAAAACGTTACAAACTAGAACTGAATACAATACGTAATTACTTTCAATATCGTGCTCTACCAAATCACGATTTCCTCTTCTGACGACGCTCTGTCCTCGATCCAGAATTTCAAAATGTAATATTTGCCCGGAAACAAACATGTGTTCCAAACGCTTGCGAATGTGGCTGTAAAACTGCTGCTTCACCACTCGAGGAATTATCACAGATCTGCATGCATTTCTTACAACGTTTGAATTTGCTTCCCAGTTCTAGTTACCATTTCCTGCGAGCACATGGGACTACCCACCTATTAATAAGCCGAATGCAGACGATCGCAACCAAAAGCCGTAAGGGCTGAAGTGCAGTCTTGTTTGTTGCGTTTATTGCTTTCTATTGCATTCTGATTACAGCTGGCGTGGTTAAAGACTTCCTAGGCCGCAAGGGACAGTACCCCTGTTACACCATGTTGATGGAATTTTCTCCGCATTTCCAAAACTATATTCATTTGTTTATATAAAGACGCTCTACGAAACAGATTATATACCTCCGGATGTTAGGCTGACGGTGATGAGTAGCTTACACACAGGTACAGGTACAGCCATCGCGACATGCCTCCACGCTAGGTTCGAGCTGGGCACTTTCGAAACTCAAAACGAATGCTGAACTCCGACGCTGACAGCCATGGCTGTCAACTACATTTATACCACCACAAAAGAGGGACAACGCAGAGGGAGAGGAGAGGGTAACTACATGACTATAACCTTTACAGACATGATTAAGCACCACAAGTTGCATCTTGTGACCTCCGACAGTGAAGACTTCTTTTTATTTTCGTCGTACACTTTTCCTCCGAAAAGTAGCGTCTTTATCCGTAAGCAGTAACATATAAATTCAGTAATTCGAACGACTGTGTAATTACCCAGAATTAAATAAGAAAACAGTCCAAGCATACAGAAACAGATATAAACACAAACACAAACCTACCATGCAAACGTGGGTGAATGTAACACTGGATACAGAAAATCTGAATTTGCTTAACACTAGCAGCCACATCTGACGTGGGGCAAAACCAATCACATATTCGTGCGTTTTGTATACACGTCATACCAAATGTATAACTACTTGCTTAGTATTTAACATTAGCTCCAATTCATTTTAAAAATATACAGGTACTTCAGTGTGGGCCAGGTAGCTCAGTCGGTATAGCGACTATGGGCTGGACGATCCGGGATCGAATCTCGGTGGGGACGAGATTTTCCGCCCATCCAGACCGGCCCTGGGGCCCACCCAGCCCCCTGTAAAATGGGTGCCGGGTCTTTCCCGGGGGTAAAGTGCGGTCGGGGCGTGCTGCTGACCACTCACCCCCTTCTAGTGCCGCGGTCACGGAAGAGTCGAACTATACCTCTACCCACTTCTGGGCCACACCGGGCTTGGAACGGGATCACTTTACCTTCACCTTTTACAGGTACTTCAGTTTTAAGACTCTGCAGCATTCTTCTCACTGAGACTGCTGGGGTTTTTAAAATTTGAATGACTTTCATTGTCTATACAGGCGAACCAAAAGAAAGTTGTTAATTTAACGCCAATTGTATATAGGTCTAGAGACGAGCCAGGTCATCACTGATGATAAAAACGACGTACTACTGACAACCGTACTGCTGAGTGGGTGTCATCTAGTAGTTAGTTTGGGACCCAGCTTCGCGACTCTCAAAGAACGTGAGCCAGATTTATCTAACTCACGCTTCTCCTAAATTTCCCCAGCTTCCACGGTCGCAGAGCTGAGTCCCGGACTATCCCCGACACGGAACGTTGCACTACCTACTGCCTCGTACAAAGAGAATCACAGGCGAACATTTGCGCTAGGTACTTCACGTACCTGACGTTAAAATTTTTATCCGTCGCCCATAAGCAATGCGAACCACTTATAGAAAGGTTAGTAATATTATCCCCAGCATCCTATTCAACGAGTACTGAGATTCATAACCGCCTGTAATATGCCTTCATGGCGCGGACAAGTATAACTTCACCCTTTTAATATCCTTATCCGAAAAAGAAAACCAACCGGCACATTTCTACATTCAATCGTGGTCATTTTAAAATGTTAAACTCATTATGGTTCAAATTGGTACACCGGAAACCCTGATTTACTTACGATACAAATATGACCTCTATGTGCTAAGTGATGCATATGACAAATTGCAAAACGTCTTTTACTTTACTCCATGACGTGTATTACATATTTCTTGTGATGATGTATTTCTTTAATAATTGGATAATTTCTCATCAGAGAGTGAGGAAAACCGATGACCCACAACGCATCGTTCTACGCTCGTAAAACAGCATACGAGTATCAAGCGAAGTACACCCGAAAGGTTTAAATTATGCACCATACTAAAACGGGGCGTTCTCTCAAAACCTTCCGGTTAATTATGATATTTGAGTAGGACTACACACATACTTACAGATGAACTTCACTTTCTTGGGTTGTTTCGAACGGGGCTTGGTCTTCGCCTTCTTCACAGGCGCAGCTCGACGAGCTAAAAATCACCACCCAACAAATGAAATATGGCCAACACCCTGAATCGCCTTTTACTCCCATCTTCAACACTAATGTATGATAACACGCATACTAAACTAGATCAGCAGGAATAGTTACTACCCGTCAAACCCCCACCCTTACAATACAGACTATTACAAGAAACGTACGCGGCGAGTGATAGCATGGGAACTAATATAATTTTGTTGGAAAAGAACAGTGCTAATCCAATGCTTGGAATTCTAAAGCTTTATACCCAAAATAACACGGATATATTAAAACAGACCCTGCACTAAGAATCTTATCCTCTCCTATGAAAAAGGAACACCCCGCGCCGCAATTAATTTATCCCGCACAGCCTCCCTCCGGAGGATCTCACCTGCAGGAGGGAGCGGTGCGCGACAAGTATGACAGAAGCACTGAAGCATCGAATCCTTGACGAAATTAATCAGCATAATGTCGACAGATTTATCAAACAATCCCGTCGTCTGGCCCGCACACAATGCACCCAAGTCACACTATGACGCCTATCGACGTCGTCCGCGGAAGGAGCCAGGACTAGCAGGCGCGCGGCTTCTCGCCGACACCCCCCCCCCCCCCCCCCCCCCCCCCCCCCACCACAATCCTCCTCACCC
>Ga0123355_10010009_pt1 | contig 14484 bp, 4 predicted proteins | sample TergutEmb28metaG_3_FD_89872 | JGI IMG/M metagenome (GOLD analysis project Ga0123355, IMG submission 89872) | Embiratermes neotenicus P1 segment gut microbial communities from Petit-Saut dam, French Guiana - Emb289 P1 | ecosystem: Host-associated > Arthropoda: Insects > Digestive system > Gut ...
CAGGCCCCAAAACCCCCCCCCCCCCCCCCCCCCCCCCCCCAAGATCCGGTTCTACATTCTGCTGCCTATGCACGTAACTGTGCTTCATGTCACAAATGCAAACCAGCCCGACGTTTGGTATCAGTTATCGATATCCCGTCCAATATTTGAAGTGAGTGCCGTTTCGAAAGCGATAGAAAACAAGGTGTTAATATTGGGAACTTCTAAAGTACTGCCACCACCTGGCGTCAGGAGTGAAAAGAAAACCGAGCGAGATCGATATATCGAAGAAAATATCAGTCCAGATTAAGTTTTGTAGCCTCACTTCTTTACATTTTCATTTTTTATCTGCGCATGAAGTGTGGGATTATATATTAGAGTCAAAATGGTTGTTATTAAAGGTAATCTTAAGAGTGAGTCTTATGAAGTGTGAGACTTCATAGTTTATCATTACCTAAATGTCAGAGTAAAGAACTTTGAACATTCTAATTACACATCGTAAAGCCAGCACTGTGTGTAATTAAGAATCAAACAATTAAGACGTGCGGAAAGAGAAGACGAGGAATAAATCACATGAAGCTAATGAAATGGCCTTGATAAAAAGGGAAGATACTGGAATATGAAGGAGGAAGTAGTAGAGAGCTGTGTCCGGAGAAGTCGCTCTTAGAAGGGGCAAAGAAGACGTCGTAAGTCAGACTACGCAATGAATGGGTAAGGTTAGGTATATTACCAGGCGATCTGAACCTGGTAATAGGCGGAGATGAGTCGTCAGGTTCCACACTGCCCCCCCTCCCCCCGCCCCAAAGGAAAGAACTCCGGTAGCCAGTGAAATTTATGTGGGCCCCCAGAGTGGGTCTGACCATTTCTCTTGTTTCTGTTGTGAATCCAAACCCGTGTCGTCCAGCTCACTAGCCCATTCATTACAAATACTGAGCTAAACCGGCTCGTACGGATTGTGCTGATGTGTTTTGTATGATTCTCACAACCAATACTCATTAGTTCCCTGAAGGGCCTTAATGGACTGGTGTGTGCGATGAATATGTACCGTGTTCACTGTGAGAGGGACCGGATATACATTTTATTAAATGAGATTAGTAACTGGAAGGCTTAATAATTTTAAATCAAGTGAGAGACTTTTACGAAATTCGGCACTAACCACACACCGTCTCCTGTTATTCTTCTCTCTGTATTTCGACCTGCACAAAATTAACAACAGCAACGCTTTGGCAACCCGGGCTTCTTATGCATGAACTGCATCGAAAAAATAATAAAGGCCTAGTGAATTTCAGGGCGCAAACCTGAAAGAGAAATTGCATTTCATAAACCTAAATAAGGGCCGGGATAGCTCAGTCGGTATAGCGACTCGCTATAGACTGGACAGCCCGGTATGGAGGCGAGATTTTACGCACCAGTCCAGACCGGTGTTAGGGTCCACTCAGCCTCTTGTACAATGGGCGACGGGGTAAAGCGGAAGGGGTGTTGACCATCCACCCCCACCTAGCGCAGAAGTTAAAAAAGTATAGATATAACTCTACTCTCCTCTGGGCCTTAATGGCCTGTTCTAAGGTGAAATTCACTTTACGTTACCCTAGACTTACGTAAACTTAGAAGGATAAGTAACAATTTAGTACGTCAATAACGCAACATATATTAATCAGCAACTTCTAAAAGTTAAAATCTTGGCAACATGTTTCAGCTACAGTGAGCATTCATCAGGCCAAAAACGGAACATAGTTCTGCTACATTCACTGATTGTGCACCCTATGGGATCCCATATCGTTTACATTTTATATTATAGGTCTTACGTAGGTTCAGCCTACGTAAGACCTAAAATATAAAATGTAAACTATAAACATGTTGCCAAGATTTTAACTTTTAGAAGTTGATGATTAATATATGTTGTGTTATTGACGTAATAAATTGTTACAATATTGCAACACAACGGGATGGCTCCTATAAAAATTAGAAGGATAAGACTATTAAGCTCTTAATGGAACTGGTTATCAAGACACTGATTGGATTAAAATAGCTCAGGATACGTTGTTTATGCAGGTTTTTGTGAACACAGCAATGAAATTTCGGATACCATGAAAAGTCTAAAATATCTTGAACTGTTAGCTGCTTGAGAAGGGCTTTCTGTGCATCTACACTTAAAAAGGATAATATTGACGTGTTAAATTCTATTTGTAATGTTTCGTAATTTGGTCATGAAGTAAGAAAATGAAACAATATTCAGGCCACAAATAGGCAACCCACTTTATAAAGCATGTGCACACACGAGTCAATATTAGTGCCAGATGGAGGGAGAGGAATATATACAGGAGTACACAGGTATTGTCAACCTTGTAATCGGCGATCTCATTCTGAGACGGCAGAGTCTATTTTTCACAAACAACCTGAAAAAAATATTTCCAAATAATAGAATGATTATTGTTAGAGTTACGCAGTTGTAGAGAAATAATTCATGTCTTATTTAAAAGCTGCAAATTTTTAACACCCTACAATTATTTCCAACCAATAACGTTCCTTCCGACACCTCACCGTTAACTTTCCACTTATCTACAGAAAACTTGCTAGATAGTAAATTCTGTAAATTCCATTCTGTTCCAGGAAGCTCAAAAACAATATTTCTGTTACCGATATTCTTTTATGTTGGACATTCTTACGCCCCTTCTTCTTTCCCCTCCCTTTTCCCAAACATTTCATCAGCAGAAGGAAAGACAATAGATACTTTGTGCCAGAGTGTCAACTTTTATTTGTTTTATCTACAAAATATCCAGAGGAGTTAGGGCTGCAGCGAGCCACTTGTTGCTTTTATTTCAAAATAAAGTTCGTTTGGAAACAAAGCAGTTATTCTGTAGCCTTCTGATCCTATAAAACTTTACAATGCGGGCCAATACACATTTCAGAAGCCCTGCAGCGGACACTTCTTTTTTATCGTTTATGTTCTCAAATCCTTTAAAGCCCAGTGGCTGCTGAATGCACCGTCAGGTTTGACTCTAAAGCACTTCATTTTGTGCACACAGCTTTTTTGTCCTTTTCATATAAATCTACGATAAACAGTCACTGTTTCCACACATAACGTCAAAAGACTGGCCCTTCTTACACTCTGTGGTGAGGTACAAAATGAAGAGGTAACATCAGCCTGTTACGAACCTCGAGTTAGTCTTTGTTATGCACTTTACCATAAATAAGTAAATCAAAATTCCCGGACTCTTATCTCAAGCCAATATTTTCACAATTCTAACGCCTTCGTCTTCGTGCTACTCATATCAGAAGGATAAGCGGGCGAATTTTGGAAGCGTTCGAAAAAAAAAAAAGTAATGCTCTTTCTGCCCCCGCACTTCCGCCACACACAAAAGTCCCTCTTATTCCTCTATTTCCTTATCTTGCTTCTATATTTCTACTGCACTTTATCGGTGTCTCTTTGTCAGTCTTCATAGGGCCAATGACATATCGGAGGAGGGTTAGCGGGTATAAGGAGAATGTATAAATCGGTTTAGTGTGCGCCTTCAGTCAAATCACTGCATTTTGCCCTCGCAGTGAGCAGTGATTAAAGTTTTGCATTATTAACCTAATTTACAGTGATTATTTTTATACTGGAGTGGGCCGGGTAGCTCAGTCGGTATAGCAACTGACTACGGGCTGGACGGTCCGGGATCGAATCCCGATTGGGACGAGATTTTCCGCCCGTCCAGACCGGCCCTGGGGCCCACCCAGCCTCCTGTACAATGGGTACCGGGTCTTTCCCGGGGGTAAAGTGCGGCCGGGGCGTGCTGCTGACCACTCGCTTCCTTCTAGTGCCGCGGTCATGGAAGAGTAGAACTATACCTCTACCCACCCTCTGTGCCACACCGGATCTCTAACGGGAAAACTTTACCTTTATTAATAGACTGGAGGTTGTAACGAAAACACGTGGTGTTTTCCGTTAGGTAGAAACTGAAATATAGTGTTATATATTTAGACAAATTACCGACTGGGATTTCCTGATCACGTCAGGCAACTTGTCAAGTTCCAGCCAGTAAATTTAACCATATACACAACATTTGCGTTCTGTTTGTCGGTCAGTTAATGATGTTCGGTTCAATAGTAGCCTATGCGCTGTTTATTTTGGCAAACAAAACACATCGAGAAAAAAAACCGTACCAACAAGATTGAGATTGAACGTTATAGCAGGTGGTATAAATGAACACGAGTGCAATTTAAACGGTTACGTATTTCTGCCCTTTTGGTGTCCACAGATGTAAGCAACTGACTTTTGTAAATCACTCTAAACACGTCTTAAGTAACATGATTGTTTTGAGTTGTGCAAGAAGCGTGTAATTAACTCTGCAAAAACAGAAAGTGAGTGTACACAAACGAATACTGACAAATCATAATTAAATATGGTATAAAATGTAATTACATGGGTGTGAAACTTGGTCGCTCACATTAAGGGAGGTACGTAGGCTGAGGGTGTTTGAGAATAGGGTGTTGAGGAGAATAATTAGGCCTAAGAGGTACAAGGTAACAAGGAAGTGGAGAAAACTACATAATGAGGAGCTTAATGAACTGCACTCTTCCCCAAATATTATTCGGGTGATCAAATCGAGAAAACTGTGGTGGGGGGAGGTGTGGGGCATGTAGTACGTATGGGGAGAGTAGAAGTGTATACAGGGTTTTCATGGGGAAACCTGAGGGAAAGAGACCACTTGGAAGACCAAGGCGTAAATGGGAGGATAATATTACAATGGATCTTCAGGAAGTGGGATGTGGGGGCATGGACTGGATCGATCTGGCTCTGGATAGGGACAGGCGGTGGACACTTGTGACTGCGGTAATGAACCTTCGGGTTCCATACAGTGCGGGGAATTTCTTGACTAGCTGAAAACCGGTTAGCTTCTCAAAAATGACTCTGTTCCATGGAGTAAATAAGTATAAAATGTAAGGCTGTCCCGCTTCTCGCCGTCAAGCCATGTAGTGGAAAGCAGAGATTTAGCTCCACTCAATTTTTACCTCAGCGCTAGATTGAGGTGAGTGGTAAGCATCAAGCTCCGGCCGCTTTACCCTCAGAAAATAACCTTGTCACCCACTGAACCGGAGGTACTTCGGACTCCAGAGCCGATCTGGACAACTTTGGTGAAGACAGAATCTCTTGCCCATATTGAGTTTCGAACCCCAGGCCCTTCTTCCCGTACCCAGTAGCCGTACTTTAATACCAATTTCAGTAAAATGCTTGTCAATTTATATATAGTGGCATGACATTGTGTTAGAGCAACTGCAAATGGTACTTCATTAAGATTTTCAGGAAATTACTTCAAACATGCCCAAAAGCTGACGTAGCCTTCTGTTGGCATATCCGCTGGCAATGCAATGAATATTCACAAGAGTATCCGCCGGGGCAAAACTCAAAGAGTTACACAAACATAGCAAATATATACGTTTACCTTACCTTTCCACACGTTCTGAACCTTGACTAGAACTTCCAATATAGTCACAGAAACATAAGACCTCAACCGTGGTAAAGGGAAGGAGGTTAAAGAAGATGGTAGACTTTTCCTTGCTTTTATCTGAAAATACTGCCATACGAATGAATGGGGCAGTAAATTTACAGCTCCAGTAATTCCTTAACTAAATAAAGATGGTTCGCCAGTTCACGCCTCGATAGGTTTACCCTCTGGGAGGAAAAAAGGGAAACCATCAGTAATTATTAAATAGGAGAACTTATGGGTCTCAGCACCTGTTGAAAGCTGTGGAGAACAGCAAGATCTCTGCCCACCAAACAAAATAGAACACCGATTATTCTGTCGTCCAGACACTATACTGACTGAGCTATTCGAACTTCGTAATTAAATGTCGCAAAAATTTGTAGCAAATTTTAAAATAATTACAGAGTAACTTAAATTTGAATATTTGTTTGGTTTACTCACTGGTTTTTTTTTAGTTAAATATAGTTAAACGTAAAGGCTTTTCTAAATAAATTTCGAATAAATAAAGTTTTTCTGTAGTGAACTCTAAGATCTGGATCTTCAGCCAACGTATAATGCACTCGTGATCATAAAAGTGAAAGAGGACAGTCATTTCATAAACGTGTGAAGCTGATCGCACAGTAAAACCAGTTATATAATGTGCAGGCAAACTGCGTGTCAGATATTGGTGTTATAACAGGACAGGAAAAGGTAAGACGATTGGGGAATGTACCACGGATTATAGAGGCGAGAAATAAAAAAAAAAAAGTTTGGCAGGAACCTGAAATGGAGAAGTCACTAGGGAGACATAGATGTATAACGTACGATAATATTAAAATGCATCTTAAAGAAGCAGGCTATGTTGTAGACTAAACGTAAGTACTACAGAACAAACCCCAGAGACAGACATGTCAATAAACACTCAGTTCACTTTAAAGCGGACAATTATCTGAACTATTCATCGTGTGTTACTGTCTCAGCAAGACGGGAAACGTACGTGTAACCTAGCACTGAGGGGCGTTCGCGTAACCTTTTTTGCAGTGAAAAGGGATTAATCACTGCGTATTCCGAGTGTGTGTTTGTAGTCTTCGGTATTCGGCAAGCAAAGCGCACGCGCTGTATTATTTTCTTGTCTGTGCCCTGTCAGGCTGTACCACATTTTCCCACATTACCAAACAATATGAAATGCCAACTGGATGCAACAAGGTAATTTTATTTGTGTATTCTTAGCTCGACATGTTTCGGGTACATACGCCCATCATCAGGAGCATTAGATTTTGAGTTGCAGCATACGGTTTTCTGCACCGAGTTTCTGGATGGGTTGTGGTCTTAAGAGCCGCTGTGTAGGTCGTGTGTATGGTGCGGATGGTACCGTGCGACTCCGCACCGTACACGCGATCTACGCAGCGGCTCTCAAGACCACCACCCGTCCAGAAACTCGGCGCAGAAAACCGTATGCTACAACTCAACATCTAATGCTCCTGATGATGGGCGTATGTACCCGAAACATGTCGAGCTAAGAATACACAAATAAAATTACCTTGTTGCATCAAGTTGGCATTTCACATTATTTCATGAGGAAAATGTAGGTCAAACAAACCTCAAGTTCCCACATTATCTCATAAAGAACACGATTTTCGGAATAAAATGTGTGTTTTAATTTCCTCTACAACTTTTGTCTACAAAAATTTCTCATTCTAAGAAGAATTCAGCCAGGTATTGTCATAAATTTTCATTGGTTTTCAGGTAGTGTACACGTGATTCTTGTTAGATTGTAATGAAACTTGGATTTTCTCCGCACATTTTCGAAAAAAATTCAAATATAAAATTTCGTGATACTTCACACAGTGGGAGCCGAGTTGTTGCGTGCGGACAGACAGACAACAGATATGGCGAAGCTAACAGTCGCTTTTCGCAATTTTTCGAAAGCGCCTAAAAAGGATTTTGTCATGTGATCAGCGTCAATAAGATGTATGACACAGAAACAGAGGGTACTGTTATAGAGAATGCGAATGCTTGTAGACTTGTAGATAGGTGCAGACGTTTCGGACAGAAGATGGAACCTTCACCCTCAGGCTTGGTAGGTTCGTGGTTTATTTTACTGCACCGTCAGCACTGCAGATTATAATGGATTGAGCAATACGTTACTCTTTACTACACGGAACGCTTTAATTGAAATTTTCTGACAAATTACTCACATTTATTAACTATTTTAAATGTCCAAATTGTTTTGCTCCGCCAGTCCAACCTTTTCGTCAATAATACTTTGGCACAAGAGAAGAAGACGTCAAATAAGGTGCTAATTACCCGACCAAACACAGCATACAGATACAGTACAATAGCCGTTCATTACACACTGCTACATATTTCGGAAGTCCAGATGTCGCATACAAAAAAATGAATATAAGGAAACAGACAGACCTCTCTTAACAGTGTTAGGAATTATAAAAATAGTGTTCCAAAATGGAATAATGAAGTTTTCAACTAATACATAATCGCGTTAGAGAAATTAAAACTTTATTTTTCCGTTTTTGGAATAATACTGTTATAATTAGAAGTATGCTGCAGTGTATAATGAAAGACTATTGTTTGTTTGTTTGTTTGTTTGTTTATTTGTTTGTTTGTTTGTTTGTTTGTTTGTTTGTTTGTTTTTGGCGCGACAGCCCCCAGTGGGTCAGGGCCTCTTCATTCAAGATGCTTCTAGATCACACACAACGACGCAACACAGTCGGTACGACTCCTTTGGACAAGTGATCATCTCGTCGCAGAGACCTCTACGTGACAACATACAACACCCACAACAGACAAATATCCGTGGCCCCAGTGGGATTCGAACCCACAATCTTAGCAGGCCAGCGGCCGCAGACCTACGCCTTAGACCGTGTGGCCACTCGTATCGGCTAAAGACTATCGTAGTAGATCTATACGCTGTTTTTTGGTCGGATAAATAACAACTTATTGAGAAATACACCAAGGGGGCAATGTCAATTAGGTTACGTCTAAGTTACTGCATGTGGGGCCCACGGATTTTCTGTTCGTAGACTTAGGGTATCAAGAAAATGTTGCGCCTGTGTACAGCATCGAATGTTTGGGTGTTGGGTGAATGAATTGGAAGGGATGTGGAAGGAAGCGTTACGGACCTTATTTTAGATACATCCAGACATATTTATCGAATGACTGCGGAGGAATAGGGTAAAATCACCTTTAAATTAACGGGTTTATCAGCCGGACTGCCGGTCCCACTGGCCGCGTTGTCTAAGTTGTAGGTCTGCGGCCGCTCGACTGCTGAGATTGTTGGTTCGAATGCCACCAGGGGCACGGATGGATGTTTGTTGGGATTGTTGTGTGTTGTCAGGTAGAGGTCTCTGCGACGAGCTGATCACTCGTCCAGGGTAGTCCTACCGACTGTGGTGCGTCGTTGTGTATGATCTAGAAACTTCGTGAATGAAGAGGTTCTGGTCCACTGGGGGACTGTCGCGCCAAAAACAAACCAGCCGGACTAAAACACGGAATATCCGAGTGTTAACGTTTACTGTAATTTGTCTGATAATTCTACTCTGAAGATGGAGCCAGCAGGTTCCCCGAAGACACTGTCACCAATCCACACAGCTATATAAAAGGCATCACGTCCCAGAGTAAACTCACTTTTTCACAGTATTAGAGGTCGTCAAATTACACAGCAATTACGGAAAGTGATACATGTGCTCTTAAACACATGTTAAATTGTTTCGTTGCGTGTGGCAATGTTAATGCAGCTGCAAGGCTGCGACGTCCCATGCAAGCACATGCAATCCGGAAAGGCCTTCGCTTTTCACTAAACATGTACCAGATTGTTGCAAATTGATGATAAGCTTTATCATACCAGCTGATCGCCAGCATGCTAATGACTGCCACTCACGAAACACACGCAAAACTGCTTATTCCTTTTTAAAACTCCGGTAGTTAAATATCTGAAAGTACTTTCCTTATTCAACGCTCCCCGATTTACACAAGAGCATCGCTGTTTGGAAAATTCCCAGGCTTCTCCCGCTTGTAACTAGAAGATGGGGATGGAGCATTGGTGGAATTATAGTGAAAGGGGAAAACAAAGGTACTCGAAGAAAAGCTTTTTTCCAGTGCCACTTAGTCTATCACAAATCTCACACAGCCTGGCCTGGGATCGAACTTGGCGCCCTGCGGTGACAGGCCGGCGACTACCGCGCAGCTCACTCCACACATTAAGCTCCTCTGAACTGTATTTAAATATCAGATATTACCGCGCAGTGAACACACTGTGTCATCTCTGCACAGACAAACCGGTTACGGGAATTATCGCTACGTATTGCCAATTGCATACACGTACCAAGCATGTAACACACTATACTGTTACAATGCAGGGCTTATTTCTTAAAGCGGAAGGGCGCATGTTTAAGGCTGTGATTTAAGATGTGTATGAAAATATGACATTCTATCATTTCACACGTGTAAAAAAATTGTATAAAATTCATAAAATATTTTACGGAGTTATTTGAAAATTCATGTATCTTACAGCGACAAGAAGGTTATAGTCTTCAAGAGATGCTACAGCTTGTGGTGTGTTAAGCCCTTAACAACATTTCGAAGAAACTAATCCCCACCCATCTAAAGAATCTATCCAAATTCATATCTACATATACCTAACTATGCGTACTAATATCCCAGTAGAGAGTAGTCCCGATTTTCATAGCAACACATGTTGTGAGGCAAGTTCAGGTTAGCTGAATGTTACAGCAAACAGTACAGTTAGCATTGCGTTTAAACATTTAAAGCCCAGTGGTCACTATACATACAACCAGTTTAACATTCAACAATTCTCCGTTCTGCCCACACAGTGTATTTTTGTATTTCTTGTGGATCTGAGAACAAACAGCGATTATTTCCCTATACAGCATTAACTAACTGGTTTTTATAACAGAGACGGAGGCTGTTTACTGCGCGGTACGAGCTGAATTTTTAATTCGGGTTATTCTTTTTGTTTAAACCGTACAAAATTGTTTCCATCACTAGCCATATTTCCGCTTGCACTCTCAACCAACCAATTACGTGCACCAGAGTAGCTCCTTAGACGTTGATGGTCACTCAGCCAATAAATCGAAAACTTTTATGGTATGGATAAATTTGTTATTGGGTACGCAAGAACCAGCCAAAAGATCCCATTCTCAACCACTACAAAGCAGGAAACATGCACATATTCTACATTCATTTATATATTTCTACATTATCTTACCATCAATATCTAAGTCTTCCTATTGTCCTCTTTCCTTCACGCGTGAGTATTAAAGGTTCCTAGGCTTACCACTTGCGCCCTATCACGCCCCCTTTGATTTCATTATCCTAAGAATATCACGATCCCCCGGTATCACACCACAGTTGGATAAGGTACTGTGCTACAAGTCGGAAGGCCGCGGTATCTATTCCCGAGAGTGTCATTGGAATTTTTTCTTGACATAATCCTTACTGCCGCAAAATGGCCCTGGCGTAGACTCAGCCTCTGATAGACATGAGTACCAGGAATATTTGCTGGGGGTAAACGTGGCCGGTGTCTACGGCTGACAACCTTACCACCCTCATATGCTGATTGTTATGAAATCTCGGAGCATCAAATTCCTGGAACCCTCAGGGCCTGTCCAAACCTGTATAGGGATTGTTTTACCTTTACTTTACCCTCATCATGCTTCCTACCATTTATATACAAATATTATTCTCAGCTTGATTATCTCACGACGGAGACAATAAACCCTAATCACCACAATGTGACGCCGCGCAGAGACTTGTTATGTACCGACGTTTCGCAAATTACATCGACTATGGATTCAGCAGATTGCATCCAGACTTTAGTAACGCTGCACCATACTACACGACGGCACATCCCAGTGTATGGAAAATATTTGGTTAAATGACAATGAAACCATGTCCTGTTCTTGCAGAATGACCATACCATGTACGCTCATGTGTCCAGGTTAATACCGCATATTCTGCTTGCAATGTAACCCAGACTGTCAGTGTCACTGTATCTAATAACCCTCTCTCCAACCCCCAGCTCGCCTCATATCAACACGATACAGCCACATACTGCAAAAGTGATATTAAACCCAATCACTATCAACATAAATTTCTGTGACAGAAAGTCAGTATAATTGCTCCAATTCTTAATGAAACCGCACAAAGTACGGCTAGCTCCACTTATTCTTCAACTCGGCACCAGATAGAAATGTAGGTCTAGTCAGTTTCAAGTCATGTCCGATTTATCTGGGGAAATCTGTCAACAGGTGACACTGAGAAAAACTTTGTTGGACCCCACAGTTGACCTGGACTTACAGCAACACGGAAAAAAGCCTGTCTCAGCCGGGAATCGAACTCCAGTTGGTCGGTATCTTAGCCTATAGCTTGTCTGTGTGCTTGTTTTCAGTTTGCATGTTGGTAGGTTTATTTAAAAGCTGTGCTGCTCCCCGCAAATACCAAGCCTAAAATATGTAGGGCGGCATAACACACAGCATAGACCTTAAACGTTAAAGCAAAATACGCCCTAGAAATATAGGCTAAATCGTTAAGGCACATCGATTGCTTTACCTCCCACCAGATTTACAGTTAAAACGTTTTATATTCGACGATTTGACGATCTCATAAAAACAGCGATTATTTCACTATACGACATTTAGGGAGTAGTTTTTATAACCCAGGCGGAGATTGTTTACTGCGCGGTACGGACTGGATCTTTAAATACAATTCAGGTTAATTTTCATGTTCAAAGCGTTAAGCTGACTTGTGTGTGTGTGTGTAATGCGTATGAAAGTACTGATGTCACTTCTGCAGTTAGAAGCGTCGCCATAGTCCTCGCTCCCACAACGCAATCAATACGTACTGTGTTATCGGTTTGCAGTTGCCATATACGTATAAAGATCACTAGATTACGTTATTTTGACTAAAAAGTACCCCCTGCGTATCTATATTACGGTAATACATTTGGCAGTGACGTTTAAAAATATCTTTGCTTAAAGCCTTTAAATGACCCCCTTTGAAAACAGCAAAATGTGCACAGTATTCTCGTTTATCTTGAAATAATTACGTTACTGGATATTTGAAACCACGACACTGGATTAGAGATGTTATCATTTATAAATACTTTCATTATTTTTGTTCGGTTTTCCTGTTCACGGGTGTCACAAAAAAGCATTTTTTACAAAGATAAAAAATTGGGCTAATTGTTTACCCATTTAGTGAACAGATGCAGCATAGCTTGGTCTTGTGCTAATTGGACAGTAACAAAGACTGGGAGACAGGTTCCACCCTATAATATGTAACGAAATACATGTGCTGCGCTGTGAAGTTTCCCACATGCAGCGACTGACCCACGACGGTACAGACAGATTCAGAAATATCAGCATTACACACGAGTATCACAGGCTCTTAAGGTTTGAAGTGTTCATTGCCGTTGTTATTATGTGTTATGACACCGTCCGGTCTGGTACTTTGTTTTTAGAACTTAGGCCCACTGTACTATCTTCTGGATAGATCTGTGGTCGTGACTCAGTAACGCAAGCTACGTTGTGACATTTATATATCGTGCATGTACTGTACTGTACATTCTATCCCGTACCCAGGTATTCAGTCTGGTGGGTAAAATATTTGAATGAAGAAAACTTTAATATTAAAGGGCAGCTGACAGGGACACTTGGAACTACACGAAACGAAAGACAACATAAACGCTGAACGTAACGGGGCAAGGCTTTTCTGATTGCGGGGCAGTAGACTAGACAACCTAACACTCTGAGATACATTCGATAAAAAAGGAGAAAACGTGACATGACATTGAATAATATCAACAATTACTTACCAGAAAGTAAGTTAAATGTTTCTAGCAAATTTAAAACACAGAAATGTGGTAGGTGAAAGAAGAGAAGTTGAAATTTCGGTTCTCTTTTATCAAGAGCACAAATCTAGAGAGCTAATTAGATGAGAAATTAGTACAGTCTCATTACAGCCAACTACAACTTTTTAAGATGATTAATTCTAACTTCCACAACTTGTTTACTGTCTTACAAACCCAGCGGTTTCCTTCTTTCTCTGCAGAAACTTATGTTCCTGTTAAGCGTCTAATTACACTGGGGGGTTGAACATGTTAAGTCTGCCATTTAAATCCCCGCAGTAATTATGTATGTCAACTGACACAGCATCAGAATCTGCATTTTACCCACACACAGCATATTTGTGTGTTACTTATTTTTGTCTCAAGTAACACCAGTTACTTCGCTTAACGCACCCAACCTGTTGGTTTTTGTACTTGAGAAGAAGTGTGTGAATCACAACATAAATGTGAGAATGACACTGTGCTGGCCGTAAAGACATGGAAAGAGAAACGAGATATAGCTCTTTTCATTCTTAACCTGCTCACTAGATAGACGTGATTGTCACCCTAACGCTGCAGCCGATTTACCCCTGGGCAAAGAACGTGCGGTACCCGTTAAATGGGAGACTGGTTAGCCTCAAAGCCGAAGTGGAGAAAAATCTTTTGCACTTCCGAAAATTGGAAACCCGGGTCTTCCAGCCCGTAACCTAAGCTAGAGTAACAGGAGAATGTAGACAAATACGTAAAGAGGAACTTCATAAGTTGCAATTTTCGAGGTATTCAGATCATGACGAGTTAGACGAACTGGCCAAGTAGCACTCATAAGGGACATAAGAGACGTATACAAAATTTTAGTTGTAAATTTTGAACAAAGAGAACGTATGCGGGACCAGGACTTAGATAGGAGATTATTATCAAAATTAAACTTAAATAAATAGCTCGGGCGGTTGCGGACGATATTCACGTGCCTCAGGATAGGGGTGAAGTATTGGATTCTTGCAAAATTTGGTGTCCATAGAATATGGCGTACTGATCGAGTACAAGTAATATCATTCCGCCCCCTCCCCCCCCCCCCCCCCCCCCACACAAAACAAAACCACCCCCTCTTCCCTTTTTTTTTTTTTTTTTTTTTTTTTTTTTTTTTTTTTTATTATTTTTTTTTTTTTTTTTTTTTTTATTTTTATTTAATAACTA
>Ga0123355_10010010_pt1 | contig 14483 bp, 17 predicted proteins | sample TergutEmb28metaG_3_FD_89872 | JGI IMG/M metagenome (GOLD analysis project Ga0123355, IMG submission 89872) | Embiratermes neotenicus P1 segment gut microbial communities from Petit-Saut dam, French Guiana - Emb289 P1 | ecosystem: Host-associated > Arthropoda: Insects > Digestive system > Gut ...
GCTGGGAGCGCGCTTCCATGGCATGGAAGAGGTCGTCGGTTCGATCCCGACCAGGTCCACCATCTTTTCAACAACTTGCAAATGTCCCGACCGATCGGTTGGTAGCATTTGGTAGCAAATTGCGAAGACATTTTCAGTCCGCCGCCTGAGTTTCTTCCGGCTTCGCTCTGAGTTCAGCATTGATCGCGTTGACGGTTGCTTCGACGCTCTCCGGGATCTCCTGCATGTACACGTCGGTGGTTGTGGCCGCACGGGAATGGCGGAGAAGCCCCTGAACATCCTTCACCGTTCCCTTCTTCTGCGCCAGCGTCGCTATCGTGCGCCGGATCACCTGGAAGGTCAGCTTCGGCAGTTCGAGGTCCTTCGCCAATTTGTGCAGCACCTCGACAACTGTATGGTATGGAGGCGAAGTAAATGAACAAGCAAAACCTGTCAAAGATGTGCTACAAGCGAGTCAGGCTGTTTCCCACGGCTCGTCGTATCGACCCCGTCGGAGTAGAACTGGCAGACATTGACGACGTTTGGCTGATTACGGATGCATCCAGGACGAGGCTTGAACTGCGCAACCCCCGCAGTGACCGCATCTTGGAGTTGGGAACTGACCACATTCGCGAGTACCTCACGGATTTTGGCCGCAGTGATGGTGTCTTCAACCTGAAAAGCCAGGTTTTTCTTTTTGCACACGGGTTGAACGTTCAGCCGCTTGAGTAGCAACATGTTCGTCTGTGCCCTGACGTGGCCCGGTTAAGTGACACGCCGTGCTAGAATCCGCAGCATGGTTTACGGCGTTCCGAGCGACTTCGAATTGAACTTCGGCAGGCACCTGCCTACGCTCGGGCGGTCCGACGACGATAGCTCGTCATACGCAGGTCGGCACGAAGCGGTTATGGAAGCCTTGTCTGAATCTTTCATCGAGGTCGTTCAACTGCTGAAGGTAGCAAAACGCAATTCGTTCTGATTTGCATTGCCGAGAGCTTGTTGATGCCAGCCATGATCATCTGCCTTGGGTAACCGTCAGATGCTGAAGCAAGCATATGCCCTAACTGAAGGCGGTAGAAAGTCCTCGCCATAGCATATATCATGCGAGTCCCATTCCTAGGCTATGGCCTTGCTGCTCTTCAGAGGCCTGCACTCCTCGCGGAGAAGTTGGCTCGATCTTCGGTGCCGTCAGCTGCTGTTTCACCTCCGTTGCAGTACGTTGCGAACTTTCGCGGCTGAGGCTCTGCGAAAGCTTGCCGCTATCATTTGTGTAAATCTGCACGTCGTGTTGCGCCCTCGAAACCGAGACATATGCGAAGCGGTTGTTAACCAACACTTGGCTTTTCTCCGTGTCCACATTGATTAACACCCGGTCCGCGGTCTGTCCCTGGCTGCTGTGACTGGTCGCTGCGTACCCGTAATCAACGTGCGCGTGCTCCCGGATGTTGAATCGAATCTGGCGTCCCGAGTCCAGGCGGACTCCAAGGTCACCCTCAGGGCTAACTCTCTCGACAGTGCCGAGTTCTCGGTTAGCGACCTTCAGCTCCTTCGATGGTGCCGTGAACTGGATGCGGTCGCCCTGGGAGAATTCGCGTTCCACCACGCTATGTACCGAAACCCCGGAGAGGCGTCGCGGATCATAGGTCTGCTGTGCTCCGTTCTCGCGCTCGATCGTTATACGGTTTTCCTTCGAGTCCACACGACTGACACGCGCATACGCTCCCGCTTCGATCTTCAGGCCATCGCTTCCACGCGAGTAGCGAACCACGTCCCCGGCTACGTATTGTGCGGCCCACTGGCGGTCTGCTCCCGTCATTTCTTGACGCGACTCAAGAACCCGAAGTTTGTACTCGTCTCTGCTCACATCGCCACGATTCTGCATTTCGCGACGGATCAGCGTGTTCAACTGCCTTCGGGATTCATTGTCGGGCGAGATGACCAGTGTTCCCTCTGGGAGTCGTGAATACTCACGGGCAATTACGCCGAAACGTTCTTGGGAATTAACGATCTCATGCACACGTCCCTGCCGTTCGAGATTGGCAATTCCTTCGCGAACGTCTCCGCGGGCTAGCTGCTCCACAGCCTCCTTGAGGGCAGGATCCTTCTGACGCAAGATCTCATCCAACCTCGCCGTCTGCATGCCCGCTTCTTGCAGCTGCCTATAGGGCCTGCCAGCTTCCACCGCCTCATGTTGCCGTGTATCGCCAACCAACAGAACGCGGTCGGATGTGTGCAGACGGTGAAAAAATTCGTTGATTTGCTTTGTACCAGTGAGGCTCGATTCGTCGATAACAAAGAGCCGTTTTTGTGTTTCGCTGGGTTGTTCGTGTCGCACCAAATGACGTTGCAGAGTACCGGATTCAATTCCCGACTCTCCCAACTTGTGCGCGGCACGCGATGTGGGCGCGAGTCCGATCACCTGGTAGCCTTCATATTGCGCAGCTTCGCGGATTGCGGAAAGCGAAGTGGTTTTTCCTGCCCCGGCCACGCCTTCAAGCCCCATGATCTTGTCGCGGCCCGACAGGATCTGCTCAACCGCGGCGCGTTGGCTTGCGCTCAAGTGCCCGTGATTCCCCTGAACTTGCTGCCAGGCTTGCGGGCTCACCAGCGGGCCGTGCTCGCCTTGTCCCTTTTGCATTTGAGCCACGTTCTCGCGTTCGTACTCAATCATCCTTTCCGTAGTGAAGGCGCGGCCTGGCGATTTGTTGTCAACCTCGACGAAGTCACCTGACTGAATACTCTTTTCGAATCGTTCTCTTACCTCGGCGAAGCTTGCTTCCCCCATGGAGCGCTTCAGCGCGTCGCGCATTAGCTCACGCTCGTCAACCACAGCCTGTCTCTCAAGATTCTTGTCCCTGGCATATGTCAGCGCTGATTCGAAATGCTGTCTGGTTGGATCGATTTTCTCGACCTTGTGTGCATGAGCTGCACGGATGACCTGCTCCGGCTGATTGCCAAATCGGTCTGCCATTTCCTTGTGCAAGCGCTGCATTTCTGCATGGCTGATGGTTCCCAGTTTGGCGTCGCGCGTCTGGTGAGCTGCGATCTGTGCCGCACCAGCACCTTTAAGGCCTTGTCGTTCAAGAAACGCTTGGATTTGTTGACTTCTCGGGCTGGACGCGTCGAGGTATTCACGTGTATAGCCCGCGATCTCCGGCTGGCCGCTCTTTCCTTGTTTGATCTCATAGCCAGAACCCTTGAGGCGCAATGCCAGCTCTGAGCGGTAAATCGCTGTCGCAAACTGTTGAGACCGGTACAGTTCGTGCGGCTGTAGCGCGCGCCCTCCGCCGTCCTTGGTTTCAGTGAGATTGAAGAAGACGACGTGAGTGTGCAATTGTGGTGCGGCGTATCCGTTAACCGGGCGTGCACTGTCATGTTCGAAGCTGGTTGCGATCCACTTACCCGTTGTTTCTGCCGGCCGATTTCCGCCCATTCGCGCCTGGACAAACTTCTCCATCTCGTTGAGAGCAACCTTGACACTATCCCGATGAGCCTGTCGAACAGCTTCGTCCCCACCCACCAGGGCGGTTAACGAGACGCTCTTCGGTGCTGAGAACGTCGCATCCCAGCCGGCACGGTGTTCCATCGCGCTGACTGTTTCTCCCTTTCCGTTGAGGTATTCACGCGCAGTTTGATGCCGTACAAGTTGCTCACCGGTTATTGGCTGCTGCCCATTCGCTAGGCGGCGGAAGTGCTCCTCATTGACTTCGCCCCGGAGACCCCATTCCTGTGCCAGTCTGCCGTGCCATTCACCACATATTCGATCACCTTCGGAGTAGTAGTTCTCTTGGGTATTGGCGAATTCTTCCTTGTGATAGGTCTGCGCTTGGCCAGCGCTCAGCGGCTTGGAAATGGTAAGCATAATTCACCACCAGAAGTTTGGCTTCTGCCCAGGGGCAATTCCCTTGGGGTTCTCTCCTAACCCTTGCTGACTGATCTCTTGGCTGGCTGGAACTGCAGTTGGTTCCGGTGCTCGCGTGTCCATTTCCACGACCCGAGGTGCGCTTGCTCTAGGAACGAATCCCTGTTGAGACTTCAGTGGCCCTGTGTAGGGAAAGCTGAACGGCACGACCTTATTGTCGACTTTAAGAAATGCATGGAGACGTTCGAGGCCGCTGATTTCTGACGCCAGGACAAGAGGTTCCGTTCGCCTCTCTGCGTGGTAGCTCCTTGATTTCGCGATCCGCAGAAGTAGGCCAGTGTTTACAGTTTCCTTGACCCGCTCCATCTCGACTTCACCAATCGTGTCCGAGATCCATTTCGCTGCGCGAGGTTCGCTGGTATGCAAGAAAATCTTCGTAGCCGGTTGGGACAGCATCGTTTCGGCTTCGTGGCCGTAGCGCACCTCAAGCTGGCTTCGTCCCTGGAATCCGATCACGACGGGATTCCCGGATTTGCGATTCTCGGTCAGTGCAGTATGCAGTTGCGGTAGCCGCTGCAGACTGGCAAGTTCGTCAACGACGAACCAGGCGCGACGCATTGCGGGATCACCCTGATTCATCAAACGCAGTACAAGCGTGTCGAGCCATACGCTGGTGAGAGGTAACAGTCGCTCGCGGAATCTCGGAGTCGAAGTCAGAAACAACCAACCGGTCTTCTGTCGTGCCCAGTCCTCGGTGGTCCAACGCTGCTTCGCGTCGCTCTCCCGGGGGAGCAGTTTCAAACTGTCCGCTACCATGTTCAGGGCACCGAGGACACCGCCACGCTGCGGACCGGCACCGCGATAGACAAACGCTTCCAACTCGGTGCCCTTTAACAGCCGGTCCAGTTCCTCTTCGTGACTCATCCACCAGATCAGCTCTTCAGGTGTGGGTTTTAGCGTGAGCAAGTGCGCGAAGATTTTTCTTGGACCTTCGACGAAGAACGTATTCTCGTGCGGCTTATCCGGGAACAGCGACGTTGCTAAAGTCAGGGCTTCGGCTTCGTGGATGACTTCGTCCGAAGGCGACCAATAGGGACACCTCGCGTCGAGAGGATTGAGGATGAGGTCGCCGCGGGCAGGGTTGAAAAACTGGGGTGTGTATTCCAGCGCTGCATCGTACACGATTGCCGTTTCACCACGCTGGGCAACCTGGGTGAGCACGCGTCTCTGTAAGACACTCTTTCCGGCACCAGTGTCACCCATGATCATGATGTGGCTACACTCAAGCGAGCGAGGGATAGAGAGCGATAGCTTCTTCTCCGTAGTCGGGAAGTTGATGCCGTCCGCACCGCTCCATCGATTGAATTCTTTAACGGTAACCAACTCTGGCCCTTTTAGCCTTCTTCCCTCATCTTTTTGCCGGCGCCGGGCCCGGTCCCGTGGGATGGCAAACAGGAGCCCGACTACGAGTACCCCCAATGTGCCGCCCCATGCAGGCCAAATCAGCTCATCGGGGGACTGGCCGGCGAAGATCTGTCCAGCCAGAATCTGGTTCATCTGGGTACTGCTGTAGTGGACGGTGTCGAGAACAAGGTGAATGGCACCTCGCTGCCGGGCTTGTTCTGATAGTTCGAATGGAATGAGATGCTTCCCACGAAGGTCTGGAACCACGTCCGTATCGGAAGCAACACTGTGATGTCCATTCCGATCAGATTTCGTAATCAACCAATAATTGCCGCGTGCGATTGGAAAGGTCTGCGTCGACAGGTACTCATTCCAGTACCAGCGTTCGAGGGGAGTCCAGATCCGATGCTCCTGATAGGTGAAGATCCCAAATCCCACCACGATAGCGATCAGGACCACACCTATGCTCGATACTACCGGGAACCTCGTTCTCCACCCCGGGGAACCGGCACGATCTGGCATTCTAGTCACAGCTCACCCCGCTCTCAACCAGAATCCACAACGTTCACTTTTGGCCGCTCCGCTCGCCCGGTGTTAGCGCTGGCCGTCACCGCTCGTTTTTTCGATCCGGTGCTCTCGTCGCTTGCGGCTTCGCCGATTCGCTCCTCCGTGCGCCGGAATCGCTCTCGGTCGGCGTGGTCGATCAGGTCCTGGATTTTCTCCTGGCTCATGGGCTGCCCCCGTGCCTGCGCGACCGCTAGATTGATCACGATGGCGCGTAGTGCCATTACCTCGGCCAGCAGGGTTTCGTTGCCGGCAACCTCCTCCTGCTTCAGCCGCTCAAGCAGCGCTTCTCGCACCCACTCGCCCAGGTTTACGCCACGGTCCACGGCCTGGGCTTCGAACCCGGCGAACTCTTCCTCGGTCACTTTTGTCGACACCGTGCGCGTGCGTAAGATCGGCTTCGGCCTCGCCATCGCAGGAACTCCTCTCCCGTATTTTCAAGGGGTTAGCGCACGGTAACGAAGGTAGCCAAATAGCTACCGGAATCCAGCAACTCCCGCCTTTTCAACAGTAGCCATATAGCTACCCAAGGTAGCTGTACAGCTCCCATTCTGGGGTGACGTGTCATCCTCAAGCCCGTGCGCAGCACGGCAGGCTTTTGACTTTCCAGATACGGTATCAACCCGACCTCCGAAGCCCCCGAACCTTACCCTTGGCCATCCAGGAACCGGCGCAACCTTGCCAGGAGCTCTGAGGCTAGTGCGATTGAGCTGGGCTACTTTTTCGCCAGCTCTCAAAATTTGGCTGTGGAAATCTCCGAATCGGGCTGAGGAAGTCTAGCCAAATATATTTGAAATTTCTGGATCAGGTTGCATGAGCGATTGCCTGCGTGGGATAGCCGAGAATGGTGGTGACTCGACCTGTTTCCCGATCCCTGAAGATAAAAGCAGATCCATCGATGTGATAGTTTCCCTTCCATCCGATGGCAAAGTTGGTGTCGCTCTCCTCCAGCTGGATCGGTTCGGGAGAACCATCACGGGCAACCCGGACGGCAAGTCGATCGCTCACGTCCAGCAGCCAAGCATCCCCTGTCTCGGTCGAGAATAGAACGAGTTGGCCGAAGCTGATGACCCGGCTGTCATGGTCGGCGGCCTTGTCCTGAATGTAACGAACTTCATCGGCGAGGCGAAAGCTTTTGCCCTCCACCCACCGCTTCCCTGGTCCACGCTGGATGCTTCTGCGACCCATGCCATTCTCCCCGGCGAGTATAGTGCCGAACCATGGAAGAGTTCACGCAGTTGTTCCACAAGCTGCTGGCTTTTGTTTACGAATGTTTCGACCGCATCGTCATTCACGGCTACCTCAGTGGCCTGTCCCGGCCCGAGCAGGTGGTGTATTTTGTCCGCCAGGTTCTGGGCGTCCCGGTAGTGAGCAAAGAAGTCTTGCCACGCGCCTCTCTGTGCTTTGACATTGGTCACGCTCGCCAAGTGGACCCGACCATGAGCGAAGCGGCTGCGATTTTGCAGCGTTACAGCGCCAGGCTGAGACAGCTGCATGTGAGTGAGGTTAATTCCCAGAGCAAGCATGACTCTCTTTCTTTCGAGTCTATTCTTGCATTCCGAAGAGTTTCGCACCTAGTATTTGAGTGTCTGGCGTCAAGCATTCTTTCCCATCAGCGACAATTATTTTTCCCCATCGACGACCAATTTTGATTGTCGCCCATCAATTTGAGAATGCTCCGGTGATTCTGGAAAGCCGGGTTGAAGAAGATGGTATAGACGACGAGATTGAAAATGCTTGTAAGGCCCTGAGCGTTGAGGATGTGCTTGCCCTCACCGGCGACTAGGCTGGACTTCACGTCGACCCTCAGGCCTCAGTCCTCTAGCCATCGTGGCGATGGCTTAGGCTCTTCGGAATTCTTCAGACCACGGTGCCGAACAAGGGGCAACTGCTATTGGACGTATTTGATAGATGGCCAGGCGAACTCGGACCATTTGCTCATTGCCCAGAAGATCCAGAAGCTTCTGAAGGACCACGAAGAAAAATTTCGGCTACCAGGCCAGACCGGAACATTCGGGAATATGGCCTTCAGCCATGACGTCATCCATGGAGGGAGATTGAAATTGAAAGGTTTCCCCAGACGGTTAAGCATCCCTGGACTACAGCCCGATTTCTAAGATGTCATAAAATCAAACTTTTCGTTATGGGTGGTTTTGCGCTGCGGGTTCAGCGCTGCCAGTCAACGGGACTAGTCTCTGGCCGCTGTGCTCAAACGAAAGGAATTTTCCCTCGTGCACACACGCTACGTCTGCTCCTGATTCGTTTTTCCCCACCCGAAAGCGGCGCAGGATTGACCCATCTTGCGGGTTCAGTTCGTAAATGGCCCCGTCGCGAACATCTTTCATCCGGATGTATAGGTTCCGGTCACTTGGAACGAGAGTTTCGATTTGAGTGCCAGGGAGAAGCTTAGGTTTGATCACCCGGATTGCACCAGCTTCGTCGATCTCAAGCAATGGGAAGCTGGTCCTGTTCTGGAGCAGGTAAATGATAGGACCCTGACCGGCAAACTGCGCTGGCGCGAAGTAGACTGCCGGTCCCTTGCCGCCGAGGTTCTTCGGCCCGATGGCCGATTCCGGAGCGCCATCTTTCGGGACCTCCAAAAATTTCAAGATTGTGCCATCATCCTTTAGCATCGCGAGCTTAGGGGTGTGATCCGTGCGGTCGGCCCCATATACAAGAAACGTCCCGGAGGGAAATAGGCCGAGCAAGCTCACATGGAGTGTGGAATCGACCTCAACAGTCTTCTCGTAGTTGCCCTGTCTATCAAACATAACAGCGTAGAAACTTCGTTCTACAGGAGTCTTCACGTCGTTGCCCCCCGCAATGGCCGGCGCTTGTTTGCTTCCGTGCGCTGCCGACAGCAGGAAAATGACCTTCGAGTCAGATACATAGTCGCTGATCTGTACGATGTCGTAGAGATCGGGAACTTGATCCAGAGGGAACGAGTGTGCCTCGCCCGACCTAGAGATGGAAGTGAGTAGCAGCGATACAGAGTACGGAGCCAGGTTCCGGGGTGGCGCACCGCTTCCGAGAGGCTGCACCATACTGATGAACATCGTGCCGTCTTCAGTACATTCCAGAGGCAATCGCACAGCTGGCATGGCGCCTATGCCGGGAATTGGGTCTCCTGGTTGGAAGTCAATTTGGTACAGAGCGCTAGGCTCCGTCTCACGCACGACCGCCTGACCTAATACGGATGCGGAGAAGCATAGCGATGCTAGAAGACCTGTCCCCACCGGTCGCCACGTCATCATCGCCTACCTCAACACGCGCTCTTCGAGCAACGCTACACCATGCTTGCTCATGATCGGGGAATAAGTGGGTTCAGAGGGGTACGCTAGATTGTAGGAGACGTAGCGGCCTTTGCAGTCAACCACCAGCAAGTCGGCCGTGGTGGCCAATTTGGCTATTTCCGCCTTTACCCTGCGGTCTCTTACGCCGTCCCCGGGGCAGAAGCTCCCGCCAGGGCCGCAGCTACTAATCAGCTGCCCACAGCAATTCAACCCCGTACACTCGATAGTCGCCCCGAACTGACCGGGCTCATCTGGATACTGAGGGAACACTGTATTGGTGCAACCATTAGGCCCTGCACAGTTTACAGTCATAGTCGTGAAGGTCTCAGAGCACTGTGCACTGGAAAGCGCGGTAGAGAGGGCGAACAGGGCCGACATCGCAATACCTAGTTGAAAGAGATTCCTCATCTCTATTCTCCTTTCTGGATGACGCGAACGGACCAATAACCAAGATTCCGAATACCCCGGAGTTCTTACACCCGGCTCCTGTGGAAATCTCTGGCGCGATCGTTTTGTTCGGGTTTCGTAACAAGCATCCCTGAGAGGACTGTGAGATAGCCCTATGTTGCAACCAAGCGCATGGGTCTACCCTCGCCTTTCTGATACCTGAACTCGGAAGCGATACCAGGAGAATACAGGCTGCAAGACGCACAACCGGAGCCGTTCCCACTTAAGTTTTACCGGCAAGGTGGGTGGCGAGCAACGGTGCCTAACTTTTGCTAAAGGAGAGTGACTATGAAGATCCATCGGTGGACGGTGTTGATTCTTTCTATGAGTTTCTGTGGAGCTCTTGCACAGACCAATCGGCAAGCAGAGTTTCCGCGCACTGGAATCCCGCGTAGCCAATCACTCGAGAGCCGTGAGGGATATCCGAATAAGCCCGATGTGATTGCTCACAAGCACATTGCGAAGGGCACCCATTTGGCATGCAGCCAAGTTGAGCATCATCCCAAACAGGCAGATGATGGCGCCGCCTGCGTTTTAAGATTTGAGAACGGTGAAAAACAAACTCTGGCTTTTGGATTTGAGTCAGAGGCGCCCGTAGATGGCGAGATGTACCTGGAATGCGCTGGAGATAAACCAACGAGTTGTACAGTTTGGTGGTGGTAATTAGTGGCAGTTGTGGCTTGTGTCGGGTTGGGCTCGTATTGGGAGAGTTGTTGCTGCTGGAGCATCAGTATCCTGGGATATTATCTTTAAGCTAAGCCAACTGACTAGGGCTTCACCGTAGGGTCAATATGCGGAGACGAAATACCGTCTGCGATGGCGTCAACAATTCCTCAACGAGCCCTTGCCCACAGCTACCCAGCCGTGGTACTGGCTGCCTGGTAGAGCCTTCCGACCCTGGTGTCTCGGATAATTCTTTACAGCGTCGCACCTTGTCCAAAGTCTGTTAACCGCTTGCGGCATGCTTATGGCGGCCCGACGAACTCGTCTTGGCCGGTGGACACCAGTGCCACTGACCTGGTCAGGGGCACGTTACTCAAGCTCAGGTACTCCCTGCACCGAGCCAGTGCATTTCACGTCCGTACGAGGTTTTTGCAAACAAGAACAAGGCGCTACGCGGTCACCAGTCACGGTGACCAGGTAGCTGTGACTGACGAAGCCAAAACCTATAAGTCGGCTGCCGCTTTCCGCACGGCGCTAATTTCAGATCTCCTGACATACCACAGTGGGGAATTGTCCGCTTTTTTGCCGTTTCAGGACGAGCCTGCCACGGAATAACGCATTCGTAGTCGGGTGCCCGGAAAGATGGGGCGGGTCTCGTTCAGTGCTGCACACAGGAACTCCAGTACCCGGGTTCGATGCGGGGAGCTGAGAGGAGCTAAGCGGATGTGTAGCTCATCCGAGGTGGTGGGGCGGATCCGTCCAGCCGAGTCGACGGAGGCATTTTCGAGTCATCTTTTCGCTAAGACCCAGACGTCCAGCGATCCAACGATTGCTCCTACCATGAGTTTTGAGTTGCAAAATCGTACGGTCGCGTGGCGAGAGCAGTTGGTTCTGCGACGGACGCCCCGAAGGACGACCTCGGGGACGCACCAAGCCGTTCAGTCCTCCGGATTGGAGCCGCTGCTGAAAACGGCGTAGGGTGCGAGCCGAGTAACCGAAACATCGGGCAAGGTCGTTCTGATCGGCATATCCGGATTCGAAGAGCTTGACTAGAGAATAGGCTTCAGCCGCGTGGTCTTGCAGGGAGTAGTGCGAAAAGACAACTCCTTGAACAAGGATGATGCGTTGCTAGTCCTGGTGGAAGGAAACCCGCTCGTTCACGAAGACAGTGTTGGGAGCAGAAGAAGGATCAGTGAACAACTGTTCTTGATCGAGATTCGGTGTCATACCGGGACAGCATGCCCCAGTAACAGAAAAAGCGGACAGTTTTCGGTCCGCACCTGGGTCGGCCCAACGCCGCACCAGTAGCGCTTCGACAAGTACGCGATTGCAAATGCGTGGCGAATGATCCGTCGCTTGTCAGGGCGCCAATCCGTCCGTGAGAGCATCGCAGTGTGCCAAAAAGCGGACAGTTTTTGGTCCGCACCTGGACGGGCCAAACGGCCGTGCCAACAGCCTTCGGCAGGTGCGCGATTGCAAATGCGTGGTGAATGATTCGTCGCTTGTCAGGGCGCCAATCCGCCCGTGAGAGCATCACAATGCCAAAAAGCGGACAGTTTTTGGTCCGCACTTGGATGGGCCAAACGCCGCGCCAACAGCGGCTCGGCAAGCTCACGATTGCAAGAATGGGTACTAACTCTTAGCGCGGCAGAACGGAGGAAAAAACATAACTACAACTCTCCACCTTATAGAATTTTGGGGGGCTGTCGCTTCTGTCAACCCTCTTTCGCCGTTTTCCAAGGAGGGTATGTCAGGAGATCTGAATTTAGCTTTGCTTTTCATCGATTTCTCGTGAGCAATTCCGGCTGGTATCGAGAGCTTGAACGAACCCCACAGGCTGATTTATTTGCGAGATATTCTCTCCCACGGCCCGTTTGGCTGCCAAGACATGTCACTTTGCTCGTCGGCCGGAGCAGTGATCAGCGGCGTGAGAAATCGTTGAATTTCGCTCACCGATTGTTGCAGCGAAACAGGCTTTACGTAGAGCCGGTTTTTGGCGATGAAGGCATCCCATTGTAGGTTCTTCTGATCGTCGCTCAAAAAAGCCGGAGTGAACACGAGTGGTGGGGCATGATCGGGAATCACGGTTTTCCGTCTATCGAAGGTGCGGCGGATCGCCTCCGCAAGCAGTCCGCCGTCAAAGGCAAAAATTTCTGCCAGCACGCGCAGATCGTAGAAGTCCTTCATTCTGCTATTGGCAATTCCCAGTTTGACCATTGCCTCGAACTTCTCTGCAACGACTGATTCTTTCGGGTACGCCAGCAGAACGGGCTGAGGCAAGTTAAGAAGTGTCGGAAACGCGGTTTCTTTGGGAGCGGGCGTGATGGCGTCTCCGAAGCCAATGTCGATTTGAATGGGTATTCGTGCGCCGGCGAGCCTTGCGAGGAGCGTCACGCGAACGGCCTCATAGTCGGCCTCTTCCCGGATGCGTTCTGCTTTCACGGTCGTCGGATCGAAGAGGAGGCCGTCGTTTTCGAACGGCTGCTCGCAAAGCTCGCGCAGGATTGCCGCGAATCGCGCCGGATTATTGTCTCCATGGGCCAGAAAATCTGCATCGCGCGTGGAGCGATGTGTTTGCTCGGTCCAGAGCTCGAACAGCAGCGCTCCTTTTAGGATGAAAGTCCGGCGATATGGCGACTGGCTTATGCGATAGAGCAGCCGTTCCAGGGCGAACTTGGTGAGCAACAGCCCATAATCCTCGCTCCGTTCCCGCGCGCGGTTGAGCAGACGCTGCCGGACGGAGGCCGCGATATTGGGTCCGGGATTGTTCACTGGACGAGCGACTCCATGTAGGGGCGCATGACGTTGGCCATGTGGCAAACTTTCGCGGCCTCCCAGAGCTGGTCTATCGTGGCGCGCTTCTCGCGATAGCACTCGCGGAGTGCCTGGAGCGCCACGTCCAGACCTACCTTCGACCGGAATTTGAAGCAGTCGGCTACCGTTTTGGCCGGAGAGTAGACGCGGATTCTGGTCCCTTCCACGCGGTGCTCTTCGATGCCGAAGTTCAGCGCCGGCCCGGAGAGCCATGCCACCCGCAGAGGAGGATAGCCGGACTTTGGGCGCCAGGCGCCGCGTCGCAGAGCGATCCAGACCTCGAACGGACTCTGGGTTGTGAGGTTGTGGAAACGGAGCGCGGATAGCAGACAGATGATGGCATGAGGCGCCTTTCTCGCGACCTCCACGAGCGTCCGGTGCTCGGTGGCGTCAGCCGAGGGCGAACTGTAGATTCCCTTCGCGACCCGCTCCAGTTTGCCGGCAAGAACTAGCCGCCTCAGATAGGAGCGGGGGATGCCGGCCGCGTCGAAGTCCTTGGATCGGATCACAGACCTTTGCTGAACGAGTTTCTGCGCCTTAGCTATGACAGAATCCATGTCATCATTGTGTACGTTTCCTATGCATAAGTCAATGACTGCATAGGTTATGTACCGCAGAAAAGAGCCTTAACGCATTAGTGAAGGGGCCGATCCCCCACGGTTCAGCCCCAAACCCACTTGTCAATTTTTTGGTAGCAATTTGGTAGCAAATTGCGCCGATTGAACCCGGTTTTGACCCATTCTGCCGGTCATAAGTCCCTTTAGAATCAATGGCCGGCAGGTTCTTAACCTCCATGGCATGGAAGAGGTCGTCGGTTCGATCCCGACCAGGTCCACCAACCTTTCAACAAGTTAGCGGAACCCCGGGTAGCAGTTTGGCCGGAAATTGGCCGGAAATTTTCAAGAACCCTCCGCCTCTCGTGACGGCTTTCGCAGTTCTCGGTTGATAGCCTCGATCGTTGCCTTCACGCTTTCCGGAATCTCCTGCATGTAGACATCGGTCGTCGTTGCCAGCCGCGAATGCCGCAGCAGTCCCTGGATGTCCTTAGGCGTTCCTTTCTTTTGACCGAGCGTGGCAATCGTCCGCCGGATCACTTGAAAGTTCAGCTTCGGCAGTCCCAAGTTCTCCCTAAACTTCCTCATCCTTTTCCGGTAGTTTTGCGGGTCAATAAAGCCGCCTCGCCGGTTGGGAAATATGAAGTGCTCGGGTTCCGGATACTTCGATTCGTGTCGCCAGAGCCCGAGATCATCTGCCAGTTCTTTTGGGATATGTACTGGGCGCAGCGCCTTCCGGGTTTTTCCCCAGTTGCGCAACTCTCCCCGGAACACGGTTTCCCTGGCCTGTGACCTCCTTCGGCCTGTGACCTCCTTCTTTAGGTGACTTAAGCGTTTACTGGAACCAATTGATAGCCGAGTTCTTTGGCCGTAGCTGTCAAGCGTCCGATGCGCCGCAAGCGA
>Ga0123355_10010011_pt1 | contig 14482 bp, 7 predicted proteins | sample TergutEmb28metaG_3_FD_89872 | JGI IMG/M metagenome (GOLD analysis project Ga0123355, IMG submission 89872) | Embiratermes neotenicus P1 segment gut microbial communities from Petit-Saut dam, French Guiana - Emb289 P1 | ecosystem: Host-associated > Arthropoda: Insects > Digestive system > Gut ...
CCTTGTCCTTGGGTACATCACTCTCAGCGTCTCAACAGTGAAGAAGGCAGCACCCTTCTCCAATATATTCACAGTGTTCTCATTCCCTGACAGTATGCACACAACGCAATGAAAAACGACTGACAAGAGGTAGGTTGAAAAAGGCACAAAAGAAGTATGACCTGTGCAGGGCTTGATATATTTTTCCTTTAAATAATGAGTGTGATGTAAACTTAAAGTTCTGTGAGATCTGCTTTCAGCATAGCAGTGACTTCAGAGATCACTCTGATGCAGTATAATCTGGCAGATACACACACACATTTTGGAAGAGCCGGCTACCTTCTTGTTCCAGGTCAGAGAAATTTCTTCTGCCAGACAACACAGCATCACATCCCAGAAGAAAATAAGTTATCGGCGAAAAAATCCTAATAGATCAACACACAAAATAATATATGTATATATATATATATATATATATATATGAACCAAAGTGTGCCAATCAGTGGCAAATCATGCTACAGACCAATTACGTACAATAAGTCTTTCTAATCGATACCCTAAATTAAAATACCATCTATTTTGTGCCACTGAAAAAAAAAAATGTAAACCAGTGCTGGCCTGAAAAAAAAAGTCTGAACTGCAATCTAAAAACTCATCTCACACTCACATCAATCAAAATAAGCCAATGAAACAACTGGCAGTACCTTGCTCAAAAGCCTAGTCACTAACGCCTTTGCTGAACACTAACTTTTTTGGAAAAGCATTTTCTGTACTCTGTCACTCTATGTGGAAGTTTCTGGATCCAATCAGTGAAGCAGCAAAGAATCTGATTTTTTCCAATCCATATCAGACACAAAACAAAAGTTACTAAGCACAAGATCCCCCACCACAGTACCAGTAAACACAGTCCTAATATCACAGGAGCTGCACTACAGTGTCAATATATCCCAAACTTGGTGCTGCACCTTATTCCTCGGGATCACTGCACTGTAGCATGCACTTCCAGTAGAAAAATAGGCAGAAGCAACTCTTCAGCATTAACTACTCCAGCCCTCTTGAATACAGGGGTGTATAACTTACGGCTTGTTTCCAACGTTTCAGAACAGCCCTTTGGTTCCAATGTCAAGGGTCGAATGTCCCATGACCTTGAGGGCAGAACGACCATGCCAAACAAATGCACTTAGTCAAAGAAACGTCAGTTTTCTGTTTTGATTTTATAAGCTTCCTGGAATGTTCTTTATTAAATAACAGCCAAAGTGGTATCATTTCTCAATAATATCTCTGATGTGTGTACCTTGTACTTTATGACAAACGCACACAATTTTTAAGTTTCTTTGTTGTTGCAACATAAACCAACAGAATAAACATTAAAAAATCACAGATTTTTTGAGCTTGTTCCTACAATTCAAAGAAAATGTGTCCTGCCCCAATCTACAGCAACCTACACATCATAAACTAGAAGCCTGGTGCGAATCTCACAACTCACAAGCTTGGAATAGTCCACAGTGTCAGGTGTGGGCAATGTCTGCAAAACACATGTAGACGGTGATAAAAGAAATCTGTCCACCCATATTACATGTCCTCCAATTCCATATATCTTCAAATTAATCACCCCACGTGATAAGTACAAAAGAAACATTCTTCATTACATAATATTCTTCATTCCTCCATTGTTTCATCTTTCTCTGGCAAAGTATTTTATTTAATCTATGACGGAATGTCAATCTTCAGAATACGTGGTGCAGTAATGTTAATGTACATATGTGTAATAATAGAACATAAAATTGACAACATACAGTAAACCCTTAATCAGAATGCCAACCCAGTTTTTTGTGTTTACATATGCACTTGCTTTTTTAGTTAAGGCAATGTCAACAGCTGGAGTACTTATTGCTAAATGTCAGAATTATTAGTAAATAATAAATTGCAGTGAGTCTGTGGCCTAATAAGGTACTATCCTAGTATTTGCCTGGGTATGCAGAAAACCATAAAAAAATCTCAGCTGAGAGTCATAAAGTTGCTCAAATTGGGACTGGTCACCCCCCAAATACAACCACATGCCAAAAGTGTTACCACTTGAGACAACCTGCTTGTTTGAAGTTATTCAATCAAATTCAACACACAATTCACACTGTGCCCTGCAATAAAAACAAGATGGCAGATTATCATCCATGAATGTAATGACATACATTAAATCCTATCACACTGAATACAGACAGCAACCCACACCGATTAACAGTCCTACAAATACACTGACTGTGATAATGACAACAAAGTCCTACATGTACATAACACACAGACAACTTTTGAAACAATAATCCTACTGCAGAAAGGGGCATGCCTCACAATGAAACTTATAGATTCCCCACATTTACAAAACTCCACTGCAAAAAATAATCAGGCTTACCAGCAAAAAAGTTAAATTTGTTTTTAAGTGGTATATGTAATTTTTCCTAAACAAATATTCCATGCCCTATGGGGACAATGAGAGTGAATGTTCACGTGTTTATGATACTGGGAGAGACAGAAGTAAACAACATTAGCAGCTTCATTTATCTTTAACCTCTACACAGGTGTCAGAAAAATTAGATGTTGGTTCCTATCAGTTCCTAATTTAGCTGAGGCTCAAATGTAGCTGCATCAGATTTCCAAAATACAATTTACTGCACAAGCAAGTCTGTGTATGTTAATAATAATAATAATAATAATAATAATAAACTGCTTCTATTGTAAACCTTCTTCTACACAGGTAATATGTCTTAAAATATTAGGAAACATGTATCTGTATGCAGTGTCACAGACATGCTCTTCAACAACAGTATCTGCCAAATATGTTCACCAAACTGAAGTACTCTTTGAGGCCTTTACTCTTCTGGAATGTTGTGCAGCCTAGGTTGATAGTTTGTTACTGACATTGTGGGACATTTTATCAGTCAAGCAGTCCGAGTTCTGTGCTTACAACCAGAAACTACAGAAGTGTAAGCCTACGTTTGTTTCCACTTCCCTGAAGTGCAAAACACACTATTCATTGCTGTGACCGAAAATATCCAAATTGGTGTACCCCTGACAATAAACGAATCTTCTAACACCACTACTACATTGGTCAAAAAATTTCAATACACTGGTGACAGTTTAGTGAGGAATAATGTTCAGCGATGAAGCAGTTAATAATTTAATGAGGACTTATGAGACAGAGATGGCAAGAGAACCTTTTTCTACACTATGTACAAAAAAGGAAATTATTTCACCTTGCTACTACCACCCAGTATACCAATGATTCACTTACTTGTAGAAATTATACACAGTAACAGAAAGTCTATTTCTTCCAGTAATGAGGGTGGTATAAAATACATATTTAAAAAGTGTAAGTTAATATCTTGTCATCCAAGCACACTACAAAATCACATTACACAGACAGCCAATAAAAATATAAAAAAATGGGAAAATTAAAATGTTTGGAGACAAACTCCACAAAATTAAAATTATACTCACATAAAAGAATACAATAAGTGTGTGCCAAAATTCAGTTCAAAATTTGTCACACCATCCTCTAAAATTCCGAAAATTAAAACACACATAACCACAATTTTTGTGTTGTTTTTACATACATACATACATATGTATGTACATACACATTTTATTTAGGTGTGCAATTTGTCTCGTGTCCTGACTGAATACCATAGATCATGTGTGTCTGAGAACAAAGCACAGATCATTTGGGCCTATGGGAGGAAAATAAGAGAATAATAATGAAAACATGTAAAAAGCTGCATCAAAATTTTCTCTTCACCAAGTAATATTCAGGTCTTTCAGTCTGAGGACATGCGATTCACTGGAGAGAGGCAGCACATAAATGAACACAGCATTTTAGTAGGAACACCTGAGGGAAAGGACCACTACAAACTAAGGCATATAGCATGACAATATTTAAATGCAGTTTGTAAAGTCAGTTTTGATTTATAAACTTAAAAGCTAGCTTCTCCTACCACCCTCTCTGATTTCTATGCAAAATCTTAATCTCTTTCACTATAAGAGATGTCTACTCTACCGATCTGTAGTAACACAAATGTGATGATCTCACAAACTTACAAACATCTCTGCTATCACTAGCACATCACTTCTATATTTTATTTACATTTGCAACTCTACTATAGCAGGAAAAAATTTCAGTTTATTACTATGTCATTTTACTCTGGTTCCACTTTACTTTGCAACCAAAGAAGACGACATGTTCATACTGTCAACACAGAGACCAATTATCTTTTTAATTGAGCTACATGCCACATGCACTATTCACTTATGATGGTTCACAACTATTGAAACAGACAGGGCATGGAAGAAGTGGTCACAACATGACCTATCAAAGGCAATGTCCAGGCCTTTTGCTGTTGATAATGAGGAACATCACAAAAATCCTCAGTCAGGACAGCCTTTTCTGGGCTAAATACTAACCCAGAACTCCCAAATATGAAGGAGTGCCAGCCACTTCATCATGAGGTTCAGGCTTATTTCACTTCAATAGTAGCTCTCACTATTAACAAAAACTCTTCTTCCTGCATTCTTTGAAGTTTACAGTCACCGAAAAGAGCAAAGACCTGCTTACTAGATATATGTGACAAGTTGTTTACATATGCATCCTCAGCTTCAGTTATAGCAGTGTTTGCCAATTGGCAGAAGATAACCCTAATCCTAGCAGACGAAGCTCAGACAAACCTGAAAAATCAACTGACTTCAACACTTCATGTAAGACTAACTTAACAACAGTGTCCCACCCATATGTATGAATTAGAAGTCACCTGAAGTGAATGATCATTCAGAACTGATTCACAACACTATCTTCCAAGACAGAATTGAGGCACCTAAAGCAAAGTGAAAACATCACTTCAAAAAACAAAATGATGTACATCAGCATCAAAAGTATTACAGAAGCACGCATTTTTCTTATGCCTATGATGTCAATGATAACACCTATACCCACTGCGTTAATAGTTTAATTCTTTTATACACTTTTCACTTACAATACAACTAAAAGGGATATAATGATCTAAGGATAACGCAAATGTAGCACAGGTTTCTGCATGTGCCATCCTCTATTTTTCCTTATATTCGACAAAATTTACTTTGTGTGTGTCAAGAATAAAAACTCCCCACTATGGTTATGGTTCCATGGTCCCATGTTAAGCTGCAGGTCCCCCCTCTACCAGTACCATTAACCTGAACTCTCAATCTGTCATTTGCAGCAAACATGTAATTCTCACTCAATGGGGCTCCAATAAAACTGCACAATTCTACCATCATCACAGCCAGTCACTCAAATACCAGGGTGGTAACAGACTATGCCTGGAGTCAAAAGTCATAACATAACAATGTCACCATCAAGTAAACTGATACCACAAGCTACCAGAAATGACAATATTGGCAGCACTTAACCTAAAAAAAATGGTGATTCTAATTTATCCAGAATGTTGGAAAATCATAACAACACAAGGCACCGCCTACAACCAAAATATGATTATTATTAAAAGTGAGGGCCTTTACTGTTCTGTATCTCCACATTCAAGTCACACAGTGTTTCTCAAAAAAACAAATGCTCACATGACATGAAATATTTCTCTCTCTAATGCCTGTAATTCTCCAACATTTTATTTTTTAGTTGGCACTAAGTAACCACAAAAATTCATTTATGTTGTAAATTACACAAAGACATTACCATCATGCAAAAACAAAATAACAAAAAGTCACTACTTCTATAAAAATTCCAGCTCTTTAGATTACATACAGTCTGTCTTATACAGAAGGGCAAAAACCATGTACTCACATACAGTTTTACTGTTTGTCAACAAAAAGTCACCTTATGATTGAAAGTACACTTACACATGTAAACACTGCAACAACATTTGTCAGCCTTTGTGCTCATTATCGGTATTAATATGTAATGTGTTCCACTCTTGAGGCAATGAAAAAGCCTCTAATTCCAAACAGTCTGACAACACCAAGGCAGAAAGCTACTGATAATGATCCAATATTTAACTTATATATGTCTTCCTAAGATTAATAGCACTGTTACATGACTGTGTGGTATATCAATAGCACTCCTAGCAATTTAACAACATGATATTGTTCTGTTATCTCTCTCTCTTTCTTCCTAATTCCCTCCCCTGTCTGATCTCCAAGAAGAAGAAATTAATAATTTATAAGCATCTAGACCTCTTGGGTGGCAGTAAATATTGTGCAGTGTTTTTACTGCTTGTAATGTTTTGTAAATGTTTCACCTTATTCATTAATTGAATTTTCATCATAACCCACATTAAAATTGTTTTTGTAAGCCAGTATTCTATCATCAACATCACCATCAGCTGGCCTTTTATAGTTTCATGCTACATCTTTCATGACCTTAACATACTTGAAAGCAAGATGGTGGATATTTATACATCTATTTTTAACAACCTATAAGAAAAGACATTCTGTCACTATTCATCTCCATGTGGCAAGTCATTCTTACAGTTCAAGACATATGCCAGGTGGTACCCATGGCTAAAAGCAATCCACCATTACAAAGCAGTCAAGAAATACCACATCTAAGAACAGGAACTATAATAGTTTCCAGTCGAAGTAATAGTGGTCTTGTAAAGTGCTAATATTGTAATCTACCAGTTATATGAGAAGCCAACAGCAACAGACATGACAAATGTAAAGCATGATTTTTGTCTTGTGTCATCTCTTATCATTACATCATCATCACTGGTGTTACTGGTATGAATCCTACACATCATGAATTGATGAATATGGTAATACACTTTGACTGCAACAAATTATTTCAGTATTCAATTCTAAACAACCATAGAAAGAAAAAATGCAACAATGGAAGACACAATGACAGATATGGCTTGAGCTATCTCTAAACCTCCAGCACAGGAGCGAATAACTTTACAAATATAACAAACTCTCTCAAATAAAAAAATGCATGTGGGCACAATGAAATATCCACAAAATTACTAAATAAGCTGCACACAGTAAATTAGTGATCTGTAAAGTTGTCTATGTAATCAATCAAAGGCAGTGGGTGCTATTCGAGAAATCATTCAATATTCAAATGTAAAACCTCCATACAAAAAAGATAAAAAAAATCCTGCATTTCTAATTTTGAACCAGTTTCATTATCCACAGCAATCCTGAAAATATTTGTGGTAAGAGAGTAATTTCTTAAACTCATCACTCTTGCAGATGAATTTGGACTTAGAAAAAATCTCTCAGTGGAAAAAGCCCTGTTTCGTTGTAGCAGTATCATCTTATAACCTCTCAACAGCAAAAGCCACATTGGAAGAATATCCTGCAATCTTGCTAAAGCACCTACTATGTAAATCATAAACTGTTACTATTAAAACAAAATTTTTACAGAATTCAAGTTACAACTTGACAGTGGTTTAATTCACACCTCAATGACACAGCATAAAAAGCATTAATGAAATCACCATATTCAAATCACGCATACAAAATGCAGAATAATAAATGACAAAGTCCCTCAAGGTTCAATACTTTGTCCTCTGTTTTTCTCATACATACCAATGATCTGCCCCAAACCATCAATTCCCTATCTAAACCCATACTCTCTGCTTACAAACTACAGTACTATTATCATTTCATAACCAGAAACTGTCCACCTTCAGAATTGCCTGAATAATGTCATCAGTAGCTGGAACAACTTCTTTATAGCCAATAAACATATATTACATGTTGACAAGACATATATCATGAAATTTTGTTCAGCAACACACACGCTGATCTGAATAAGGGCTACATTAATGGATCATCTAAGAAGCAGGAACAACACAATTTCTTGGCCTTTTAACTAACAACAAATTCAACTGAAAAACACATGGTGAATCAGATTATCCCTAAACTGAGTTCAGCATGCCCTGCTATGACAGTAACATCACTCATAAAAAACAGAAAAGCTTAAATTACTTTATTTCACTTGTTCTGAGCCCATCAAGTTATACATATTGAATAGTATTCTGAGGAAATGCATCATACACCAAAAGAGTGTTTTGTATCCAAATGGCAGGTGCTAATTGGGCAAACACATATTTATGAAGTTTAATATTTCTCCATTGGCAAGCAATTATTTCTCTCTACATTATCAACTGATATGAGCGCATGATATAGGTATGACTTTCAACCTGCTCAACCACCACCTCAGTCAATACCAAGCAGCAGTTTACAGTACTGGAATCAAGTTATTCAATATCTTCCAGCTTTTAGGCTACAACATTAAATGACTTCAGACACCACAGTTTCTGCTATATCACTCCTACCCACACACAATTTGCCTCAATTGGGAAATCAATTATTACAAAAACACACATTGCGTAAGCACTGTGAACAATCCAGGATTCAATTCCCAGTTAGGGGCAAGATGCTTCTATCTACTCAAAACTTTCCAAACCAGCTCTGGGGCCCACTCAGCCTCCTACTGAATGGGTACCAAGGTTCTTTCCATCACCACATAATCCCATCTTGAGTTTAGTCAAATATGGTTTTCAAAGATCCATTCTTTATGGTATCCTTCCATCTAGAATTTCCAAGTGACATTTTCCATCCAAAATGTTGATGCATTTCTTGTTTACGAACGTACAAAAACCTCACATGGCTAAAAGCATTCAGCAGTAGCCCTGATATGTTTGTTTGTACCTATGTATCTCTGTAATGCAGCACAAACAGTCCAAAACCAATCCTGATCCTCACCCATGGTTGCTGTCAGCATCTAATGTTTTGTACCACCAATCCTATGTTCCTCCAACCATCTCCATAAAATTTGTATAGCTGTATTACACATCAGACCCAACACATTTTAACTCACATTGCAAAGTCATTCAAACAAACTGCTATCATTATTGAATTCAATTAATTATGAATGCTTATAAACCCTAATCCAATTTACACCATACAAATACTGCCTGTTAAAAAGCCTACAAACAATCTGGGTATGATACTGCTCTAATGTCAGTCTTACTGGCATAAATCCAACAATTGTCATACTTTGGCAGAGAAGTCTGTGCAAAAAATCAGGAAAAGTAAACAAACTGAACCCAACAGGTACTGGTAATGTGGTAGACAATGCATTTTTTTTTTACAAAATTTGGTCACCTACATACTACAATTCACTGCTTTATATAGGATCAAAAGGTTTATTACCACATTGACAATCTAATCTTATCCTTTGACAGTTAAATTCAGTCACACCATCACACCTCATTTCCCCCACAGTTCAGTTCAATATTGTCATCCTATCTATACATACACATATGACACAATAACACTAAGAAGTATCTATTTTTCCTCTCCTATGATCCATTAAAAGGCCATAATGGCAGGATTAAATTCATAATAAATTAACAGTGCAGCATCAATGGAAGTGTGAAAGACAGAGTTTCATTTTTTATGAGATACAGTTACAGTGGTGACAGATTATATAACTACATGACTATGGCAATTTACCAACAAAATGCCACGTTATTCTGTATGACCTATGTTTAACAATCTGACATACGGAATACTTGCACAAAACATCATTCAATATGTCATAAATAACAGATTAAGGCAAAGTTGCATGCGTCAGTTGCAAATGCATAGACTGCGATGGAAATGACAGATTCCTCATTGTTTACTGAAGAACAAATACATAATGCAAAGTCTCACATGCCACATTTCCTTATTATGATCAACAGAATTAGTTCTCAAAACTTGTCCCCATTTCCTTTCTCTGCTGAATATCTGGCAAATTTTTCTATACCTCCCACTCATAAAATTTAAAACATCTTAAAACCCAGTGATCAACTGGTCTCAACACATTACACTTGTCAACTTTAATTACTATGGAATACAAAACATTTCACCATTTAAACAGCATTCCATCTAGTCAGTCCATTACAATAAAAAACACCATCTTTTAGAAAGAGGTATTTGAAATGAAGCCTTATGAATTTATAAATTCAAATGAATAAAGATTCTAATTATGGTCTGGGATGTAAAGCCATGCAGTTTGCAAATACCACTAAAGTACATAGTGGCACATCGTTGAAGGCCATAATCTTATAAATCACTGCTATAAAAAATTTAAATAAAAAAAAAGTTAATGTACATTGCCATCATCTGGGTTTTCATGCTGGTGTAACCTGGTAAGAGGTTGCCAACCTTTCAGTTACCTGCTGCCACCATCTATCTTGACAATGGAATAACAGCTTCATCTGACACATCAGTCATCACTTATCAAACTAAAAACTGTTATAATCTAGAAGATGACTATTTATATCTTCACCTTCATGACATGCTCAGATCTCATACCAAAGTTCACTGTCTATACAGGTGTGCCTTGTGTAATTGCAATGTCAAAACATATGTTTTGCCCATGTATTAACGAAAGCGGGCAACTTTGGCTGTGTATACAAATTTATCTTCTTCATTAACAATTAATTAATGCCAGTCACGTCAGTGAAACCAAATTGCACTTCAAAAATCAGTGCCGGATATTTGGGCCCTTGACGTTTCTTGCTGTTCGGTTTTTGTATGCCAAAGGCCTGGCTTTCCGTTGTTTTCGAACATGTACAAACAAAATAAAATACCTAAATCCAAATAAATGACAGTAAATCGGGCCACTCCAAACAATGGCCTGCCTTACCTCCAGATCCTCGTACGTGCGGAAAGCTAAAATGGCAAATCCATCAATGATATCTTCTTCGAACGGCGGTTCTTTCGATTTTTTCCTTCTATTAGGGGGTCTCTGTGGTTTTTCACGCGCTGGAGATTCGTCTTCTGCACTATCCCCATCCTTCGCTTTGCTTTCTCTCTGAGCTTGCATGCGCTGCGCCCGTTCACGTCGACGATTTCTTTGATTTCGCTGCTTCACTTCGTTTTCCATCGCCCTACCTCATCATGTATACCACATATGAAAAAAATTCTCACTTCACTGTAATCCTTAAAACCTCCAGATTGATCCAAATGTATCACATATCACAAACTTCATAAATACCACAAACTATTCGCCAAAATTCCAGGACTTACACCTGGAGAAAAACACTTTGATTGTTTCGAATGGCGGAATATACACGGTTGCCGCATCGCCTCCTAAAATGGCCGCGTATCCATCCGCCGGCCGCAACCTAGTCTTTACATTCTTCTCACAACATATTTAGCACATCTCACACTTCATTACCTTCACTCGAAAATGTACGAAAGTTCGAAGAATAAAACCACACAATTTACCACATTACTGCTCAGTTTTCAACACTAGTCAATACAATACTACTGACCGATGTCATAGTATGAAAACGAACAAGGCTGTGGCAGCAGTCCTAACAGTACCGCCAACGGACAAAATCAAAATACACCATTACAAAACATTTAACTTAACAATGCGTAATTACTCTTTTCATTAACTTTAGTCCTATTTCAAGATTATAGAACTAAGGCTTAAAAAATCAGAATTCTAAATTATTCCTAAAAATCGCCATCTGTCTAAATGAATAAATAGAGTGAAGGCTGCCATGATTCCATTGTGCGTAAGAAGCGCAAACATTGAGTGATACAAATAAAGAAATACAGGCACAAAAATAAAAAGTGTGTCAAATTAAATATAGACACAGTAACATGCCTTCAAAGAAGGTATGGCTATATTTCAGTAAGGTGGGAGGGTGTCCAGACTGTATGGCTTAACGGGTTAAAAGCCACACCACACTGAAATGTTTGAACGGCATTAAAAACGCGTGAGACGTCGGAACTGGTTTGACTAGGGGGAGGGACCGAACACACGGCGATTGCCCCCCACCCTTCGAATCTAAATATTTCTTATGATCCTGTGAAAATAAAACGTGCCTATGCAGTTAACAAAAAATTATAATTAGTCATGTGGTTTGCAGAAAGCAGACGTCTGATGGGTACACGTGGCTCGTTTCCAGGACATCCCTGGTTCAAATCTCCACCGGAATAATTGACGACTGTATCCTTAGCAGTTATCCTCAGCCACTCCAGGAAAATGGCTAGATGGTATTTCAAATTGGAACTTGACCGCTTTCTTAAACATCCTTTCTGTGCTTTATGCGCTAACCATTTCCTCATTCGACGATATATGGTCTCAGTATCAATAGCATTCATTCATAAACTGTTATCATTGTGTCAATAAATAAATTCAAGTGGTTTGTATGTACGCCTTACTTTCGAAATTAAATATGGATCTTGTGTTGTTGGTCAGGTATCAAAATGAAATATCTGTATATATTTTCAGAGCTAACACGACCCTATGACACTATGCGTTCATTTGTCATCTACAACATGTTTCGGCTGTTATATATTTTAATGTAGTAACTGTAAAGGGAGGCCTACACCTCGGTATTGATTTCCATGTATGTTGTTGTAAAATCCACCTGATGATGACCAAAATGACCGAAACATGTAGCAGACTGCAAATGAATGCATAGTATTCTACGCGCTGTGTTTGCTCTGAAAGTAAATACAGACACTGGTTATCAAACACAACGGGATGACTATACCCAAAAAAAATCAGAATAAAAGTTTGATATCACCTTTACTTACAACCAGCAAGGGTGGAATATTACTAGGGACTTTTAGACTGCATAACATACAAAATCAGAAACTCGCATTACTTAACTCTTGCAGACTAATTGACAAGTGGACAGAAAATAATTTATTCAGTCCAGGAACAGCCAATCTTTAAAGTGGTAAAAGTGAGAAGAAGTAGCTCAAAATATAGGCATTCCTCTCAAACAGGCGCATTTTGGGGTACCGTAGGATGAGTTAACATATTCTAATTATAAAAACTTCTTTCATATGAACAAATTCGTTATGCTGAACTTCGTCCAAGTCGGAAAATTAATTTGGAAGCTTTGGATAGAAAGTCATTTAAGCCTCTAAGTAAATTATGGCTTTAATTGTGCTCATTTTTAAGAAAGTCACAATCATTACTTTTTCGGGGACGCCTTCTTTGCGGTGTTATACGAAAATGTGACAAATGTAGAAAATATGGGCGACATTTCGTCTATGTCCCTAAGTAAATATGGCTTTCACTATATTGAATGATTACTCAGTAATATTATATGCATATCTTCTGCACTGAACGGATCCAAATAATTTTAAAGTTTGCCATCCTGAAGTGTTTAACACAATACAAATATACAACGAAGTATCAGTCAAACACAAAAAAAAAAACTTTATTATGTTTATTATTTTATTAGAGCAACATGTTTCGATTCTTATAGAATCATCTTCAGGCCCTTCTAAGAAACAGGTCCTTAGTTAGAAATGTTTAAAATGCGCTGTGGGATCCCAAACGCTTACATTCTTGATATAACTATGTCTAAAATGCATGTGTTGTTATGTTCTTACTACACAATCAGGATACTTATTTCTAAAAATTTAACCGCTACATATGAAGACGGTTACACGTATGTATTTGAGATGTGTTGTTATAAAACTTTGGATATTGTTGTATATATTGTTGCTAATTGCAAAATATGTATATAAGCGTTAAAACGTTAAAAACATTAAAACGTACGCAGTAATGTTGCGTTTGGTAAGTGATATCTTGGTAAGTGATGTCTTGGTAAGTGATATCTTCCTTATGTATAATAAGAACATAAGGACACATGCATTTTGTACATAGTTATATCAAGAATGTAAGCGTTTGGGATCCCACAGCGATTTTAAACATTGCTAAGTAAGGATCTGTTTCTTAGAAGGGCCTGAAGATGATTCTATAAGAATCGAAACATGTTGTCCTAATACAATAATAAACATAATAAAGTTTTTTTGTGTTTGACTGATACATCATTTTATATTTATATATGATCCAACTAAGGACGAAAATGCTAGTAGGACAACATTTCATTTACCACAGGCTTCCGCTGCATCGATTTTTATGAAACTTGCACTAGTTGAACAATATTCTACTGGGAAACACTCTGTACCGCTTTCAAGCCCAAGGGTAAATAAATATGGGATTTACATGTAGAAGTTCCTTTAAGACCTTAAGTTATATAATCGTTAATCTTTTTCCCGGAACATATGCTAGCTCAACAATTTTTATAGAGAATTTCAAACCACAATTCATTAAAATCTGACAAACGATTCAGTTACTGATGCTAGACCACAAACAGATGGATGGTTGGAGAGAAGTTCGGACTTGCTCTTTATATAAGGCTTTCTTTTGGTTTTGCAAAAAAGTCTGAAAGCCCATATAAATGTAGATGTTCACAACGCAGCCAAGCCGCTATTGTTTGCGGCAAGCCGTTGACAGCCAACATGGGTTGTCCCTCCACAGTGCATTGCTGGCACCAATGTCTAGGAAACCTAGGAAACTGCCTATATCAATGTCTGAATTCTAAACAGGGAACGGAAAGACGTACATATTCAACACTGTAATCAGATGTCTTCGGAACTTGCCCCCCCCCCCCCCCCCCCCCCCCCCCCCCCCCCCCCCCCCCCACACACA
>Ga0123355_10010012_pt1 | contig 14482 bp, 11 predicted proteins | sample TergutEmb28metaG_3_FD_89872 | JGI IMG/M metagenome (GOLD analysis project Ga0123355, IMG submission 89872) | Embiratermes neotenicus P1 segment gut microbial communities from Petit-Saut dam, French Guiana - Emb289 P1 | ecosystem: Host-associated > Arthropoda: Insects > Digestive system > Gut ...
CCATCATCAGGTTTGCAAAGTTCTAAGAGACTAAATATTGTTTGTGTGTGGTGGATGTTGAGATCTCATCATCTGGCCTATAAATTATACATGAGACATAAACTGCATGTTAGCAGGTATGGCGGTGGGCGTGCATTGGTGTGTGGTATCCTGGGCGGGGGTCATTTCCCTTGGGCTCTGTCGTTGTTGGTGTTGGGAGGAGGGTCCCAATGGCGAATTAGCAAGCCTGAACACATCACATCTGCAGGAGGGATAAAACTATATGTAAGGGAGAACAGTAAGTGTGTCTAGATCCCTGTCTGGGGTACACTGAGCAGTACTTAAGTGTGGCGTTGGAGATCTGTAGAATAGACAGACATCTTGTTGTTGGTTCTAGTGTTACTTTGGTATTGGAAACTTCGTGTAGCACTAGCACGTTCATGTATTGTAACCGGGGATCACTGTAGAATCGGTGTCCCATCTGCTGTTATAGTCACTGGGGTGATAGATTCAGCATGTGGCACTGACACAGTCTTGTGTTGTATGTTGGAATCACTATTTAACTGACACAGTCTTTTTGTTGTATATGGGGATCACTACTAAACTGTATGCTGTCATTGCACTCTTGGCTTAATACATGGTTTTTGTCAGGTTTTGCGTGTGCAGACTGGCAGACTGTTATGCGTTGACTTTGGTAGTGGTCTGTGTTGGGGTGATGGATATGTGTGGCCGTCTCAGGACTGGGGGGTGAGGGTTGGTTGTTGGGGTTTCAAAAGTGTGTCGAAGATCTTGTTGGGGAAGATAGTTGAGTCGTCGTTCAGGTGGTTGTTTCTAATGTATTCGGCATAAATGTAGAATCGTTCTATAGTATCTAAATGTGCTCCTTTGTTTTGTAGTTGTAATATTTGCATAGTGTTGTGGATGGGTCCAAAGGAGTGTGTGTGTTCTATGAGGTGCTAGGCAAAGTTGGAAGAATTGTTGGCTGTTCTGGAAACATTCTTGTGTTCTTGGAACTGTGTGGCATACAACACAAGACTGTGTCAGTGCCACATGCTGAATCTATCACCACAGTGACTATAACAACAGACGGGACCCGATTCTACAGTGATCCCCGGTTACAATACATGAACGTGCTAGTGCTACACGAAGTTTCCAACACCAGAATAACACTATAACCAACAACAAGATGTCTATTCTATGGATCTCCAACACCACATGTAAATACTGCTCAGTGTACCCCAGACAGGGATCTAGACACACTTACTATTCCCCCTTACATATAGTTTTATCTCTCTTGCAGATGTGACGCATTCAGGCCTGCTAATTCGCTATCCGGACCCTCCTCCCAACACCAACAATGACAGAGCCCAAGGGAGATGACCCCCGCCCAGGATCCACACACCAACGCATGCCCACCACTGTACCTGCTCACATGCAGTTTATGTCTCATGTATAATTTATAGGCCAGATGATGAGATCTCAACATCCACCACACACAAACAATATTTAGTCTCTTAGAACTTTGCAAACCTGATGATGGCCAAGTAGGCTGAAACATGTCGTTTCATTAACATTCAATAAAACTAGTTGTATTTTGACTTACTTTACCTTTATTTTTTATTTTCATTTACATATAACTGCATTCAACACAATTTCAACACTTATTTTTAGAACAGACACACAAATCACAAAACAAAATACATATTAAAAATTGTGACTAAACAGTGGATTAGTGATGGACTATTTCAACATGATTTAATAATTTTATATACACTAAATGAATAAACCTCCTATATTTTTATCATTGCATTTTAACAGTTTCATACAAGATGGTCTATCACAAACAAAACATGGTGGAGATGTGACAAACATGTGATGTGCATAAATTTAGCGCACTGCAATGGTATTGAACATAATGTACTGTAGTGTACTGACCTCAGCACCATGATGAGGGATAAAACCACACATGACTGTCACATGCTTTATACACATGCACAGAAATACATGCCTTACCTCCTGCAGCTTCAGTGGGATTTCAGTAATGTTGCCCCTAACATTAATTTGTCTGAGCAGTGCCACTTGCACCAGATCATCCATCTGGAGACCCAGCAGAGATGCTACTGTCTGCAGAATTTGTTGGTCCTCATCTGTCAGTTTGCACTTTTCACCATCTATGTCCTGAAGCAATGGACACATATTCAAATGAAACCAAAGCTACAGAAACTGGTGCTACAAAAACCAGAGCTACAAAAAGTGTTGCTTACAAAGACAGGTGCCATGAAAACTGGTGCTTCAGAAACAGGTGCTACAGAAACTGGTCCTTCAGAAACTGGTGCAACAAATAGTAATACTACAAAAACTAGTGCTATAAAAACTGGCACTACAAACAGTGATGCCACAAAAATGGGTGCTTCAAAACCTGGTGCAGCAAAGAATGCTGCTTAAGAAACTGGTGCTACAAAAACTGGTGCTTCAGAAACTTCATTTAACAAAACACAAGTGAAAATTAAGTAAGAACAAACACAAAAACAGGGTATTCTAAAACACTCTGACAGTGGAACGTTACACTTAAAATTACAGTACAGTATGCACAGTTGTGATCAAGATGGGCCTATAAACCCATCACATACACCTGAAACAATTTTCAATGTACGTGTAAAACACCTATTTTATTCACAGAACTTACAAAATATATGATATGACTTCAGAAGCATGAACATCTTATTTTTAAGGAAATACAAACAGGTTTTGCAAACCTAAAATACATTAAATGATTGCAGGGGGAGTCTCACTACACAAAACATAAAAGCAATCAACCTCACTTAATGAAAGCTGGAGCTTGACTGAGCTGAGAATGATCAGCATCAGACCAGGACAGTGGGGGAGGCACAATTGCCAGGCACATGTTCTCGTCCCAATTTGTCACAACAAGTCAATATAGTGGACGAATATGGAAGGTCAAAAACCTGAATATCAAGGTCCACAAACTTCAAGACTACTGCACTATATTTCTGGGCTTTATTTCTTCATTGACTCAGATCAGGAAATGGATCTGCTCCCATCATCAGGTGAAAGAATTGGGCATTAGTTCTTAGAAGGAGCCATTCACAACTGCTGACCACAACAAGTGACAGAGAACAAAATCATGTCCAGTTTCAGACTAGAATTCATTAAAGTGGTTCCACAGTAATATACGAAGACAACCAAAATGGCCTGAAACACATTGCTCTCTGTCTTTACTAAGCTTTTGCTCTAAAAGAAATCAATCCATAAATACAATAACAAAACTCGTTTTGTATCCAGCATACAATTTTCATTGTAAATACCTCGAAACTAACCTCAAATCCCACATTTCCAAGCCACAGTATGGCAGAAAGGACACTGAATATGCCATCACACATCTCAGCAGGAATATGCAGGACATTGAAAGCCAATCTCAAAGCATCAAATTTATTTTCATCACTAACACCATCAAGTTTAATGCAACCAGACTGATTCAGGTATCTGTAGAAGTCTGCAGGTTTTAGCTTCAGTTGGTCTGCCAAATCTTTGTTGCTCTAAAACATATGCATACATATATACATACACACATACACACACACACACACACACACTTTATTATACATTGCACTTATCTGATATGTAGTCACAGTGGCAACAAGAAGTGAGATTAGTCATAAAAATGCAAAATACAGACAACTAGTAAAAAACAAGAAACAAAAAAAAAAAGACAAAATGTTGCCCTGTACAAGCTATGAAGTCATACAGGCACAGGGAAGTAGAGTTCCACTCATTCTTAACCTCAGCCTTAGATGGAAATGGGAAAGAATACCCACTGCTTATTGAATAGGATGTTGGGTGGACCGCAAAACCAGTCTGGATATTCTGGAGCAGGGAAAACTGGAACCCTGGATCATTCGCTCCATAGCACAGTCAGTACACACTATGATATATACAACAAGTACAGTAACAAAAAGTACTAAAAGGATTTCACATTAAGGATTCAGCTCACACAGTAAGTCTATTATGTACAGCACACAATGAGACTGTAAATCACTTTCAACTGTTAGGAATTGGTCAACAGGTTCAGAGGAGTTTGTATTTATTTATATACCTTCCTAATGCTACTTCAAACTGTGCCGTTTCATTTTACAGTATTATGAAAAACTTACAAGCATTTCAAGGCAACTTAACAAACTGTAATGTCTTTTGAGTTTTCATAATTTATAAGGCAATTAAAGTATGGTGACAATGGATATACTTCGATAACATGCATTTTCTTCCCAATCAACACAAGGACTTTGGCTGTTTTGAGAAATATGAGCATTTGTGCAGAGTTACAACTAAAGACTCCATTTACATCAGTCCTTACATTACATGGCATAAAGACTGAGAAATTTTAATGTTTCATAATATGAATCTTATCTCTCTGATATAATCAAGGAAGGGAACAAGGATAAAAATCAAGGCTACACTTTAATGAAGTAATTAATAACATGTGACATTTTTAGTTCTAACAGCAGTATTGATGAAGATTCAAGTATTCCGTGTATGCCATGTTGACCAGCAAGTACAGCAGTTCCTGTTTACTGGTCAACACAGTACAACATTCTAAAGGACCTGAATCAATTAACAAGACACGTTTGAACTAAAATATTCAGAATAGAAAGAAATATTAAAAAAAAAAAAATGCAGTATCTCACTGCAAGTGTTTATTCTGAAATACATGTCATTAAAACTTCACTGCCCACCACATTCACATTACATAATACTGAACAATTCCCCTTCTACCTTGATATTCAGCCCAAGCAAGATAGCTGCCCCACAAGTCTGACTCCATTTCTCCAATTGTAACCTCATTTTAGGCATATAAATAGGATTCCACAGCAATGAAATGTTTCTCCTAAAAAGTCTCAAATATGCCAAATTGGTTATCCATTAAGTGTCTAATGCACTGTGTACACAAGTAGGAATTATACAGTATCAGCTCAATCATATATGGTGGTCAATTTGGAGAGTATTTCAGGAAATCTCAGCACTTAAAGTACCAAGACTGAATGTGTACTTTTTAAACCAACATATTAAGTCACGTTACTCAAATGTGGAAGAATTACAAGTCACGACTGACCAAACTGTGAAGACAATGTGATATGCTTCAAGTGGTCAGCAAAATTCTTATAACACAGTCTTCTTAGAAGACGATAAATTCTACACTACAAGGTACTGTGTTGCTCTGTACATTGCAATATAGATCAAATCTTGCATTCTTAACATCTAAAATAAATATATTTAATAGTATCCATGAAGATCATGATCTAACATAACCTAACTATACCTTAGCTCCTTCGACAAGCTGGTAGAACACATGGTAGTTCCGCTCTCCAGGGCTTTGGAACGTGATCCGTGACTGCTCTAGTAGATAATCTTGAATGATGCAACCTTTGATCATCCACTTGTTATCAAAACAAACCTGCATGAATTTACCAAACCTGCTAGAGTTGTCATTGCGAACAGTCTTGGCGTTTCCTGAAAGGAAAAAAGTACAAGTTTTGTATCCCTGTAACAAATGTACCAAAATAAGAACTCCATTTTAATATTCTTCTCTGTTCACATATATTTGGTAATTAAACACGGTGCACTGTCATAGATTATATTATGGTTACAAATTCTGTCAACTGATCAAAAAGAGATGAATAACTATCAGTTTAGAAATGAACCAACCTGTCTAAAGGGTTCACACTAAGATTATGTGACACAGTCCCTTAAATTTGGTAGCATAATATGGAATTTTTAATGCCATCACTTTGAAATAAGGAGTTTTCATGGACCAGTCATAACCACCATGAATTTGGCCCAACAACTGTCAGTGTGTATCTCCCATCTTCCCCTACACCAAATTTTAACCAAATCTGATGAGTGACAGAAGCATACATAATGACAGATGGACAGACATCACCTTCCATGTGTTTCATGGTTGGACAGTTATTCAATTTCAGTTAGGCTCAACTGCACTGCTTCATCCAAAAGAGGTTTATCCACCTTCTGCAGTACAGAGATCTACAGAGAATTAAACACTGTAGGCAGCTGATCCACAAGCTCTACAATGCCATAGTCCGGACTTTCTCCAAACTTAGTTCTATCACATTCACCAACACCACATACTTCTACAACACAAGCATCTTCTCTTCCCAGTAGGTCAGTTTCAAGGACATCTCGTCACCAAATTTTGGAAATAAACTTCTTCAGACTTATTTGTCCCTTGCCATGGGTGCCATCAGAGAAGTTCAGGGGAGGGGGCAGAAGGAAAGCTGGAAATCTCCCCTCCACCCCACTCTGAATTATGGTGGGGGAGTCAAAATGGGAGAAACTTATGAAATAATGAAAATCATTTAATAATATTTGGCGTACGTCAATGGTGTCACTGGAATTTTTTATTGACATAATCCTTCCGGCTGCATTATGGCCCTGGGGTTGACTCAACCTCTAAGAGAAATTAGTACCAAGAATATTTCCCTGGGGGGAATTGGCAGTCAGTGTGTAGGGCTGACAACTTTAGCACCTTCACATGTTGCCTGTATTGAAATCCGGGAATCTCAACCTCCTGGAACCCTGAGGGTTTGTCCAGGCCTGTAATGGGATTGCTTCACTTTTACCCAATAATATTAATAAAATACAGGACCCTACAGTTCTAGAGTAATATGTAAAAATATTCTTAAATGCCTTAAACGTAAGTTTAAAAGCACATTTTCTGAGTTAGCTCAACAGTACTGAACAGGGGGTAGGGGTAAATTGTAATAAAAACACACACACGTAACACGATTTTCCTATTCTGGTTTTACCTCATCTCTGAAATGACATAAATTAAGTTTCTCACCTGTAATTCTCCATTTACTTTATACGAGGGTGTGATGATAAGTCCTTAGCCCGACCTACTTCCCGATGTCGTAGGACGGAATCGACAGTGTAGTTGGAAAGAGGGATCTGTTCATGTGCTGAATTCCAAGTCTTTTCTTGTTACAGAGGCTGAAAGAAAGCATGTCATGCGACGCGCGCGATTTCAACAACATGGAGACGCGAGCTGTCATCAAGTTACTTTCCTGCACGGCAAAGCGCTGAAGTAAATTCACGCCATTCTGATAGAAACATGCACCATCGTATGCCACCATCAACAAATGGGGTGGCCCAGTTTAAACGTGGTGATTTTTCCACCTGTGATGAGCCTCGTCTTGGGCGACCCAAAACAGTGACTACCTCGGAGAATGTTGATCAAATTCACGAGCCAATCTTGGAAAACCCCCGGATTTCGGCTAACTCAACAGCTGAGTAACTGGGCATCTCACGTGAGCGGGTTGGGTCCATCATTCATGAAGACCTGGACATGCGGAAGCTCTCCGCGAAGTTGGTCCCGAAATGCCTGAATGCGGATCAAAAACGTCAAAGGTACCAGTCATCTCAGGAACTTCTGGAATTTTTTCGGCGCGATCCAAATGATTTCCTGTCGTGATTGGTGACCACGGACGAAACCTGGTTATATCACTATGACCCGGAGACAAAGCAACAATCAATGGAGTGGCGGCATAGCGGCTCACCTCATCCCAAAAAATTCCGAGTGCAAAAATCCACTGGAAAATACTCACCTCGATTTTTTGGGATCATGACGGCATCCCTCCTCATTGATTCTTCTCCAAATGGCCACAAACTATCAACGCGGAGTAGTACTCATCTCTGCTGGTGCAATTGAAGGACATTTTGAAGGAAAAACGCCGGCCGCGGGAAGGTCATTAAGGGGGTTTTGTTCTTGCACGACAAAGCCCCTGCTCACTGGGCACTTGCAACGCAGAAGAAACTGGCCTACCTGGGTTTCCAATGTCTTGATCACCCACCCTATTCTCCGGATCTGGTCCCGTCGGACTACCACCTGTTCCCTGGACTGAAAAAACAATTGAAAGGTCGCCATTTTTCGTCCGACGCGGAGGTTATTGCTGCTGCAGAGACCTGGGTTGGACGGACAACCTTCTGATTTTTTTTTTTTTTTGAGTGGCTTGCAAAATTTAGAGCAACAGGCTAAAAAGTGTGTTGAGCTTCGTGGGGAGTATGTTGAATAAATCCCGAGTTGGGTCGCTGTAGATTGTTTCCTTCCTGGTCGGGCTAAGGACTTTTCAGCACCCCCTCATACACCTTGTAACCACTGTTTCATCTGACATCAACTAATTTAAATCTATCATCTTCCCACACAACAGGATAGACATGCAAATAAAATGGCAATAAATCAGTCACAGTTTGAATTTTACAATTAACGTATGCCAGATTTCAGTTTTGGCCTCATTGGTACTTCAAACAGATCAAATGAAGGTGAATGTGATGGATACAAGCATTTGGCATGTACAGTGTGAGAAAATGAATACAAAGTTGTGGTTTGAAAACCTGAAGGAAAGGGACCATTCAGAAGACCTAGGTTTGTTGGAAGGATAACATTAAAATGGAGCTTAAAAATATCAGATGGGAGGTTGCGGACTGCAGTCATCTGGCTCAGGATAGTGACAAGTAGCTGTATCTTATGTGTTCCAGATTCAGATAAACAATTACAGATAGTGACTGTGGAATTTGCAGTTCACCTTATTAGTGGCTTACACCTGGGGAAAGCCGACTGTGCCACTGCTTGTGAGCAGTAACCTACGAACTCCAGTAAAACATCCAATGGGCTAAGGCGCAGTCGTGTTTTGTGCGTGTGAAATAATACAGACATTTTCTGCAGTGTTCTGTATGCCTACAGCTGTACATAAATTTGGCTTCAGGCTTGTTACAAACGAAATACCAAACAAGCGGCGATCAGTAAAACGAAGGTCATGCAGTGATAGAGACTCATGTTTTTGACAGCATCTGTATGTTTTACCCCGACCGTCGTCGCGAGTGTTAAGCACACTACCCAACTTTTGAAGGTCAATTGCATTCTCTTGAGTAGCAAACATTGGCTGGGAATGTTTCCTTCTCACGCAAGAAGCTGTGGGCACTTCGAAGTTACGCCGCCGACAGCGCTACTTGGTATATTCGATTTGCGTTTGCACTGCCACGTGGTGGTCAGATCGTTAACTTCTTCCTCATGATTATTCATGTTTTTGTTGTCAAGGGGTAAGTGGACTGGATTCGACTTTGTTATACCTGCAGGTGACAATACAGACCGATTAAGAATAATTGCATGCTAGTAGGAAAATAAGAAAGCTGCATGGGGTCCTCCGACACGGTAAAAACGTTCACATGTTTCCAGAAGAGAAAAAGAGAACTGCAGAACCACAAACAAAAAAGAAACAAAGAATGAAGGAAAGAGAAATACAGGAGCATGGTAAGAAGCCAATTAGTTTTAATTACCTCCGCGTGGGCTTACGTAACATACACCTGTCTGCCTGTTGCTCTTTGTAAAAGTAGCCTAATAAAGATGATATTTAAACACTTAAAGCCCAATGTTAACAATACCTACCACCTGTTTCAACATTTAACCACTCTGAACTCTGTCAAGTCAAAATATATTTGTTACTGCGATTCTCACTTGAACACCGCTTTTATCTCTAAACAACATTAACTTACTACAGTCTATAACCGAGGTGGAGTGTTTACTGCGCGGTACGAACTGAATCTTTAAATGTAACGTAGTTAAGGTTACAAGGGAAAATCTGTGCGCTGTAAATGTAAAATTATCAATGTGGGGAAAATGCGTTCGTATCCTGTTTTAAAACGATATCACACATTTGCCTGCGTCAGGCAGATGGAGGCAGCAGGTTCCTCCGAAACGATAGTAACTACCTACCAAAATATACGGCATCACATCCGAGGAAAACGTATCCTTAATTTTACAAAATACTCAGAGCTTGAGGGGTCAATTAACATAAAAAATTAAAGATCGATCTAATAATTTATACGTTGCATTTGTAATTTTAGGAAACTAAGTTTAGAAAGAACAGCCGTCAATTTCCTAACAAAACACACACACACACACACACATTCCCCATGGACATCATTTTAACGGACAACTCGTATCCTCTTCAATCACACGGTTTGGCATGACGGCAAGCAGCGCAGTGTTGGCGCTATTCCATTTAACCGTCAATCGGGGTCCACGCGTAGTATTTCAGTACAATGGGTTTAATATTAGGCTTTTACTTGCCAGATTTACATAAGGCGCTGGAACTTTTTTTTTCGTCGTTCGTCTCCCAGACATCCGTCCCACCTAACGAACACGTTGTTAATTGCACGTCGAAATTTTGTAAGTAAAGTGGACCGACGAGAAGTGACGAGCGACAGTTGTCAGATAAAATAATATCCCTACAACTGCACAAAAAACCTGTTCTTTGTGTCTTCACTTGAGTGACACACGCAAGCACGCACGCGCACACACACACACATAACATTCTATCAATAATAAAGTTAATTTTTTTTACTAATTTGCTTCTTTTGTATACGAGACAAGCTCTCATTTTTTCATATAAAAATCAAAGACGCCCAATCGTCAGAAGATCCGTGGCTTCTGCGATATGAAGCTCTGTCATGGGCGAGTCGTTCCCGACGTTTCGAAAGATGGTAGCTCCTTCCTCTCAAGCGCCAAGCATCTCAAGCAACATTGGACTGCATGATCCTAAAGATGACGGCACTATTTCCCTTCGAAACGTCCGTCACAACTTACCCGCCGACACAGCGCCATATCCCAGAAGGCAAGAATCTTCAGTAAAACCTCAAACCTCGCACACCGTCGTCAGTCAGTCCAGTGCTAACCTCGTCTCACATTCACTCTAAATCTTGCTTACATTTACATTACACTATTCAGAGTTGTACTGTTGTGATCCCAGTACACTGACCGCCATATTACGTATGTCCCTGATCACCATTCCAGGGAGCGCGGCCGAAGGTCGAATATGGATGAAACAGCCACTGGTGCGCACAGTAGCTGTGAATATATTACGTAAGCAGACGCGGACAGCCAACAAGGGGCGGTCCTCCAATCTTGGGACTGAGCCGGGGTTACCAACGCCTTGTTTAAAACGCTAACATGACATGAAACATCACACAGGACCTCAGATTTAGAAGGATGTCCAGGAATGAAATATGCCACAATCAAAATTGGGTCCTGTCAACGGGTGAAAAGGGGTGAGGGTGGCCAGGCAAAGTGCTGCGTTCTGGAATGTGACGCCGTGTAGGCTGGAAGGATCCTGCAGTTTCCACATTCAGACTAGATAAATGAAGATGGAGGTCAGGATCCTTGGAAACATCGGTACCCTGAAGATGGAAAAACTAACAGTTCTTTGAAATGGAGGTGCGTCTACCAGACGTCACGCAGTCACATCGTAGAATATAGCCACCTTCAGAGCAGTGAACTTTCAGGGCCCATTAAAAAAAGAGTAATTTACTGACCGGGTAGGTGACTACCAATTTCTCAAAAGACAATATTCCGTTATGTATGGGTGCGAAACTTGGTCTTACACACTACGGGTAAAACTCAACTGTGGGTGCTGGTAAAAAGGGTGTTGAGCAACATGTTTCGGTCTAAAAGGGAGGAGGTAGCAGGAGACTGTAGAAAATTATATAGTGAGGAGTTTCCTGACATAAAATCATCGCCAAATATTCGGGTGATTAAATCAAGAATCAGAAAGGCTAAGCATGTAGCACGTATGGGAGATAACAGTTACGTTTATAGAGCTTTGGCGGGGAAATCTGAAGGAAAAAGACCACGTAGAAGACCTGGACGTAGATGAGAGGATAATATTAATATGGGCCTGAGAGGGATGGGTTAGTGTGGACTGGATGAATCTGGCTCAGGATTCGAATAGCTGGCGGGCTTTTGTGAACAAGGTAATAAAGCTTAGTGTTACACAAAATGCGGGGAGCTTTCGGACTAGCTGTACAGCGAACAGCTTCTCAGAAAGGACTCTATTACATTTAGTTAGTTCGTTGGAATATTCCTCCCCCTAGGCTACGAAGAAGGTAATTTTAGCAACACTAAGTTGAATAAGTTTTAAGTTTCGGTGACCAAATGGCGACTACTGCGTTAACTAGCAACGTGTCCGTGCAATATCGCGCAACGCCCCTGATTTTGGTGCATTCTGACCTGCCAGTGCAGCAGGTCCGGCTGCAATGGCAACTGAGTGACGTAAGAGAGCTCGCCCGGTAGTTATGTTACCTGTATGACAAGTACAACTCTTTCAAGAAAAAAATTAACCTGAATTATAACCATCCAGTCCGTACCGCGCAGTAAACACCCTCCCTCTCGGTTATAAAAACCAGTCAGTTAATACTGTATAGGGAAATAATCGCTGTTTGTTCTTAGATCCACATAAAATACATAAATACACTGTATGTGCAGAACGTAGAATTGCTGAATGTTAAACTGGCGGTACATATAGTAACCACTGGGCTTTAAAGGGTTAAATCTCTCTCACAAAAACCAGTCAGTTAATGCTGTAAAGTGAAAAAATCGCTGTTTGTTCTCAAATCCACACAAAACACATAAATACGCTGCGCAGGCAGAACGTAAGATCTTGAAATGTTAAATCTGGTGGTACTTATAATAACCACTGGTCTTTAAAGGGCTAAATCTCTGTCATAAAAACCAGTCGGTTAATGCTGTATAGGAAAACAATCGCTCTTTGTTCTCAGATCCACACAAAATACATAAATACACTGTGTGGGCAGAACGTAGAATTGCTGAATGTTAAACCTGTTGGTACATATAGTAACCACTGGGCTTTGAACGGCTAACCAAGCAAGTTTTAGAAAATTTGTAGAAATTAAAAAACAATCGCTGCTGTGGTGTCTCTACCAGTACGGTCCCCGGTTCCTTGCACCACCAGTACCAATGGAGGATAGGCCATTAACTGATGTCCATGATGTCTGTGAATTGTTTCAGCTGACATGGCCGCTACCACCTGAAACTAGCACGTGTGACAGTCACGCCGCCTGCCAATTATACAAAGCGCCTTACTCTCTTTACGGAGAAGTTGCCGCACGACCACGGCGCTGCACAACTGAAACCATTGGCTTTATCACAAGACGTAGTTAAATAGAAAGAGGCAAAGCGTGATCCGCTGTTTCAAAACAAATAAGCAGTAACTCTGGCTACCAGTTCCCTGTACGTTTGCTTTATCAAGGGCAAATAAGGTTTGGTACCCAAAAAATCAACAAGCAGTTCCGAGAATAAATTATAAAAATCTCTCTCCTGTTGCGTAACTTTGTAGACCTATACATCTCTTAGCACTGTACAAGCCAGTCAGTTACTTTATGTACCACCTGGTTTAACATTCAGCAATCCTACGTTGTGCCCACACAGTGTATTTATGTGTTTTGTACAGATCTGAGGATAAACAGCGATTATTTACCTACACAGCATTAACTGACTGCTTTTTATAACAGAGATTTAACCCTTCAAAGACCAGTGGTTACTACAAGTACCACCAGATTTAACATTCCAAGATCCTACGTTCTGCCCACACAGCGTATTTGTGTGTTTTGTGTGGATTTGAGAACAAACAGCGATTTTTTCACTTTACAGCATTAACTGACTGGTTTTTGGAAGATAGAATTAACTCTTTAAAGCCCAGTGGTTACTATATGTACCGCCAGTTTAACATATAACAATTATACGTTCTGCCCACAGAGTGCATTCATGTGTTTTGTGTGGATCTCAGAACAAACAGCGATTATTTCCCCATACAGCATTAACTGACTGGTTTTTATAACAGAGACGGAGTGTGTTTACTGCGCGGTACGGACTCGATCTTTATATATAATTCAAATCACTCGTATTGTTTAAAGGTTTGCAGTTGTTCTATTATGCGCGTTCGCAAAGTTGCGAAAAGCGACTATTAGCTTCGTCACATCTGTCCGCATGGAACAACTCGGCTCCCACTCGACGGGTTTTATGAAATTTTATATTTGTGTATTCTTCGAACATCTGTCGCGATATTTCATATTTCATTAATATCGGACAAGAATAACGGGCACTTTACACGAAGACCAATACACATTTTCGATCATACCTCGCTCAGTTCTTCTGAGAATAAGAAATGTTTCAGACAAAAGTTTTAGAGAAAATCAAAACAAGCATTTTATATTAAGTAGCCTTTTTCGAAAATCGTGCCGTTTGTGAGATAATATTGAAAAATATGGCAGAGCCGGGAAGGCCACAGATGATAATATGGCGCATACGCATTGCAAGCTACATACCTAAGGCTACAAATACTCTCAGAATAGTAATACTCATTGATTTTACACTGCGTCAGTTGTTACAAGAACACGCTTCAATACTACGTTACACGCACATTGTCTGCCTTGTTTTACTTTAAGGTGTACCTTATCACTTAGTCACCGACTCTGTAGAAGTCAATTATTCAGGTGTATATATATATATATATATATATATATATATATATCTTATGTTTATGGGACCGTGCATCATCTTTATAGTTGCGTAAAGAGAAAAACCAACTTGATGCCACTTATTTTATTATTTATTCAATAC
>Ga0123355_10010013_pt1 | contig 14482 bp, 15 predicted proteins | sample TergutEmb28metaG_3_FD_89872 | JGI IMG/M metagenome (GOLD analysis project Ga0123355, IMG submission 89872) | Embiratermes neotenicus P1 segment gut microbial communities from Petit-Saut dam, French Guiana - Emb289 P1 | ecosystem: Host-associated > Arthropoda: Insects > Digestive system > Gut ...
ATCCACTCTTTTCTCGTTCCCGACTGCTCAGGTGTGACTGTCGATGTTTATGGTTAAGTGCCAGCCCCCGGATCGTTACCTAGTATCCCTAATTTTTAAATTAGGGTTCCCGGGCGGCTCAGAATACAAACCTTATATGGAAAGGAGACATATCAGCCTTCTACCTCTATGTCTCTTTCCCCCCTTTTGAAAGAAGCGTGAAAAACCCCAAGTGACACAGATACTGTAAACAATGAACACCTATGCATAGCTGACACAGCTACAAACAAAAGAATCAAACCATATATGGAAACAGCAAACCAAAATAAATTTTACATTTCTCCCTTCAACATAAACTAGCCAATACCAGAAGACTAGTTTATCTTCTCATCTTCTTGGTTGCCTAATCTGAGATTTGAACTACAGACCCTGGCCAGGTGCATTACCATTTACCATCAATTTCTGCAATAAAGATAACATGGCTGCATACTGCTCCTCTTTGGAAAACAAACAATGCAACATATGTGTCTCAAGATACTGAAGTTGTAACCTAACAACCAGCAGACCTATATTAAATCTACAGAATACTTACCCAGCAACTTTGTGACTCGGACAAGAACTTCCCCCACTTTCATTTTCAGCTCTGCTGAACTGTTGTTGTTGTCTGTCACGATCTTTTTTGTCCTCATTGTTTCATATTCTTCCACAAGTGTTTTAATCACAGTATTTGGAAACACATTTGCCATTACAGCCAAGCCATTGATGGATGACAAATAGATATATGAATCTTCATGCTTCAAGTTCTCCTGGAAGAATTATTAAATACATAAGACACCACTGCAACGTACAGACAAAAACTTCAATTCTGCTGCTGCCACAATGAAAACTGTCTTATATAAGAAGAAATTTTCTTGCAGTGTGTCTACTGCACACATTATGTGCATACTCAACCTATATATATGATATTTTTAGCTTTCTTTAATCCCTCACTAATAGTTGTAATTAAAGCAATCTTTAACTGTAAATGATTTCACATAGCTTTCTAAAAGAAAGCCATCTGCAAAAAATGTATAATGCCTACTGTTTCAAATTTGTACTGCACTGTAGTGAAGGCCACAAGGAAACATAAATTAATAATTTCACAGTACTGCATTTCCAAACTACAGGTTCACATTACTTTAAACATGAAAATAACCTCAATGTTTTGCACAGCTATCATGCTGTCATTGTTAACACATCACAAAATCCTCAATATAGAACTCATATGATTGTTTATAATAAATCTCCATTTAAACTTGCACAATTCTAGTGCCAATCATTCTTTATTTAACAACAAAAAATGGAAAGGTATGTTAACAATGTTGTACATTTACATTCTAAAAAAAGCTATTAACAGGTTACATACTTTTAGGAAAACTACTGCCACAAGAAGTTTCACAGCATTATACTATTTTGTATTAGGATCACTCCCACCACAGAAATTTGCAAAGTCAGTATGTTAGTATTACTGACAGTTTAAAATCAGAACGAACAAATGTTTCTAATGGCGTGTCATTTATACCAAGCTTTATTAAAACCAGGAAACTGGTTTAACCTTTCAATGACCTACGTTTGCATATGTGCATACATACAGGAAAACACCCCTAGAAATTAATTTTACATCTTATGCAAACAAGGAAATTTACCGCATGTAAGACACGCTACCTTATCTCTGTTTTACTTTCAACACAATGGCATTTATTGCATAATTTTAACTCTTTCTGTTCAAATAATACTCATGTTTTACATAAACCATGTGCTAAAGTTTAAATACCCACCCTGGCAGGATAGAGGTTGAAAGATGTTAGAACGGACACTGTGATGAGCTTAAATATATATCTTTCTTAATTAAGTAGGCAAAGACAGTAATAACTAACAAGGAATACAGAGTTTCCTATATATCACTTTTTCAAACAGACTTCTTACAGGGAAGAACTTCTAAGGGAAAGGTAAAAATTAGGTTCACTTGTTGGATCCATTCTTGTATTTTGATCCCAAGCAATTATTTCTTAACAGTTCCATTTGAAAGACCATTAATGTATAACATCAAATGAACTCGGATACAAAGTTACTGTATCGCTAAAGAAATACTGACGAAACAGAAGACATAATGAACCACCTACGAAAAACAAGTCCAAGTCATTTGCTGTTGGTACAGGCATGCTTTATTTACTCCATTTGTGTCCTCCTACTCAGAATTCATTACCCAAGTCTTCAATGTGCATTAAATTACAGTACATCATCATATACTGAAGGGCCTGGAGAGCACAATCTGCACAGCAACTTGCTACTGGTTGGACGGTCCGGGGATTGAATCCCCGTGAAGGCAATATTTACTACACCTATCCAGATGCCCTTGGCGCCTGCCCAGCTCCCTGTACAACAAGCAAAGCAGCCAGGATGTGGTGCTGACTGCCCACTGTGATCTAGTACTGAGGTTAAAGAAAGCATAGAGCAATCCCTCTACTCCCTCTCTGAACCTTCATGGCCTCTTCTATGGCGAACTTTACCTTTTACCTTTATCAACACACACTGAAACATCTTAATGATACACTCCAGCTGGTGCACACGATTGCATAATTATGTATTCTCTGACGCAGTACACAGATTTTACCAAAACATTCTTTCTTTTCAGTTGTCAAGAAATCTGGGAACCTTAACTTCCTGGAACCCTCTGGGCCTCTCTGGGCCTGTAACGGGACTGTTTTTTTTTTCCCCCCCTCCAAACTGTCATACAATTCCAAGTACATGCACACATGTAATTTAATCTATTCCCATAAGAAGAGTAAGGCCTTCTCAGAGCCACTTACCATGAAACTCACACTTTCTCAGCACCACGAAATGCAGATTTCTGACACCAAATTTCACCCAAAATTGCCAAGAAATAAAGAAATTATGGCTATGAATTCATTTACACCCTTGAATAAAGTACAATCTCTTGAGCTGAATATCACAAAAGTATGCTTACCTAACAACTGTTTGTAAGGAACCCCGATACTAAATGACATGACAATCTCAAAAACACTTCAGTCACTGATACTAGGTCACAGACAGACAGACAGATGTGATCTTCAAATAACCTGTTCTTCTCATTCGAAAAAAGGCACATGAAAACGAATAACAGAAACCACTGAATCAGGAACCATCCATAGGTCACATGCATTCTACGAAGTCCACAATCCATTACTAAGGTACAGTTTAACCATCAAGAATTGAAATTCTTTGTTAAGCCTTTAAACATATTAAATGGAAAATGTTAGATAAATTCAAAGAAAATGAACTCCAAATGTGGGAAAACTTGTTACCCAAGAACTTCTACATACGGGAAAATATAAATGTGGCCCTGAAAATTTCTTGTCCGGAAACACAGTATTACAAACTACAAGTCTGCTTCACAGAAAAGAATTAGTGTACATAATATTCCAATGCTGTCATTTCTTTGAAACTGAAAACTTACTTGAAAGATGCGAAGAATCTGGTTTCTGTGTCGCTGTGCTTCTTTATCATTGCATGAAATGAGTTTGGCAAGCTCAAGCAATGCATGGCCTCTAACAGGAAGCAATGGGTCACAGACATCAAACAGAGCTTGTTTACACCGACTCTCCTTCAATTCTACCTTTCCTTGACTCTTACTGGAAATATTACTCTTCACACCAACTCCTTCCTCTTTAATGGAGCTAGGGGGACTGTGACGTTTGGTGGTAGATGCTTCAGTACTTGAAGTCTTTCCATGCTTCTCATGTTTAGGCTTCACTGCTGTAGAACTCTGTGTTGCATTATTGCAGCAGCGTGGAGCTGAAGATCGTTGTACAATACCATGAGTTAGAATCTTGTTACAAACTTCATCAGTAAATACCTTCAATTCGTCATTCATCACATTGTCACGGATAAGTCGAAGTGGTTCAACAAGCTGTTTAAAGGGCTCCCAGTTTACATGTCTTGTACTTGCATTATTAACCACTACACTAAGTACCATTAAGATCATAAACAGACTCTCTGTGTCATGATCTTCAGCACTATGCTCAGGATCTTTCTTTGTTAGCAGGTTAGCATCTCTTTCCAATAGATACTGTACAAAGAAAATAACATGTGTTGGATCTTCTGTAAGCTTTTCATGAACAGAAGGATTTTCAGCCAGGATGGCAAGAAGTTTTACAGCCACAATGTTTCTTTCAGATTGTCCAACAATATTTAAAATGACTGCATCCTCCAGTTCTAGAAGTTCACTATTTAATTTACTCCTCTCACTCTCCAACAGAGCAAGATCAGATTTTGGATCCGACAGAAGACGCAAAAGGAAAACAAACAAACTGTTGGTGATATCCCCCTTCTTGTCACCCTTCTCCAGCAATTCTACAAGACAATCCCCAGCTGTCTCAGAACACAAGTCTTTCCCAGGTTCATTCCTAAGCTTCACCTCAACACCCCCTGTTGGACCAAAATGAAATTCAACCTTTTCACTCATTTCAAGCATCCCCTCTACTTGATCACCAAAGAGAAATGCATTAAAAATTGGATGCAACTGGTTGCAACCAGAGAGGAACTGCAGCAGCAGCTCTTCAACCTTTGTTTTTAGATGACAGGCACTTTGGCGGATCTTCATATGCAAAAGAAACAGGACAGAAGCAACAGAAAACAAATGTTCTGATGGCAAGGGAGACACTTCACTAACAAAGCATTTATGCAGACTGCAAATACTTCTTGACAGTTCATCTTCAGAAACAACACAGTCTGACAGAGAATTGCCAGCTACTCTCTGTGCCAGCAATGGCACTTCTCGATAGAATGTTGGACCATGATGATAAACATTGCAGCAGAGCAAAAGAGGGTTCATCAGTATGTCCAACACATAACGCTCGAACATCAGTGGCTTTTCCGAGCACAGCGCCTTCATACACAGAAGTGATACAGCTGTATATAATTGTGACTGTGCACTGTCACTTACAGTTAACATTTCAACAATCTGAAATTAAAGAGAGAAAAAATATATTAGAAACAACATAACTTTTAACCTGGTACAAAATCTTCAGTCTTGTTTCCTGCAATATAAGCCTGAAATCATTGAATATTATACCTTACACTCTACAAACCCAGACTGATTCAATGCAACTGTGTCTCATTTTATGAATTCCTACTGGAAAATCATGCGTATATGTTTTGTGTAAAACCTGTGCATGACACACAAGGTCTGAAGTTTCCACAGTGGTTTTGTTAATGACACTGTGTAACGGGATAACAGAAACCCTGACACAGTGACAAAGCACCAGATGTCACAAAACTTTTAGCCTCAAGACAAAGGCATAAAATATGGACACGTGTTGCACAAAGCAGTTCTCAATGCATGTATTTTCTACTTATTCCACTAAGCAGTACCGCATCAGATGTCGCAACTCAAGAATCTTCTCCCTTTCAGCTAAAATCAGAACCAATGCTACACAGCAGAGCAATAATACCTGTACAACGGATATATATATTATGTTTTCATACTTCTCTGAAATCATATACTCTAATCCTTGTACTGTCAGTGCATTTTTTTTAAATCTTCTTAACTATTCTTACAATGTATTTACATTAGATACATTAAAGTAATGACTTTTAAACATAGAAGTGAAGTGTCAGGGACACACATATGCACCCAATCACACATACAAACTGCTTCTCACATGGTTTCATTACAACATAATTTCCAAAACTGAACCCTGTCACCCATTCAGAAACCAAATTTCCTAAACCTAATTTTTCACACAGGTCTTATCAGACTGCAGTGTTCAGGTTAAGCAGCTAGTACAGATGTATTCATAAAGATTGCTGTCTTATGGTTTGTGATGCTACACTGTCTGGTAGACATGTGTCAAAACATATCTGACAAACTCAGCATATCCACTACCAGGTCACTCAGCTGCCCAAACGAAGGCAGGATGTTGATACGAAATGGTACAACTCTACCAGACCAGCTGTCACATCCCACAAGACAGCAATCATCATACTTACTGCTGAGATTATCCCAAATGTCATTAAATATTCAAGTCCTCCTTCATTTCTTCTGTCTATTGTGATGGTATGCAAAGTAATTTTAGAACTCAGTGGTACAAAAACTACTGTCATTATCATTCTTTTCTTACATATTTTTGGTATTTATTTTACCCAGTAATTCTGAACTACACAATTTGGACTTTCTATATCCTGCTCACCAGCCAGTGACATACAAATTCTCCCAATTCCATGCACATATAATTACAGCCCAAACGTAGTTCTCTTAGCACATATCAAAATGCACAAACACAAGGCAATATTCTACACAAAACAACAAGTCAACATGATAAGTGAAAAATGTTTAATACATGCAAAAATGAGCAAGAACCAAGCAACATTCTCCATCAGACCACCAGGGCTCCTTAAGTACAACATATTTAATACATATCAAAATGCTAAGGCACTGGGGAACATTCTATACAAAATTAGCAAGGTGCAGCATTTAGTAAAATATTTCAAACTCATTATTTGTTCATTTAACAGTTGATGATTATTCTGCCAGTTAGAAAATTGGGTTATGGAAACCAATCGTTCTGTCATGATCAAAGACCTGGCATTGAATGCCTGTCAGTTTAATCTAGTACATTCCTTCAAGATCTATTCTATTAAGATGGATTTCTACATTCAACTTCTATCTGTGCTTAGACCTCCCAGGTTGGCACCATTCAGTCTGGTTTTACTATCCACATCTGTATGCTTTACATGTTTCTCCCTATACGAAATATGTCCAGTCTATTCTACCAATCTCTCATGAACAGTACAAACTGAAGGTCCCCACTATGTACTGTTGCCCATTGTCACACAACTTTCTCTCTCTTAGGCCCAAATATTCTCTGTACTATACACGTATTGTAACTGTTCCTTTAGGTAGGTCATTATGTGAGAATGTCCAGAAGAAGATTCTAAGAATGCATACCCATGTTATTATATGAGTAAGAACTGCAAAATATAAAAGAAATTAAGCTCCACTTGACTGAGTGCTACTGTAAAACTCAAATACATTATTCCAATGCCAGTCCAGTCACAAGTACAGGAAGTCATTCAATAATAAACCAAATAATCATAAAACCTGGCAACACCATGTCTCTCCTGCCATTGCAACAAAACAATCTGTACAGTGCCAAAAATGTCCCCTCACCAGTTCACTACTTTTTACGCTGACAGAAAACAAGATAGGCAATGAGGTGTATTCATGCAACCGTTGCAGTTGAAAGCAATAAGTATTACATATTTTGAGTGTGTAGCCTGTCTGGTTCTACCACATTTTTCCACATTATCTCACAAATGGTAGAGTTTTTTTTTTAAAAGAAATTATTGAATATAAAATGTGTGTTACATTTTCTCTACAAATTTTTTCTAAAACATTTCTCATTCTAAGAAGAAATGAGCAAGATATGATCATAAATTCATAATGGTCTACATGTAAAGTACCTATTATTCTTGTTAAATTTTAATTAAACTTTAATTTACTCAACTGATTTTCCAAAAATGATCAAATATAAAAATTTCATGAAAATCCGCCCATTGGGAGCCGAGTTGTTCCACGCAGATGGATGGATGGACAGAGACAGACAGATGTGACAAAAGCTAATGGTCACATTCTGCAATCTGGTAATGTCCCTAAAAACTGTCACACATGTTGGACATTGCCTTTATTGCACTTCTTCCTCCCACTTTTTAAGGCTTAACATCTGCTGCCACAGACACCACATCCCTGTCGCTTCCTAATGCTCCAAAACACAGAGTCCTCATAATCACACCCAATAACTCACAAGGGTTGTATGACACGTGATTACAATTTGTGGACACAAACCAAATAACAAAAATTCATTCTGATGGTATACAATATCCCTTTCTGGAAGACTACAAGCTAACTGAAGGACCATGGCAACAGATGTTCCTTGATCAAGGTAGTACTGCTGATTCAGACAGGCTCATTACATTGAGGTAGTGCAGTCAAAATGCAGACTTGAAATGATTTTCTTGTGTTATCAGTGTAAGAACCAAAACAACGGTAGAGGAGGATCACTAAGCAAAGGTGAACATTATAAACCAAATAAATCATTTACATGCAACTTCAGATTAAACATGCAAGTTTTCTTACCTGAGAACAGATATTTTTGTAGTACTGCTCCGCATGAACGTGAACGGTTAGAATAATTTCCACCACAGTGTCCAATTTGCTCCAGTCAGAACCAATGTCACATGATGTGTCACAGATAGCACGCACCAATGCACTCACACCACCTGGTTTTATTAGACACTGAACTAGAAGTGGAATGCAACAGCGCTTCAGCCATGTTGGAGGGGAAGACTGTACTCCATGCTGTATATAATAAACCATTTGGTATTTATTATTAACAAATTATCACAGTTTATAGAGGCTGAAAACTCATGAGCTCAGCATACATAACTTACCTTGCTTCTAGCTGAACCATGTAGTAAAATGAGTTCTCGTATTATGAGTGGCTGATACAATTTATTAATTAGGGACAGGAAACATTTTTTAAAGTAACTGCGTTCCTCCTGTAACCTTGCCCACAGCTCAGGGGTCATCACAAACTCTTCCCCATTGTTATCCTGTCTGCCACTACTAGAACTAGACGAGGATGAGGGTGCATCCGTGGCAGTAACAATTGCAGGTTTCTTCAGTGGGGCAAAGCTTAGTTGTGCCAGAGATGCTATTAAGTCTCCAAGATGCTGAACCAGAATCAAACTTCGCAGAGAGGGTTGCTCAAAGCAGGACACCAATCCTCTTGTCACGCCAGACAAACGTTCATACTTCTACAGAGGACAGAAACCACAAATTCATAACAAAAAATTTCATTACAGAAAGTACACAAGGAGTGGGATTTAGCTGTTACACAAGATTCCCACAATTATGAGCATCACATTTAGATCAAATAACTACAATCCAACATGCTTTAAAACAGACGCAATAAAAATTACAGGCTTGTGTTCCAGCAATGAAAAAGTCATTTTCAAGTCGATACTAAATGAAAGTTGTTATTAAAATATTAACAGCTCGACTGCAATTTCAGCACAGTATTATTACAAGCAAGTGGTTGAGGTTAGCTTTTACATCATAGTTATTTCATGTCAGAATCACTCCAGTATCACAGCTGTAAGAACTACATTTAGCCTGTACACATATAAAAACAAAAAAGGTACATCTCATATACATAACAATACAGTTTTCTGTTTACTCCTACATGTTTTGGCAGAACTCCTCAATCTTCAAGGCGTCTATACACAAGTATTTAAAAACTCACTAAAATAGATTATAATAGCAATGTATATTATATGGTAGTATTTCTGTAGCTAAATTCAGAAGTATAAGGTCTCATACACTGTGGTTAAAATTCCATACGCATGTTATGAGTATAACACATTACAACAGTCATACATATTAAATACTGATTTCTAGAGAATAAATTAAAAAATGTAAGATCTCCTGTAATATGGTTAAAATTCTATATGCTTTGGTATGTTCTTGCTGTTTTCACCTTTGTCATTCAAACATCTAATTTTGTTCTTGACACACTATGATACTGTCCGTATATTGTGTGTCATGTGCTCAGTGTAGGAGATAACTCATTACTGATTTGTTTGTTGTTTCATTTGTTTTGTTTGTTGGTTTTATAAATGAACAATTTAATCGAAATGCATGCAATGAATAATGTCAAAATATGTTTAACCTGATCTATGATATTCATAAAATCATTACGACATAAAATCAATCAGTGCTCATTAGAATGTTGTTCCACTTGTCATACATTTATAATATTATAATATTTTAATGTTTGTTTGTTTTTGGTGCAACAGCCCCCCAGTGGGCCAGGGCCTCCTCATTCACGAGGTTTCTAGATCACACACGATGATGCACCACAGTCGGTAGAACTCCTCTGGACGAGTGATCAGCTCGTTGCAGAGACCTCTACCTGACAACACACAACACTCACACCAGACAAACATCCATGCCCATGGTGGGATTCGAACCCACAATCTCAGCAGGCGAGCGGCCGCAGACCTACACCTTAGACAGTGCGGCCACTGGGACCGGCAATAATTTAATGTATTATATAAAATAAAACACATAAACTGTTAATAAAATCAACTGTTTTAAAAAGAAATTGAGTTCTGTTCATTTGGTATATAAGATAAGCAGAATTCAACATACAAAACACATAAAGATATAAAACACTGATTTTGGACAACCCTAATACACTCAGAGCACATAAACTTGTAATAACTAGCTAAGAAGTCTGCAAAATCACATGCCTATTACATATATGAGTGCAGTCACTGTTTAATATTTTAAATACAATTTGCAGCTACTTTGTGTTTAGGAAAGAACCTCCTGACAGAAACATTTTGCAGTTCTGCAGATAAATGATGATCTATTTTGATGGCTATGATTTGCACTGATGATAGTGAATAACTACGGAATACAATTTAAAACACAAATACAATTAATGTACCTCCAAGACAACAAGCTCCTCCACCTTTAACTTATGTGAGCTGGTAGAACGAGCTGCAAGAGAAATGCCGACACCTGGAAGCAGGCTGGGCAGAACTCCCATTGAAATAACAAACTGCAGACATGTTCTGATTGTCTTCTGCTGACTCACAATCAGTAGATCAGCAGTTAGCTGCTCTTTTCCTTTACATTTTGATGTTTTCTCACTTAGGCATTTCTTCAGTGACAGCAAAATATATAAAGACACACAAACAAACCGCCACCTAAAAAACAAAAAAAAAACACTGTCTTCCATCAAATGTAACAGTTCTAATATACTAGGCCTTGCCGTAAGTTCTGTTACAACATCTTCATTTTTGCAAGAAAGGGGTAAAACTGGTGTCTGAATGCATCAAGAGGACATGCTATTAGGAGTTGTAAATGTCTTAACATGACCTTCTCCTGTGGTCAGGAATGGGTCTTCTAGCAGGACTCAGTTCCTGCCCAAAAGGCCAAGACAATTCAGGAGTGGCTGCGGAGGAACCTTCTGCCCTTCATCAGCGCCAAGAATTGGCTTTTGGGGAATACGGACCTCAAAGCCCTGGACAATAAACTGTGGGCTGTTTTGGAGGACATGGCGTGCCGAAAGCGTCACAACAGCCTGGAGAGCCTGAGGAGATCCATTGTGAAGGCAGTGGCAGAGATCCCCCTGGAGACAGAGAGTGCAGTGACAGCAGAGTGGCCGGAATGTCTCAAGGCTTGCATTGAGGCCTAGGGCAGCCATTTTGAGTGCCATTATTGTTACTATTGCACATAAATTACTTGGTTCAAAAAGTGGATGTTTTGTTTAATTTTCCTTCTAGGTCACACTGTACTTGTAAAAGAACTTATGGCAAGACCTAGTACAATGCCTGAGGCTGTCACAAAGAGATGGTGGGGGGACTCCAATGGCTACATAATACAAATGACAGCACTCTCTGGGTGCCATCAGAGTCTGTGTCATGGAAAACTGTAGACAGTGTCAAATTATGATAATGTACACTCAGAGTAACATTTAGGATTCCAATAAAGAATCCAGATATCAAAACTGTAGTAGTGAATTGCTACTTGCCCAAAAAGGCCAAACTAATATGAATAAGAATATTCAATGCAACAACAGACAAATTCAAACATGCAAAATAAAAGTAAATAACAATATGTGACTTCACACCACCTTCAAAACCTTAAAAGCAAAGCATTCAACCCCCTTCCCCAAAAAAACCTCAAGAAAAACAAACACTGTTATTAATATAAATAACCTTTACTACAACATCTGTCCAGCCTGATGCCTTTCCTCATTATTTGATCAAAACTTAACAGAAAAACTCACAGAAGCACACTAGCACAACCTGTAGTGAGACAAGCAAATTACAAAAACTTCATTACAATCGCATCTGTACAGGGTGACCAACATAACTATACCCTCTTACCCCTCTGCTACACCAACCACTACAATCACTCTTACTGGCCATCACTGTATTGCTGTCAAACTAAACATGGCTAGGCAACCAACAAGAAGTACGTCAAACAAAGATGTTCACAGTGGGAAACATATGATGTGTAACCCTTAAAAACCTAGAGGTTATTGTATTTACTGCCACCTTTAACAATATAAAATTCTACTTTCCATTCATGGTGTATTTATGTCTTGTTCGGATCGTAGTACGAATATTGAGTTTTGCCCCACATTACATTACCTAACTGATTATTTTTCATAACTGAGATGGTGTTTACTGCGCGGTGAGAACTGTTATCGGCATTTCAGGTTCAAGACCTCATATGGACTGGCGATTCAGGTTCAAACCCTGAAAGGGTTCATGGACACAAATTCCTTTAGCTGTAAATGACCTAACGGAACACAGCAGGAGGTGTGAGGGCCGTTAAGGCATTCAAACGCTGGAGCCTGGACAGAACATCCATCAACTACCAAGTTGTAGGAGTTTTACAGCTCGGTTTTTTTTTAGTGAAATCCGAGACTTTTGTCACTTTGAGGACATAATTCATTCAGTAGGAGTGCCTGTGAGCGACCCCCAAAAATGTTCATTTAACGTAAGTTTGGGGCCCACTGACTTGAATTAGCCAGCCAATGAGATTTGACTTTCCAAAAAGTTAAATTCAGCCTATGGGGTTTTCTGAATTTGAATTTCAACCAATAGGATCATTTCGGTACACAGGAGGGTATTTAGTTTGGAGAGTACAGGGGAAGCAAGCGAGGAACACTCTGTTTTAGACATGCATGCAAATTTGGGTGCTCTGTTAAAACTTATAACATTTCGGCAATAATTAATAGTAAGGCGTATTATACAAAAAGATTATTGTAAGTCTGTGTGATTACTCAAAGTGCCGTTGATACAACTGATAATGTGTTATAATATTCCAACCTGTAATCTCAAAATTAACTGACACAAATAAACAAACAAAAGCCCAGAACGAAGTGTTGTGTTCGTAAATCAGCCAGTTGTAGCAGATCATGGGCCTTGCAGTGACCTCCTACGTAGATTAGCCTGAGATAAGACCCTCAGGCTAACTGAGAAGAAACGGAAAGCTAAAATCCAAAACCCACGCGCGAAAAGTATGGTGACAGAACTGGGTTTTTAAATGAAACATTTACTTGTCATCCTTAAAGGATTAAACAATACCATTTTGTGATGTGGTAACAAACAAGCGTGCACAGTAAAACCACCATACATTGACATTTGTGTTGCAATTTGATTTACACTTACAACTCCAGATGTGATAACAGAGTACTGAATATCTTTTCTAAATGACACCTGGATTTACCAGCTATTCCATGCTGTCCCCATCAAAGCAGTCCCCCCACAACTTGACACAATGAGTCCAGCAAATGTGCCGCTGTCAAAAGTATTTGCCAACATCCTCCATGCACACCTCTGCAAGTGCAGCCTGCAAATGTTCTTCAGTATAGCTGATATCATGAAATCTCCTTCATTCAGTGCCAACTTAACTTGTGGAGAAAGAAAAAGAGTCACAGGATGTTGATGTTAGAAGTACACACAGTGCGAGTACTAACAGCAGAATCAGCAGGAGCAATGTCATGGGGGAGAAACCAACTGTAAGTGTGCCACTCTTAGGTCTTTCTGCCACACATCTTAAAGTAGACATCACAGAATGTATCGGATTCACAGTTTGACCCTTTAAAACACAAGCACAAATGCACGCACACGCATACATGTAAAAACGAAGTACAGATTTTGTTTTCCCAACGCTATCCACAGTGACTCTTAGCAGCCCCAATGTCAAATTAAGACTTTCAAAAAATTGTAAGTGAAACGCAGCATTATCCCTTGCATTAACAGTCTCTTGCAGAAAATTATATATAAATAATTTCAAAATGTTTATGTAATTCTCTCTCATTCACTCATTAAGCAAATTTCTGTATATTCCTGTTTTATTAAATAAAAAGTTTATAGTGTGATGGTATTTTATTATCCATTTTTCATGAAATACAAATTATTATATGCCTACATATGCCTGCGAAGAAGTTCTGAGCACATCAGCTGTGTACTTAATACCACAAAGTGTGGAGAACCCTGTGACGGATCCGATCCTTGAAATAACTGGTCACAATGCTTCTTGGTTGCACCCACAAACACATGTTTTATTGCCACCAATGACCTCTGAAATAAACTGTGGTTCTTTCTGAAATTTTCCCTCAAGATCCTGGCACTTCCATTCTTCACTCAGCAGATAATACATGAATTTGGCAGCAATCCATTCATTTTAAGGCTTTCCGTGCTTTCCCTCGGTTGTAAGGCGAATGCTAGGGTATTCTTCTCAAAGACGGGGCATGGTCCGCACTCTTACCTCCGCCCAGTGGAGGGTAAATGGTTTGCTCTATGTATTGTTGGTGTTGACTGTTGTTGTTATATGTAATTTTGGTCTGTAATCGTGTACCACTGCCACCGGGTATAC